>Ga0256839_1000521_pt1 | contig 49913 bp, 49 predicted proteins | sample 354166metaG_FD_185968 | JGI IMG/M metagenome (GOLD analysis project Ga0256839, IMG submission 185968) | Hydrothermal vent microbial communities from Mid Atlantic Ridge, Atlantic Ocean - 354-166 | ecosystem: Environmental > Aquatic > Marine > Hydrothermal vents | place: Atlantic Ocean: Mid... | reverse complement strand
ACTATTTCATCAATAGTGATATTCTCTTTTTTTTCTTTAATTTGATCTTTTATAGCATTTTGTGCAAAATCGAGTGTAATATCTTGGTTAAGCATATGAGAAAGGGCATTAAGTTTAATAATCGTACCTTCTATTTCCCGAATATTATCACCCATATGTGTAGCAATAAAGTGAATAATCTCTGTATCAAGTTTTATACCGTCAAGTTCACACTTTTTTTCAATGATGGCAATTTTTGTCTCAAGACCCGGAGGTTGTATATCTGCCATAAGTCCCCATTCAAAACGTGTACGCAGTCTGTCAACAAGTCCTGCGATTTTATTAGGAGCTCTATCGGCAGTGAGGACAATTTGTTTGCTATTGTTATAGAGCGCATTAAAGGTATGAAAAAACTCCTCTTGTGTTTGCTCTTTTCTGCTTAGAAATTGAATATCATCTATAAGAAGTAAATTACACTCTCTGAATTTATCTCTGAATCTATCCATTGTTTGAGAGCGTAAATGGGAAGTAAAAGAGTTCATAAACTGCTCTAAAGTTGTATAAATGACTGTTTTTCCTAAATTGATGTGATAGTTTCCTATAGCTTGAAGAAGGTGTGTTTTTCCCAATCCTACTCCCCCGTAGATAAAAAGAGGATTGTATTGCTCTCCCGGTTTTTCGGCAACAGATTTTGCGGTCGTATAGGCAAATTGGTTTGAACTTCCCACGATAAAACTCTCAAAGGTAAGTGAAGGATTTAAATAGGTGCTTTTTGAGCTATTTGTTTTATGATGAGCTTTTGTTTCAGGTTGTCTATCTTTTATTTTTCCTATGGTGATCTCTATTTCTGGTTTGGAGTTATTTTGAAGTTCAAAAAGATGGGCTATTTTAGCAGCATATTTAGTTTTTATCCATTTAGCAATAATCATATTAGGGGCAATAAAATAGGCGATGTTTGATCTGGAATTTTTAGTATCATAAGTCAGTTTTTTAATATAACGATTATATTCTATTTCACTTATCTCTTTTTTAAGCTCAAAAAGTACTTTTTGACCAATATTCATCTATGTGCCTTGAAGTGATATGTGAATAACTTTTAAGATTTTATCCAAATTCAGCTAAAATAGCGTCATTATGCATAGGTGAATAGAGTAATTCACCATGTGAACAAAGGTGTGAATGAAAATATTAGGAATTGACCCGGGAAGCCGTAATTTAGGTTACTGTATTATAGATTTTGACGGAAAAAATCTTTCGCTTGTAGAAGCAGGTTTGCTTAAAATGAAAGAGAAAGAATTACAGTCACAAATAGTAGAGATGATAGAGGGGATTGACCTTATTTTAAGAACCCACAGTATAGATGAGGTGGCTATCGAAGATATATTTTTTGCCTATAATCCAAAATCAGTTATTAAACTGGCACAGTTTAGAGGTGCATTGTGTTTAAAAATACTTCAAGAGATAGGAAATTTTCATGAATACACGGCACTGCAGGTTAAAAAATCGGTTACAGGAAACGGAAAAGCTACTAAAGAACAGGTATCTTTTATGGTAAAAAAAGTTTTTGGTTTGAAAAAAAAGATTAAACCTTTGGATGTTACAGATGCAATGGCTATAGCATTAACACATCTGCAAAGGATAAAAATACGTAAAAAGAAAAACTAGTTAGTGAGAGCTCTGCCCTGTTTTTTAACAGAAATCATACGTTTTTTAGGTACGGTAAACGTACTTTTCTTATGGCCTGCTACGGATTCTTCTATAATTTTGTCATAGAGATAGATATCATTTTTAAAGTAAGCTAAACCATCCTCTTCATATACGGTAAAGTAAACAATATGCACAGGCACAGGTCCAGAAAGCTTAATAGTTGTCGGTGTGTTGCTTTGCAAAATGGTATCTATTTTATCTTTCGAATAAGAGCCTTTGGCATGTTCAAGAAGCAAATCTACAAGCTTAAACGGTTTTCCTACGCGTATGCATCCTGAACTATATATTTTGTATCTACGGTTTAATAAAGATTTGTTATCGGTGTCATGAAGATATACGGCATATTTGTTAGGAAACATAAACTTCACGCGACCAAGCGCATTATTCTCTCCGGGAAATTGTACAAAACGGTAAGGTACGGGTTTTTTACTATGTTCATAAGGATCAAGCATCTCTTGTGTGATTTTGATCTCTTTTTCTCCTTGAAATACATGAATATTGTTTTCTTCGAGATACATGGGGTTTTCTCTCAGTACAGGGATAAGATCACGCTTAATAAGGCTATCGGGAATAGTCCAAGTAGGATTAAGTACCATATATTTTATTTTCTCCGAAAAAAGTGGCGTAGGTCTGTCTATTCTACCGACGACCACACCCGTTTTCATAATCATAGTACCTTCTTTATAGTAGCGTAGGTTAAAATCGGGAACATTGACTTCAATGTGTTCTGATTCAAAATGTTTAGGATAAAGTTTTGTTTTGTCCAAATTGGTAATAATTGCTTGTATATTTTTTTTAGCAGGCTGATTTAGGTAATAGGTCATGGTCTTATCTATTTTTCCGTCTACTTTAAGAAGATAACGTTTTTGATAGGTAAGCACTGCTTTTTGAAGAGTTTTGTCAAATTTGGTATCGATTTTTGCATCTTTTGGATAATCTCCGGAGATTTGAAGGCGTTTTTTTATATTTTCTATACGAGATGCGCGATCACCCAACTTTAAAACCTTGTTGCTGTATGGAATTTTTGGAAACTTGCTCATTACACGATAACTTTTTAGAAGTTTTACCAGCTTTCTATAATGTTTTTCCATAGAAAGCAAAGAGTTTAAATAGCCTTTGATATCACCTTCAAGTGCAGCAGAAGTAAGAGAATCGACTGAGGGAAACGATTTGGGTGTCATTTCCCATCGTGAGATAATATTGTCTGTCTGTTCAAGACTTTTTAGTTTTTTTTGCACAAGTTTCCAGTCTACGTCTCCTTGTACGATAAAGCGAACCAAACGTACAAAGGAGTTAGAAAGCATCAGATCAAGTCTGGCATACACGGCAGCTTTTTTATTCTCTTGTATTTCTTCGTTATCGAGTTGATAAAACAGGCGTCCTATGGCTCTTTGATCAAAAGTTTTGTTTTTATAGTTATAAAGAGGATCTTTAAGTGCTGCAATAAGCTGTGTAAGTTTTGTTTTATTCTCTTTTCCTATCCATATCGGCATATTACCTGACTTGTTATAGAGCTGTTTTACAATATTTTTGTTTTGACCTTTTAGACGGGTCTCTAAGGAGTTTTGTATTTGACTGCTAATGCTTTCTAAAGACAGTACCTTAGCATAGACGAAATTTTGTAGACACAAAAGAATAAGTAAAAATTTAAAATAATACAATGTTTTCCTTTCATAAATTTATGTATAAATCTAAAAAATATACCATATCCAAAGAAATCTTTTTAGCCGTTTTTATACTGCTTGTCTATCAGCTTTAAATATTTAACCGGGGTTACTTTTTTCATTTCCTGCGCAAGCCACCGTATTTGAAACCATGCAGCACCGTTATCACGCAATTCAAAGTAGTTTTTAAGAGAACGAATATTAAAACTTACTACCATGTCGACTCTCCAGTTGTCTGTTACGATATGTTTAAAGCCGTCACCTACGTTGCGTTTTTTCTTTCCGCACTCTAATGCACGGTAGAGTGCTTCCGGATCTCCTTTGTGCTGTTCTATAAAAGAGAGAGAGGACTTTGCTACGGCATCTTTGAGATAATCAGGGTTGCGTCTGTATTGAAACATGAACTTATCGTAAATAGAGCGGATTTCTATCTCTAAATAAGTTGTATCGGTAATGACAAAAAGATTGAGCTTTAAAATTGTGTTTAAGAAGAAATCAAAACCCTCTTTAGCTTCCAGTGATGCAGTAAAAGCATTGATGACGGAGGACATAGTATAACGGGTACTTCGTACCGAAATGGCTTGGAGCCTATGGCGTGCATGCTCTTGTAATACGCCTCTGCTTGTTCCTTGTATTAAATAAGAGAGTGTAGCATGCTCCATAATAGAGTGGTGGTGATGTACCCATGCAAGGTTTGAGAGCAGCTCGGAATTCTCTATATGGTTTATGGCATCCCTATCCATATCGCGCATTGCATCTTTAATGCATGTATTTTCAGAGTTTTCAAACGAATCGTAACAGGTACGTGCAGCTATTTCGGCCACACCCAATCCCGACTCTTGCAAGAGGATTACTTTCGGTTTTTCGTATTCTATATAATACTCTTTTATCTTTTGCATGCCATAAACCTCTGATAATTTGATACAATTATATCAATTTTTACTAAAGGCATACTATGAAGCCCCATGAGAGATTTTACGCTTTTGAAGAAGACTTTAGAGATCCTTATGCAAGGGATAGAGATAGGGTATTGCACTGTTCGTCTTTTAGACGATTAGAGTACAAGACACAGGTTTTTTTAAATCATGAGGGTGACTATTTTCGTACGCGACTTACCCACTCGCTTGAAGTCTCTCAGATTGCACGTACGCTTTCACGAATGTTGGATCTTAATGAAACATTGGCAGAGGTCATTGCTCTCTCACATGATTTAGGACATACGCCTTTTGGACACGTAGGAGGAGAGGAGTTAGACAGACAACTTAAATCAGACGGTCAAGTTTTGGGGTTTGAGCATAATTTTCAGTCGTTTAGAGTGTTAACTAGATTGGAAAAACGTTATAAGCACTTTGATGGACTCAACCTTACTTTTGCCACATTAGAAGGAGTATTAAAACACTCCTACCCCTATAAAAAACCTTTTTTAGAAGAGCTAGAGATACAATATGATTTAAAGAAGCACCCAAGCCTCGAAGCTATGGTAGTTGACCATGCAGATGCGATAGCCTATACCTCGCATGATATAGACGATGGCGTGAAGTACGGTCTTATCTCTTTTAAAGATTTATTTCAAGATCCACTTTGTCAAAAAGTAGACGAGATGGTACAAAAAGAGGGTATACAAAGAGAGGAAAAACTCTATCGTCATCGTTTTGTAGCAGGACTTATTAAGATACTTGTAGAAGATGTTATCAAAAACTCCGAGGAGGAAGTAAAAAAATATCGTCAAAAAACACCTATTGTTGCTACATTGGAGGCAGACCAAAAACTCCCTGTAGGATTTTCAAAAGAGACGGATCGTGCCTTGAAAATACTTAAAAAACTGCTTTTTAATAAGCTCTACACTCATGAAAAAATAGCACGAAAGATGTATGCCGGAAAACAGTGTATTAAAGGACTTTATAGAGCATTTAGAGAAGACAGAGACCTTCTTCCCGTTTATCAAAAGGAACTTTTTTCAGTACGTAAAGAGGAGCGTGTAATTGCAGACTATATCGCCTCTATGACAGACAGATATGCGATGAAAACATACCATGAGATTTATGGATTATCCCTATAAATAAGGGTGTAAAGACAAGGCTTCTGTCTATATTTCATTTAGAATACTCTGCCAAGGTTTTTCATGATTTTCTGCAATCTACTCTATAGTAATTTTAGGATATAATTCGCGAAATTATAAAAGGCTTGAGTCTTTATTTTAGGATACTTTAATGCAAAAAATTAAAAATATTGCCGTAATAGCACACGTCGATCACGGTAAAACCACACTAGTAGATGAACTTCTTCAGCAGTCAGGTACATTTGCGGCACATCAGGAAGTAGAAGAGAGAGCGATGGATTCGGATGCTATTGAAAAAGAGAGAGGAATTACGATTCTCTCTAAAAATACAGCGATTAACTACGGTGATCATAAGATTAACATCATCGATACACCGGGGCATGCTGATTTTGGTGGTGAGGTCGAGCGTGTGCTTAAGATGGTTGACGGGGTACTGCTTCTGGTTGATGCACAAGAGGGCGTAATGCCTCAAACTAAATTTGTATTAAAAAAAGCAATAGGATTTGGACTTATTCCCGTAGTAGTGATTAATAAAATAGACAAAGACGGTGCTGATCCGGAGAGAGTACTTGATGAGGTATTCGATTTGCTTGTAGCTCTTGATGCCAATGAAGAGCAGCTTGAGTTCCCCGTACTTTATGCTGCTGCTAGAGACGGCTATGCCAAATGGGAAATGGAAGATGAAAACAAGGATATGACTCCTCTTTTTGAAGCGATATTAGAAAAAGTGCCCTATCCGAAAGGCTCACCTACGAATGATACACAAGCACAGGTATTTACGCTTGATAGTGACAACTTTGTGGGGCGTATCGGTATTGTACGTATTTTTAACGGTAAAGTTAAAAAAGGTGATGAGTATCTGCTAATCAAGGCTGATGGTTCCAAAACAAAATCACGCATCTCTAAACTTATAGGCTTTAAAGGGCTTGAACGTATCGACATCGAAGAAGCAGAAGCGGGAGATATTGTAGCAATTGCAGGCTTTTCGGACATTGATGTAGGTGACTCGGTTTGTGATCCGATAAATCCTGTCGCCTTAGACCCTATGCATGTAGAAGAGCCCACCTTGTCTGTTATTATGTCTGTCAACAACGGTCCTTTAGCAGGACAAGAGGGAAAACATGTCACCTCAAACAAAATCAAAGAGCGTCTTGAAAAGGAGATGGAGACAAATATTGCAATGCGAATGGAGCCAATGGGAGATGCCTCTTTTAAGGTCTCAGGTCGCGGTGAGTTGCAAATTGGTATATTAGCGGAGAATATGAGACGTGAAGGTTTTGAGTTTATGTTGGCTCGTCCGGAAGTTGTCACTAAAGAGGAAAACGGTGTTAAAATGGAGCCGTTTGAGCATTTAGTGGTAGATGTACCGGAGGAGTTTCAGGGTGTTGCTATAGAAAAACTAGGCAAAAGAAAAGCAAATATGACAAGCCTAACCCCAATGCCGGACGGTACCGTAAGATTAGAGTTTGAGATTCCTGCACGCGGACTTATCGGATTTCGTTCCGAGTTCTTGACGGATACTAAAGGTGAAGGTATCATGAATCACTCTTTTTTAGAGTATAGACCCTATACGGGTACCGTACAGAGCCGTACGCCGGGAGCTTTGGTCTCCATGGATGACGGTGAAGCAGTCGCCTTTTCTATTTTTAATCTTCAGTCACGGGGTACACTCTTTATTAAACCGCAAGACAAGGTCTATTCAGGTATGGTAATTGGTGAAAACTCAAGACCGGGAGATCTTGATGTTAATCCTCTTAAAGGAAAGGCACTCACAAATATGAGAACCTCGGGGGCGGATGAAGCTATTAAACTTGTACCGCCTAGAGAGATGAGTTTAGAAAGTGCCATGGAGTGGATAGAGGACGATGAACTAGTAGAGGTAACTCCCGAGTCTATTAGAATACGCAAGAAATCATTAGACCCAGTGGTAAGAAAACGTCTAGCAAGAGATAAAAAAAACGCGAAATAGTTCTTTTATTTCACTGCATCTTTTGCTGAACGGCTTCGTTTCGTTCGGTCATGTACTTAACGTACACTCCCTCACTCTACTCACGCTGTTCAGCCAAACCTACAGCAAACTAAAAGACCATTTCAACTTTGGTAATTTTAATTCATTTCGTATTCTATTTTTTGTTAACTCTATTAATCGATTTAGGTTAGTAGTTAAGGCTATAATGTCATGTTTTGTAACATTTGACATACACAAGTCTAAAAGTTTTATTTCATCCTCTAATCCATATAGTTGAAACTTTACACTAGCATCATTAAATTTACTATTTAAGTTCTGGGTCATCAATAAAAGGTTGTTGTGATTTAGTTAATGACAAATAAACAGGTATAAATGAATGAAGAGTCTCTAATCTATAGTCTAACCTCTTTTTGGCTATTTCATGCCTTCGACTTAATATATTATTCACAATCCATCCCAAGATTGCCAAACATGCTGATATAAGTATTGATATATTAATTGTTGTATTTATGTCCATTATTTTATCCTTTTATAAATTATTTACCCTCATCCCGCTCACCCAGGCAAAATGAAAATTAAACCCTCCCCTATCTCCATCGACATCGAGTATCTCCCCTACAAAAAAAAGATTAGGTACGAGTTTAGATTCCATCGTCTGCGCATCTACTTCAGTGGTATTTATGCCTCCTGCGGCGGCTTCTGCTCCTTTAAAACCTTTGGTATCCGAGATACTGAGTTTGAGGTTTTTGATGGCGTGTGCAAGGCGGTTTATCTCTTTTCTATCTAGAGCATTTTCTGTGCGTACTTTGCATTTGGACTGTTCTAGTATTCTGGGTATGAGTTTTTTGTTGAGTACACCTTGAAGCCATAGGCTTAGAGGTTTTTCACTGTTTTCTTTTACTCTGGTCAGTAGTAAGTTGGTGAGTTTTTCTTTGCCTAGTTCCGGCACAAGGTCTAGCCTTAGTTCACAATATTCGAAGTTGGCAAGGCGGGTGCTTACCTCACGGCTTAGGTCTAGTATGGCTAGTCCGCTTATACCGTAGCCGGTAAAGAGTAAATCCCCCTTTTTTTCTGTGATGTACTCACCGTTGGCATAGAGTTTGGCAAGCCCTGCTACTTTGACTCCTGCACAGCCTTTCACCCATCTCTCTTCTGAGCAGAGTTGCACGAGGCTAGGGTGTCTTGGGACAAGTGAGTGTCCCATTTTGGCTGCAAAAGTATAACCTGCGTTTGAACCACCCAAGTGAGGAGCAGCGGGTGAGCCTGAAGCAACGACAAGCTGTTGACACTGCTTCTCTCCTTGTGTTGTCCGGAGTGTAAAGCCATGCTCTTTTTTTTCAATATCTTTAACTTTACAATTGCATACTATCCGTACCCCTACTCTTTTTGCTTCATACTCGAGCAGGTCTACTACAGAAGATGCCTGTAGTGACATAGGAAACATTTTTCCTTCTCTCCCCTCTATGAGTTCTAAACCGATAGAGGTGAAGAACTTTTTTATTACCTCAAAGTCGTAACCTTTGAGCACCTCTTTTATAAAAGTCGGGTTTTGCCCATGAAATCTTCGGGGGCTTATATATCTATTGCCTATATTGCATTTACCGTTGCCCGAGACAAGGATTTTTTTACCTATTTTCATGTTTTGTTCAAGCAAAAGCACCTGTCTACCTTCCCTAGCACTACAAATAGCTGTCGTTAAACCGGCAGCACCGCCTCCGATGATTATCATAGTTTCATTATACATAAGGTATTATAGCTCAAAAGATTTACAAGGATTATATATGTCGGCATTAGTAGAATTTTCGATGTTCCCCACAGAAAAAACACAGAGTAAGAGTGCCTTTGTTGCCCGTGTCTTAGACATAGTAGATAAAAGCGGGTTGCCTTATCATCTCACTCCTATGGGTACTATTATTGAAGGGGAGAGTGTTGAACAGGTATTATTAATAATTAATAATGCTTATAAGGAACTACAAAAAGATTGTGGACGTGTCTATAGTTCTATTAAAATAGATTGGCGTGAAGGTCCAATAGGCAGGCTGAATAATAAGGTGGCTGCTGTTGAAGAAAAACTGGGGCGGAAATTACACTCTTAACGAGGAAAGCCTAACAGTTAATTTTGGGTATAATGCGCCTAATTTCTTTTGAAGGATTTAGCATGTGTGCCGAAAAAATACAGCGTCTGATTCAGGCAAGCATTCTTGGTTTTGTATTGGGGCTTGCCGGTATGGGTATTGCCGGTGAGCAACTTATGCTGCAGATGGCTTTTCTTTTGCAGTTTGGCATGATGGCGATACTTGTAATAGCAGGGCTTACGGGATGGTGCCCCGGACTTATCATGCTTAAAAAGATATTTCCTTCATGTGAAGAAAGTACAAAAGATAAAAACAACTAATGATTGTGTACTCGCAGATAAAGAGGATTCATTGCAAAAGGTAGTAATAGATGTCAGATATCTCATATAAGGATGCAGGGGTTGATATAGATGCAGGAAATGCATTTGTTGAGGTGATTAAAGCAGATGTCAAATCGACATTTGACAACAATGTGATAGGAGGTATCGGTTCTTTTGCGGGTGCTTATGCTATACCTACAGGCTATAAAGAGCCGGTGCTTCTTTCTGCCACCGACGGTGTTGGAACTAAGCTTCGTATTGCTATAGAGAGCGGAAAGCTTGATACCGTAGGTATCGACTTGGTAGCGATGTGTGTCAATGATCTCATTTGTAACAATGGCACACCGATGTTTTTCCTCGATTACTATGCCACAGGCAAACTTTTGCCACAGAAGGCTAAAGATGTAGTAGCAGGTATTGCCGAGGGCTGCAGACGAAGCGAATGCGCGCTTATAGGGGGAGAGACGGCAGAGATGCCGGGGATGTACTCTAATGATGATTTTGATTTAGCAGGCTTTGCAGTAGGTATAGCAGAACGAAGTGAAATGGATACGGTTGCTAATGTAAAAGAGGGACAGGTTCTTATAGCCATGCCAAGCTCCGGTATACATTCAAACGGATACTCGCTTACGAGAAAAATATTTTTTGATGTATTGGGGATGGATTTAAGCACAGACTTTGAAGGTAAACCTCTCGTAGATACCCTGTTAGAACCAACACGAATCTATGTGAAAGAGTATAAAGCTAATAAACAGCATATTAAAGCTTTAGCTCACATTACAGGCGGAGGTATCGTAGAAAACCTTCCGCGTGTACTTCCTGAGGGTATCAGAGCGGTTGTAAACAAAGATGCTATATATGTCCTGCCTGTCTTTGAGTTTATGTCTCGGTACGTAGCCGAAAAAGAGATGTTTAGAACCTTTAACATGGGTGTAGGTATGGTATGGATTGTTGAGCCTGAAGATGTGGATGCCGTGTTGGAAAATACAGACGGATATGTTGTCGGTGCATTAGCAGCAGGCGAAAAAGGTGTTGATTTAGTCTAGTGCTTTTTGCCGTATGTTTGACCAAGTGGCTTTGTTGCGTTCGGTTACATACTTATACGCATGCTTTCTCGCTTCGCTCATACCATTGGATTAAATCTATAGCAAACTAAGCTGGCTAAGAATTTTTAGGAGTGATTTAAATTGTCTCTTTGGTTTTGTTATCCGGGTTCTATACAAACCCCTTTATCTATGCACTCTTTATCTAGCTCTCCGGACTTCCGCTTTTTCAAATACTCTGTAAGATTTTCTTTTACATCCCCTTGTAACATATATAGTCCTATAAGGTTTGGTAGCGCCATAGCAAGTATGAGCAGGTCGGAAAACTCCAGCAGGGTAGAAGCACTCGTAACTGATGCCATTACCGTAAATGCGACAAAGATAAGTTTAAACACTAAGGTATACTTTTCACCAAAAAGGTAGGTCCATGCACGCTCCCCGTAGTAGGACCATGCTATCATTGTAGAAAATGCAAAGAGCACAATGGAAAAAGAGAGGATAACGGGAAACCAGGAGATAACCGTACCATACGCAGCAGCAGTGAGTGCCGCACCTTGTTTAGAGGCAACCAGATTTGCAAACTCACCGTCGACCGCATACACGCCCGTAGTCACGATAACAAGTGCCGTCATCGTACAGATGACAATGGTGTCTATAAAGGGCTCATACAGCGCAACCATACCTTGACGTACAGGATACTTCACCGCTGCGGTAGAGTGCACGATGGCGGCTGAACCTATACCCGCTTCAGAAGAGAAAGCAGCACGTTTAAAGCCTTGCACCAGTACTCCTATGAGTCCACCTGCAGCTGCCGTAGGAGAAAATGCTTCACGGATGATGGTAACAATAGCTTCAGGCACCATAGCGGCATTGACAAAAAGTATCCATAGTGATGCAAGCAGATAGACAAACACCATAAGGGGTACAATTTTTTCCGCCGTTTTGGCAATGCGTTTAATGCCTCCAATTATCACAAAACCAACGATAGTTGCCAGTACAAGTCCAAAGACAATAGGGTACTGCGCGAAGAAAGGAATACGTTCGGTGAGTACTCCCATGGCTTGTGAGGTTTGAAAGGCATTCCCCGCTCCTAGTGAACCACCGATGGCAAGTATGGCAAAGAGTGCAGCAAGAGCTTTTCCCAGTTTTGAATGCCCTTTTGCAGCCAGGCCTTTAGAGAGGTACTGCATCGCCCCACCCATGATACGACCATCCGGTCTTTTTTCGCGGTAAATTTGGGCGAGGGTTACTTCTGTAAACTTAAGCGTCATACCGAAAAAACCTGCTACTATCATCCAAAATGTAGCCCCTGGACCACCTATGGCAATAGCGATGGCAACACCTGCGATGTTTCCAAGTCCCACTGTGGCTGAAAGTGCCGTAGTAAGTGATTGAAAAGGGGTAATCTCTCCGACATCATCTGCTGTTTTATATTTACCCGTGATAATTTGAAAAGCATGGATAAACATACGTGCATTAATAAAACCAAAACGAAAAGTAAGATAAACCCCGCCTGCAATGAGCCAGGCTACGATAAAAGGCATACTAGAGCCATCTACTACCCCAAAAAATATATCAAAAAAGAAAATTGAGCCTAACAAGCCATTGATTTGTTCAAAAATAGCATTCATTGAGTTACCTTTTTTGTAATAAATTATTATACTATGCTAGAGTTCAATACGCTTTAAGCCAAAATCAAAAAGCATGATTTGCATACTTTTTAATCCCGTCTATTGACAAAAAGAAACCTTTTGACTATAATTGCATTCTTTTTTCAGACAGATTGTATCAAAAAAAGCGGTTCATCGGAGTGTAGCGCAGTCTGGTAGCGCACCTGGTTTGGGACCAGGGGGTCGAAGGTTCGAGTCCTTTCACTCCGACCATTTAGCAATATAACAGTATAATAATACACCGAATAAGTATAGTATGGTGGACGTAGTTCAGTTGGTAGAGCACCTGTTTGTGGCACAGGTTGTCGCGGGTTCGAGCCCCGTCGTCCACCCCATTGGCAATGCATACAGGGTAGAACCCAAAGATGAAGCGCTTGTGGCTCAATTGGATAGAGCATCAGACTTCGGATCTGAGGGTTAGAGGTTCGAGTCCTCTCAAGCGTACCATTGAAGAGTGATAGTTATTTATTGCATGCACTCGTAGCTCAGCTGGATAGAGCACCCGCCTTCTAAGCGGGCGGTCTCAGGTTCGAATCCTGACGGGTGTACCACATGCGGATGTGGTGAAATTGGCAGACACGCCAGACTTAGGATCTGGTGCCGTAAGGCGTGGAGGTTCGAGTCCTCTCATCCGCACCACTATTAATCCTCCCCTGCTTTTAGAACTAATTATTGAATTTTACAGTATAATAGCTATAAGTCGAATCATGATTAGGATACTATTATGGATAGAAGTCTGTTTATTTTTACTGCAGTAGGTGTTGTCTTTCTTTATTTTATCACCGACTTTATAGGAGATATACAAAAAAATGATGAAAGATATAGAAGCAGCGAGTATGAGCAAAAACATCAGTTTGAAAAATATATCGGTAAAGATGCCGTCGGGCAAGAGATATTGATAGTAGAAGGTGAAGACGAAAAGAGACAATTGTCCGCTTGGCACGCCAGTGCACTTAAAATGGAATTTCTTGAGATATTTCCTGATTACGACTATATGAGACAATTTGTACAAGAGAGAATCAAAGGAAAGCTTTTGCAAAAAAAACTACTAGAGGTTATTGAGCGGGTAGAAGGCGAATTTCTCTCAGGGACACTTAGTGCCCAAGAGGCAAGGAAGATGCTTGAGTCCGTAAAATAGACTTAAACACAAGGATCCGACATAGCCTCTGCATTGGGATAGAGGTAGACCTCAACACGTCTGTTAAGTGCTCTGCCCTCTTCTGTTGTGTTGGGTGCGACTTCTTTGTCGTAAGCACAACCTTTTGTATATGGCTTTCTGTTTACAGAGAGAATATTGGCGACAGTGTCCGCTCTTTTTTCTGAAAGTTTTTTATTGTAAGCATAACTTCCACGGTTATCTGTAAATCCTGCAACACCTACAATGGTCTGAGGATAGGATTCGAGTAATGCGGCAACTTTGTGCACTTTGGCTTTTGCCGTTGGTTGTAGTTGCGAAGAGGCTGTTGCAAACATCATACGGTCTCTAAACATAATTTTGACATAATTGGGATGTTTGGAGACGATAATGCTTTTTTGTGGGTCAAGCACTGCAAGGGGATCATTGTCGACGCCTGTACCTAAGGCATCGGCAACTTCATTTGCCTGTTTATCCAAGCTATACCCTATCGCACCGCCTGTAGCTGCGCCGAGTAGACCACCTATGAGTGCCCTCTTCTTTTTATTATGACCTTTTGTGTTGTAGCCTGTGAGTGCACCAGCTATAGCTCCGCCAATTGCACCGGTTTTGGTACGATTATAGCTACCGTCTGCTACCAATCCAGGTTCATTGTAGCAACCTGTAAGTAGTGTTATTGCTACACTTGAGATAAGAAGCAACTTATAATGTTTTTTTATCATGGATCTATCCTTTTTCTGCTTTAAATATACTATTATAGTATATAAATGTGGGTAAAAAGTGAACTATTTGGCTGAGGATACTATTTTTTCGTGCCACTGCCACAATGTTTTCTCAAAACCTATTTGCCGTGAGTGATAAAACGAGTGTGGTCTTGATAGATATGCTTGTCTTACCCATCCCCCGAAGTTATGCGGAGATTTATAGTTTTTTGCTTGGGGTTTAATATGTGAAGGAACGGGATCTGCCTCCCCTGCCCTAATAGATTTCAAGGCAGCCTTGATAGCATGATATGCAGCGTTTGATTTAGGAGAGGATGCTAAATAGATAACAAGCTGAGAGAGTGTAATGCTTGCCTCAGGATAACCTATGTGTTTGACAATATTGAGTGTAGATGATGCTAGGTTTAATGCATGGGGGTTTGCATTTCCTATATCCTCAGAGGCCAAAATCATCAGACGTCTTGCAATAAATTCAGCAGGTTCGCCGCCATCAATCAGTCTTGCTAAATAATAGAGGCCTGCATCTATGTCGGAGTCGCGAATACTTTTGATCATTGCCGAAGTGAGTTCATAGTGATTTTCATCCTCAGAGCTTCCTTTCTGCATGCTTTGCGGACGTATTTGTTTTAAGATCTCCACGGTAATAGGCGATGAAATGGTTGAAGCAGATTCGAGAAGATTCAGCGCAGCACGCATATCCCCACCGCTAGAGGAGATAAGATATCTAAGAGCATCATCGTTTAGCGATATTTTTTCATGTTTTATTATGCTAATTAAATACTTTTTGATATTAGTATTATTAATGCTATTTAATGTTAATATATGTGATCTAGAGCGTACGGATGCGGTAAGTGCATAATAGGGGTTTTCAGTAGAAGCCCCTATAATAAGAGCGCTGTTACGTTCCATAAAAGGCAAAAGAACCTTTTGTTGGTTCTTGCTCAATCTGTGTACCTCATCAATAAAGATAAGGGGATTTTCAGGAGCATGTGTGTGACTTTTAAGTATATTGCGCAGCTCATCTATTTTGAATGTGGTGGCATTCATCTCATAAAAAGGCCGACTGAGCATAAGGGCAATCACCCCGGAAAGTGTCGTTTTTCCCGTCCCAGGCGGTCCTGTAAAAAAACATGAGGAACCCTGCCCGACTTTATAAATTTACGTATAATACCCTCTTTTCCTACCAAATGATCTTGGCCTACGATATCTTCAAGCGTCCTTGGGCGGTATTTGATTGCAAAGTTTAGCATATCTTTAATCTTTTATTTCTTCTGTGGCTGTTTTTGGTTATTATATGTTGTTTTACGGTATGTTTTTAGAAATTGGCGTATAGCCTCATACTCTTTTCGCGTAAGGTATCGTACCTTATTTTCAGGTAAATTGTTAAGTGATATTTCACCAAAGGAAATACGCTTTAGATCAAGTACATTCGCACCAAAATGTGCAAAAAATCGTCTAAGTTCCCTATTTTTTCCTTCTGTAATACTTACACGGAGTTTCGTAAATCGTTTTCCCTCATTTCTGATTTCAAAGTGCGTAAAGGGAGCAAAAGACATTCCGTGTATATCAGATTTGTTATGAGCACCGGCACGTGCATCATCTAGATGTAGCCCCTCTTTTATTGCATCGGTCATCTCCGTTGTGATGCGTCTATCTATTTTAAGATTATAAGTTCTTTCCAGTTTGCTCTGCATGAGTGCTGTAGAGAGATCTATATTGTCCGTTAAAAGCAAAAGTCCTTCTGATGCATAGTCTAGCCTACCTACAGGAACAAAGTGTCTAAATTTGCCTGGAAGCTTATGGTATATCGTTGTGCGTCCTCTATCGTCTTTTTTTGTAACCAAGACACCTTTTGGTTTATTGTAAACGATTACCGTAAATCCGACTGTCTCTTTGACACGCTTTCCTTTTATAAATATCTTATCGTCTTTTTGGACATCATAGCTATAGTCTGTTAAAGGTTTTTTATTCAAGGTAACAACCCCTGAGACAATTAGTCCGTCAGCCTCTCTTCTGGAATATTTTGTATGATGTGAAATATATTTATTGAGTCTCATATGCTACTTTTCTCTATTTCTAATACCTGCGTTGATTAAATCATGTATATGCAAGGTACCTAATATTATTCCGTTTTTATCGGTAACGGGAAGGAGTTGTATTTTGCTTTTTTCTATGATCTCTAATGCATCGCTTGCTAAGAGATCCGTGTTGTTACAGCTCTTGGGTACTTTGCTCGCATAGTCAATGGCGAAATCTTCTAAAGAAAAATCTTTTTGGAGTAGGGCGCGTCTTAGATCACCGTCGCTAAGGATTGCAAGAAGTTTTTTGTGCCGGTCAACAATAAGTACTGTCCCTAATTTTCCTTCACTCATTGTGACAATAGCCTCTTTTAGAGGAGTATCTTCATATATGAGGGGAAGTGCTTCCGTTCGCATGAGATCTTTAATTTTGATAAAAAGTTTTTTCCCCAGAGTTCCTCCCGGATGAAAAGAGGCAAAGTCCTGCTCTTTGAAGCCTCGATGCTCCATGAGTACAACGGCCAAAGCATCACCAAGTGCCATCGTGAGTGTGGTAGATGCAGTAGGTGCAATACCGAGAGGGCATGCTTCTTTTTCAACGGAGATATCCAAAAAAACATCGGCATATCTTCCCAAAGAGGAGAGGGGATCAGAGCTAAGTCCGATGAGAGGAATATCAAAACGTTTGATATGCGGTAGGATTTTAGTAAGCTCTTCGCTCTCTCCGCTGGAGCTAATAGCAAGCAGGGTATCCTCTTTAGATATCATACCCAGATCACCGTGCAGTGCTTCAGTAGGGTGGAGAAAGAAAGAAGAGGTACCCGTACTTGCAAAGGTTGCTGCCATCTTTGCGCCTACTAGTCCGGACTTTCCGACACCGGTAATAATAAGTTTCCCTTTTGTTTTAAGAATTACCTCAATGGCATCTAAAAAGTTTTGGTTTAGACGTTTAGATGCTTGGTAAAGCGCATCCGCTTCAATCTCTAAAGTCTCTTGGGCTATTTGTATGAGGTTCATTGAGTACACTTTACTATTTTGTAGTGCCATTATAGCATAGTTTAGACGAGTAAAAGACTCTTTGGGTTGGTAGGCATAAGCTTTAAATTGAAAGGCTTAGCTCTTTTTGCTTGATGCAACTTTTCCGGCATCAACCCTTTTGGAAAACTCGGTCTCTTCTCCGGAAGCAAGTATTTTGGCCTGTTCCACCCATTTTTCTCTTTCGACCCTTCCCGGAAAGCCCAATGTGCTGTTTGCCCAAGCAATATTTTCCGATGTCCATGCAGCAATTTGTTCAAAATGGTAAATACCTTTTTGGTTGAGTACCTCTTCAAGTTTGGCTCCAATACCTTTGATACGCGTTAGATTATCCGCTTTGTTTGAGCGAGGCTCCGAGAGAAGTTCCGGTTTTTTTAGATTGTTGCTACAGTCAGACGTGTTGTCTTCTTTTAAAACTAGCTTATCTGCATCTTTTGACTCTTTGTTACCTAAAGTAGCATTTTCTGTGCTAGAAGATGATGTTTTTTGCATATCTTCTTTAGTTTTATTTTGCGAGACAGTGTCTGCTTTTTCTTGCTGAGACTGCCTAGAAGAAGAGAGCAGGGCAGTTTTGTCACTGTTAGCTGAAGATAGATCTTCTGTATGGTTTTGTATCTGTGTTTGTGAAGAAACATTTGAGATATTGGTAGATGTTGTCTGCATGGATTGCTCTTTTTGTGTAACATGAGTTAACTTTTCTTCTGTATGGCTGTTACAGTCGTCTTTGGCACAAGTAAGCTTTCCAAAAAGGTAGCCTATAATAAATCCTAAAAGGGCAACGAGCAGTAGACATAATATCATTTGTGATGCAATTTCTAACATAGTTATTCTCCTTGAATATGAATTTCTACACGACGGTTTTTTTGCTTATTTTCGTCACTTGTATTTGGAACTAGCGGTTTCGATTCACCATAGCCTATAGCAGTTAGGCGACCGGAATCAATACCTTTTTTAATCAGCAGGGATTTTACGGTGTCCACTCTTTTTTGTGAGAGGTTTTTATTAAAGAGTGCAGAACCGTCTGAATCCGTATGGCCGGCTATCTCTGCTTTGAAATGCGGGTATTGCAAAAGAATAGCAGAGAGTTTCTCCACGGTAGCTTTGCCTTGAGCCGTAAGCCGGTCACTTGCTACTTCAAACTCAATATTTTCAATCTGTAGAAGCTTTTTAATCTTCTCTTTCAGCTCTTTTTCTTTTTGTATAGCCTGTGCTTTGGTGCGCTTCTCTTCCTCTTGTCGTCTTTCTTCTTGTCGTCGTGCTTCCTCGGCAGCTCTTTTTGCCTCCATTTCTGCTGCCAGTTTGGCTTCTTCTTGAGCTTTTCGTAGAGCTTCTGCTTGGGCAGCGGCTTTTGCTATTGCCTCTTGATCGAGCGTTGTACGGTTGACAATATTGATCGTATCAGAAGAGAGTAGACTTTGCATCCTCTCTAATGCTTTTTGCGAGGTAACCGTGCCGGAGACATGTAACACTTCGTTGCTATACTCAATGGTGCCCTTGGTATAATATTGGACAAATACAGGAAGAATATTTTGGGTAAAAGAGATAATTCCGTTATCGACAAGATGCCTCTCTTGATCTATGTGTGCTTTTGTCGAAGCGGGTAATTTTTTACGTAGTAGCTCCGCTTGGGCTTGGGTGTTAAATGTACCGCTTAGTGCTATCTCCGAAGGTGATTTTATGATAGTGAAGTAAATCGGTTTTTCAATGACTACCTTCGTATGGTTTTGGGTTGGGAGCGTTGAAGTGGCAAGTAAACTCTGCATAGTGTGCTGTGCTTCATAGCTTTTTACTTCACCGTAGATATAAAGCATATTGTCACTATAGACAATTTTCCCGTTTTTATAATGTTTGATAAAATGAGGCAGTATCTCTCCTGTAAGCGAAACGGCCTTATCGCCTAAGAGCTCAGAGTGAAGGGAAATGTTGTCAATAGTAAGTTGACTTGAGTTGTTTTGATAGGCAGACGATAACAGATTTTGTTGTTTTTTGTTGGATAGAGTGCCGTTGAGGATTGCACCGTTCTCTGTCTGCGTAATGGTGTACTCCATATACTGTTTTTTTGGGGAAACTTTTTGTACGATAGTCTCTTGTTGTGGTGCTAGTGGTGTTTTGGTATGTATGTCTTCTATTTTGCTCCATACGCATATTATGATAAGCAGTAATAATAAAAGAAGCCAAGGCAAAAATTTTTTCATCTCTTTTCCTTTGTCCGATATTTGAGAGATAATAGTCTATGACATAACGGCTAAGTATAACTTTGCATAAATATTATACATAATTATGAGAACAATAATGCTTAAGAAGAAAGTGAGAATAATTGCAGTACTCCTCTTTCTAAAGAAGAGTAGAGTATTTAGATGATAAAGATAGTAGGGATGATGAGAGGGTATTTTTTTTGAGTGCGTATAATATGTTTTCTGACACTGTTTCTTATATCATTCTCAATATCTTTATGGTTTTTAAGGGCTTCTGGCTTCATATTTAAAAGCATTGTCTCAAGCAGGACTTGAATCTCTTTTTGGAACTTTTTGTCGTCTTTGTCGGGAACAAGGCCATGTGTAGTGACGACCACTTTTCCTATAATTTTTTGATTGCTTTGTGAAATCTGTGCTACGATATTGACAATACCGTCTTCAGCCAGTTTTTGCCTGTCAAGGACGACATCGTTTTCGATAGTCATATTATTTTGGTTGTCAATATAGGTTTTTCCGGTTTTAACTGTTTTCACCTTTTTTAGGTATTTGGTTGTCAGTTCTATCTGATCACCATCGGACATTAAGAGTATGTTTCTCTCATCTACACCGCACTCTATAGCCGTTTGTGCATGTTTTGCAATATGGTTGTATTCACCGTGAACAGGTAGAAAAAACTTAGGCTGAATTAAACGTAATATAAGCTTTTGTTCCTCTTGTGCAGCATGTCCCGATACATGAATATCCGAGAACTCTTTGTAACGTACTGTACATCCTGCTTTCATAAGCTTGTTTAAAAGGCTTGATACGGATGCTTCATTGCCGGGAATGGCAGAGGCGGAGATAATTACCGTATCACTTGGTTTGAGTTTGATATGTCTGTGTTCATCGGTTGCCATTCGGTTGAGTGCAGCCATAGTCTCACCCTGTGAACCTGTGGTTACAATGAGTACCTCATGGTCGGCATATCTAGGTACTTCATGTACCTCTATAAAGTGTTTGTCCTCGATATCCACAAAACCTAAAGCACGGTTTGTCTCAATATTTCGTTCCATAGAACGCCCTATGACACATATTTTTCTGCCATGCTTGACAGCCCTTTCCATTGCCTGTACAATCCGGTGTACATTGGAGGAGAAGGTGGACATAATGACTCTTCCTCTTGCCATATCAAAGAGGGAGTCAAAGGTTTTTCCGACAACTTTTTCAGATTTAGTGCTGCCAGGATTATGTGAGTTTGTTGAGTCGGAGAAGAGGCATAAAACACCTTTTTCACCATAATGGGAAAAACGCCGCAAATCCATTGTATAGTTATCAACAGGAGTGTGGTCTACCTTAAAGTCTGCCGTATGGATAATGATGCCTGCAGGAGTCTCTATAGCTAGAGAACAAGCATCTATAATAGAGTGGGTATTATGCATCCATTCAATTTTCATATCTCCGATTTGGTGTTGTTTTCTCATGGTGACATAGTTGAAATATTTTGTATAGGCAGAGAGCCCATGCTCGTTGAACTTGTTCTCAATCATCGCCAGTGCAAGCGGTGTGCCATAGATAGGAAACTGAAGTTCCTTAAAGAGGTAGGGCATAGCACCGATATGGTCTTCATGCCCATGCGTGATGATACAAAATACTTTTTTGCCACTCTCTTTAAGTACATGCAAATAGGAAAAATCAGGTACTAAAATATCAACGCCGTGCATTGTCTCGTCAGGGAAAGACATACCTACATCAATGATAATAGCAGTGGTTTCTGTCTCAAGTACTGCCATATTCCCACCGATTTCGCCAAGACCGCCAAGGGGAGTAAAACGTATTTTTGCAGTGGACGACATATCTATTTTTTTCCACGGTTTCATTGTCTCCTCTTTGATCTTGTCATTGATTTCGAGGTATTTTCGCATCTCATCGTTTACCGTTGTCGTATTTTTACGTTTATTTTTATTGCTGTTATAGCGGTTTTTGTTTGGTTTTTTGTTGTTTCTGTTGTCATTGTCATAGCGTTTTTGGGGAGTATTTTTATTTTGATTGGGATTTGGTTTTCTGTTGGGACCCGGGCGTTTTGTATTGGGGGTTTGTGTGTTTATTTGGGAGGTTTGGTTATTTTGTCTGTGGGGGTTGGGTCGTCTTTGTCCTGTATTATTAGGTCTCTTTTGTGTTTTATTTTGAGCGTTTGCGCTTAGGTTGTTGTTTTCCATCTAGATTATCCTTTAATTGATTATATAATTGATGATAAATTTCAGTCCCGACCTCATGAGGTCTTAAATGAGGATTTAGCCCCAATTTTTTAAAAAGTTGATTGACCTTTTCTTTTGAAAAAAAAGCCATAAGATTTTTAGAGAGTTTTTTACGAGGCTGTTGAAAAGCTATTTTCAAAAATCTCTCAAACCCCTTGTCGTCTCTAGAGCTATTTTTCTTTATGAAAAGCACTGCAGAGGTAACGTTGGGAGGGGGGACGAATGCTTCAGGTTCAACCTCAAAACATATCCTTGCCTCTCCTGCAGAAGAGGTCAATACGGAAAGCGACGAAAACGCTTTTTCTTTGACCTTTGCTGCAAATTTTAGTGCTACTTCTTTTTGAACCATAACCAAAATACTCTGGCAACGGGTGTCTTTCAATGCTTTTAAGATGATAGTGGTCGCGATATAGTAGGGCAGGTTGGCTACAAGATGATAAGGTTCATCCAGTAGATTTCCCGACTCCCAATGCTCAAGCACATCTCCGCAACGAAGTTCAAAACGCATCTGTTTAATTTGCGTTTGAAACGTTATCTGTAGATGCTCACATAATCTTTTATCAACCTCAAATGCCGTGACATTACGAACTTTTACAAGTTCTTTGGTTAAATCACCTAAGCCAGATCCGATTTCTGCAACTCTTAGGTTGCTATCGGGCATCGCTTGGACGATTTTTTGTAGATAATAGTCGTTTTTTAAAAAGTTTTGACCAAATTTTTTAGAAGCAAATTCGGATAAATTATCAATAATCATACTATAAATATCCTTATATGCCCAATACCTATCCTCTATTTGGGATAATTTCTGTATAATTCTACCATAATTGAAATGAAAAGAGTTGGTGTCGATGGACTATTTTGCAAAAAGAATTATACCCTGTCTAGATGTTGACGGGGGGAGAGTGGTTAAGGGTGTGAATTTTACAGGGTTACGAGATGCGGGAGATCCTGTTGAGGTGGCATACCGTTATAATGAAGAGGGTGCCGATGAGATTACTTTTTTAGATATCGGTGCTACACATGAGGGGCGCGACACGATTGTAGATGTGGTTAGAGAAGTCGCTAAAGAGGTGTTTATTCCTCTTACCGTAGGCGGGGGGATACGTCGGTTGTCTGATATTTATAATCTTTTAGAAGCGGGGTGCGATAAAATTAGTGTGAACTCTGCTGCTATTCAAAGACCCCGGTTTATAGAAGAGGGCGCAAAACGGTTTGGTTCACAGTGTATTGTCGTAGCAATTGATGCCAAAAGGGTAGCACCAAACAGATGGCACATCTTCACACACGGAGGCAGAAAAGATACAGGTATAGATGCATTAAAGTGGGGGAAAGAGGCATATGAGCGTGGAGCGGGAGAGCTCCTGGTAACCTCTATGGATGCAGATGGCACTAAAGCAGGGTTTGACAATATGCTTAATCAAAAAATATCTGAACTTGTAAATATACCTCTTATTGCTTCAGGAGGTGCAGGGACAATGCAACATATTGAAGAAGCATTTACGTTTGGCCGTGCAGATGCAGCACTGGCTGCTTCGATTTTTCACTTTAAGGAGATTGATATTTTGGATTTAAAAAAGTATCTGCGTAAAAAAAATATAGCAGTAAGGATATAGATATGATTATATGTGCAGGAAAAAGTGAACAGTTTGACTTTGCTATACCGGTGGGCATTGGTATGTTGGATGTAGCGATGAACTTAACAAAACTGTGTATGGCAGAGACACCAAAGTATCTCCTTTTTATCGGAACGGCCGGTTCATACGGAGAAAAGAAAATATTTGACATAGTGGAGTCAAAAGCGGCAACAAACATAGAGAACAGTTTTCTTATAGGCGGTTCATACACACCTATAGATAATTTAGTTTCTGCAACAGATGATGTTTCACGTGAAACACTTGTAAATTCATCTAATTATATTACAAAAAATACAGATATTTCGAAACGCTACCTTGAAAAAAATATTCATTTGGAGAATATGGAGTATTATGCTGTACTCAAAGTAGCAAAATCCTTTGGTATCCCTGCAGGCGGAGTATTTTGTGTGACTAACTATTGCGACGAAAATGGACATGATACATTTTTGAAAAATCAAAAAGAGGCGATGGAAAAAATTGTTGTACATCTTAATATAAAGAAGTAAGATATGCTTAAAAAGAATATACAGGATTTAACAAAAGCGGAGCTCGCCCAAGAGATCTCTCCTGCTTTTAGAGCAAAACAAATTTATCATTGGCTGTATCACAAGTATGCTACATCCTTTGATGAGATGAGAAATCTTCCTCAGGACTTGAGAGATACGTTGAAAGAGAAGTATTTGATCTCTCCTTTAAAACAGGTAATGGTACAAAACTCAAAAGACGGTAGCCGTAAATATCTCTATGAACTACATGACGGTCATACGATTGAGGCAGTCTTGTTGTTAATGAGAGAGAAGCAGTATCATAAAGATGGCTCTTTAAAGCATAAGGAGCGCTATACGGTCTGTATCTCCTCTCAGGTAGGGTGTAAGGTAGGGTGTGCCTTTTGCTTGACTGCAAAAGGCGGTTTTGTGCGAAATTTGACAGCAGGAGAGATTGTTGAGCAGGTGCGTCTTATTAAAAAGGATAATGATATTGCAGGCAACCGTCGTGTAAACCTTGTTTTTATGGGAATGGGTGAGCCTCTTGACAACCTAAAAGAAGTTGTCAAGTCAGTAAAAATATGTGCTGATGAAGAGGGGATGGCAATAGCGACACATCGACAAACCATCTCTACTTCAGGACTCTCTTACAAAATTGAAAAACTTGGCAAAGAGGCTTTAGGTGTAAATTTGGCTATCTCTTTGCATGCAGTGGATGATGATTTGCGGGAGTGGTTGATGCCTATTAATAAAGCATACAATATCCAATCAATTATAGAGGCAGTTAAGGCATTTCCCGTCAATGAAAGAAAGAGAGTAATGTTTGAGTACCTTGTCATAAAGGATGTCAATGATGACATATCTGCTGCGAAGAAGCTGCTTTCATTATTAGATGGGATTAAAGCCAAAGTAAATTTAATTTATTTTAATCCCTACGGAGGAACACAATTTAAGCGTCCAAATCAAGCAGATATGGAAAAATTTCAGGCATACTTAACTTCACGAGGGCTGCATTGCACAATAAGGGAATCTAAAGGTTTGGATATCTCTGCTGCATGCGGTCAGCTTAGAGAACAAGAGATACGAGAGGGGTCTAAATGCCTTTTTTAGATATATTTATGTTGCTTTTTTTGCTTGTGGTTGCTATCATCGGTGTGGGATGGATTATCTTGGAATCACGTTCAGATGACGAGAAGTAGTTCAGGGTATACAAGAGAGGCGGATGAAACATTTTGCAAGCATATGTGTATGCGTTATACTCTTTTGTTTTTATCGTAAAAAAGAGATTTATTGTCTATTAAAAGCTCTCAAATGTTTCGGCACTATCAAAGATTTTTGTGACACAAAATCTACTTTACTTTCAATATAGAATCGATTCCCGTAGGTAAACTCAAGGCTCTGTGCATGGAGCATTAATCGTGGCGCACCGTGTTGGATTAGTCGCTCCTCCTCACTCTGGACCATATCTAAGTATGCATCGCTCGCTGCAAAGCTTGACCCATATATCGGATCTCCCAGTATAGGATGTTTCACGTGAAACAAGTGGATACGTATCTGGTGCAATCTGCCGGTATGAGGGTAGCATGCTACTAAAGATACATCGAGTGTTTCATCATATTTTAGAGGAAAAAATTCTGTATGAGAAGCTTTTCCGTCCTTTGCAATCAGGACCTTGTGTTTTGTTTCATCATAACCGTTTTGATTCACTTTGATAGGTTCTGTAGAGACAAAAGGTTTTGTAAGTTTACCGTCTACCCATGCTAAGTATGATTTTTTGATCATACGCTGTTCAAAGAGATTTTTAAGATAGTGTTCTGCCTTTTTGTGTTTGGAAGCAAGCAGAAGTCCGGAAGTCTCCATATCTATACGATGCGTAGCATTGGCACTGTCTCCTGCAATACTGCGGATATCATCCAGCATAGAATAGGATGTAGTCATGGTGTTTGGGTGTACCAAGACTCCGGAAGGTTTTTCAAATATCATAAAGTCATTGTTTTGGAATGTGGGGTGAATATCTCGGCCTTTGGGCCGGAAAAAAATCATTTCAATATCACCCTCTATTGTAGCGCCTGTATGCGTCATAGGTTTCCCGTGAGAGATAAGACGCCCTTTTGCGATATGACGTTGGGCTTGGGCCTGTGTAAAATTAAGGGTACGCATAACATAAAGAAACGCGATTGTCTTTTCTTTGACTTTAAATTTCTCTTTAACAAATGGCATCCGTGCTAACCCTTATATAACAGCTTTTAGGGTAGAATTCTAGCATAAAAATAGGGGTTTGGTATGAACGAGTCGATTTATCTTATTCCCTAGCTCTCAAAGGAATAGAAACATATGGTTGAAAGATATGCAAGAGAAGAGATGGCACGGCACTGGACACAGCATGCACGATATTCCGCATGGTTAGAGGTAGAAAAAGCAGTAGTGAAAGCATGGGCAAAGTTGGGAAAAATTCCTCAGGATGATGCAGATAAAATTATAAAAAATGCTGCATTTTCCGTAGAGCGTATAGAGGAGATTGAAGCAGTTACAAAACATGATTTAATTGCCTTTAATACATCTGTTAGTGAAAGCCTTGGAGAGGAGTCAAGATGGTTTCATTACGGTATGACGTCCTCGGATGCAGTAGATACCGGAGTGGCATTGCAGATGAAGGCATCACTTGAAATTATTATCGAAGATGTGAAAATGCTGATGGAGTCTATCAAAAAGCGGGCATTTGAACATAAAATGACGCTTATGGTCGGACGTTCACACGGTATACACGGAGAACCTATTACTTTCGGACTTACACTTGCCGTGTGGTATGACGAAATGGCACGTCATTTAACAAATCTGGAGCAGACGATGGAGGTGATAGCAGTAGGTCAGATTTCGGGAGCAATGGGAAATTTCGCTCATGCACCGTTAGAGTTGGAAGAGTTAACGATGCAAGAGCTCGGTTTAAAACCGGAGCCGTGTTCAAATCAGGTTGTTCATCGTGACAGATATGCAAGGCTTGCCTCGGCTTTAGCACTTATGGCATCCTCTATAGAAAAGTTTGCCGTACAGGTAAGACACCTCCAAAGAACAGAGGTATATGAGGCGGAAGAGTATTTTTCCAAAGGGCAAAAAGGCTCTTCCGCCATGCCGCATAAGAGAAACCCGATTCTTACCGAAAATATCACGGGACTGGCACGTATGATTAGAGCCTATGCAAATCCGGCGATGGAGAATATAGCATTATGGCATGAAAGGGATATCTCTCACTCCTCTACAGAGCGATTTTGGCTGCCTGATGCTTTTATTACAGCAGATTTTATGTTGCACAGAATGAATACCGTGATTGCCAATCTAACCGTAATGCCGGAAAATATGATGAAAAACCTCAACCTTACAGGAGGCCTTGTCTTTTCTCAGCGTGTGCTTCTTGAACTCCCTTTAGCAGGCGTGAGCCGTGAGGATGCCTATCGCATTGTACAGCGTAATGCAATGAAAGTGTGGGAGGAGATACAGCAGGGTAAACCGACAACGAATGAGAAAGGAGAATCTTTGTACCTTCAGTACTTGTTAGCAGACAAGGAGCTTAGAGCATCACTTTCAGAAGAACGGATTAGAGAGTGTTTTAGTTTTGAATATTATACAAAAAACGTGGATAAGATATTTGCTAGAGTTTTTAAATAGTGTGTAAAATGAGGGTAGTTTGGTAGCATGGTATAGCATACGGTTTTTCTCTTTTTTTTAGGCTATTTTTTTTACTTGCGACCTAATATACAGCCCTTCAAAAAATATTAAGTTTTCTTATAAACAAAATGCCTAAAAATGATATTACTTTTCAAAAGTACACAAGGTTAATTTGAGTAAAATCGGATTTAATTTATCATAAGTATGGTTATGTAAAAAGTGTATAAATAACGGAGCGGTGAATGATAAGAGTAGTCAAAAGAAACGGAAGAGTTGAGGCTTTAGACGTTACAAAAATACAAAAATATACTTCAAAAGCAGTTGAAGGTCTTGTAGGCGTAAGTCAAAGCGAACTCGAAGTAGATGCCAAGCTGCAGTTTCGTGATATGATTACTTCGGAAGAGATACAGACAACACTGATTAAAACGGCAGTGGATAAAATAGATATAGATAGACCCGATTGGACATTTGTGGCAGCTCGTCTTTTTATCTATGATTTCTATCATAAGGTGACAGGCTTTACGGGCTATAATCATCTTCGTGAGTATTTTGAACGCGGAGAGAAGGAGGGGCGTATTGTTCTAGGGCTTAAAGAGAAGTATGATCTAGATGACCTCAATGCCTATATCAAACCTGAACGTGATTTGCAGTTTACTTATCTGGGCATAAGAACCTTGTATGATAGATATCTGCTAAAAGACAGTAAAGGTGTGCCTATAGAGCTTCCTCAACAGCTCTTTATGGGAGTGGCGATGTTTTTGGCACAAAACGAGTTTGATTGTCAGACATGGGCAAAAAAGTTTTATGATATTCTCTCAAAATTTGAAGTGATGGCCGCAACACCTACCTTATCCAATGCACGTACTCCCAGACATCAACTTAGTTCGTGTTATATCGGCTCAACTCCTGATAATATTGAGGGTATTTTCGATGCTTATAAAGAGATGGCACTGCTTTCGAAGTTTGGAGGAGGTATTGGCTGGGACTGGTCTTTGGTACGAGGAATGGGGTCATTTATTGATGGGCATAAACATGCTGCAGGCGGTATCATTCCGTTTTTGAAAATTGCAAACGATGTTGCAATTGCCGTAGATCAGCTTGGAACGCGAAAGGGTGCTATAGCAGTCTATGTTGAGCCGTGGCATGTTGATATTAAAGATTTTCTTGATTTGAAGAAAAACTCTGGCGAAGAGCGGCGAAGAGCACACGATCTTTTCCCTGCCGTTTGGCTTAACGACCTTTTTATGGCTAGAGTAGAAGCAGATGAGATGTGGACACTTTTTGATCCTTATGAGGTTACGGAACTTACCTCTTTGTACGGGGAGGAGTTTGAAAAACGTTATATTGAGCTTGAAAACAGTGATGCAAACATTACAAAAGAGAGGGTTTCGGCCAAAGCGCTTTGGAAAGAGATGTTGCGTTCCTATTTTGAGACGGGTAATCCTTTTTTGACATTTAAAGACACTGCAAATAGAGCAAATCCCAACAAACATGCAGGTGTTATCCGTTCTACAAATCTCTGTACGGAAATTTTTCAAAATACAGCCCCTAATACCTACAAAGTACGGTTTACTTTTACAGACGGCTCTGTAGAGTCTTATGATGAAAATGAAATATTAACCGTTGACAACGGTACGACAAAACCTGCTAAAAAAGTTACAGCGCTTGACAGCCTAAAGGGTAAACAAATATGGATAGTCGATAAAGAGAAAACAGACGGGGACACCGCTGTATGTAACCTAGCTTCCGTCAATCTTTCCAAGGTGCACACAGAAGAGGATTTGGCACGTGTTGTTCCTATTGCCACGCGTATGCTTGATAATGTAATAGATTTAAATTTTTATCCGCTAGCCAAAGTAAAAAAAACCAATGAGAAGTCACGTTCTATCGGATTAGGCGTTATGGGGGAGGCACAAATGCTTGCCGAGGCAGGTATCGAGTGGGGAAGCCATGAGCACTTTAGAAAGATAGACGAGGTGATGGAGTCCTTTTCTTATCATATCATAAAGGAATCGAGCAATTTGGCTCTTGAAAAAGGACCTTATCCCGCATTTGAGGGTTCAGATTGGTCAAAAGGAATTTTCCCTATAGACAAGGCAAACGAAAATGCCTGTAAACTTGTAGACAGGGGTGGACTTTTCGGGTATACGCATGATTGGGCTGCTCTTAAAGAAAAAGTAAAAACCGATGGTATGAGAAACGGATATTTAATGGCAATAGCGCCTACTTCATCTATCTCTATTTTGACGGGAACGACACAAGCCATAGAACCTGTATATAAGCGTAAATGGTTTGAAGAAAACCTCTCGGGGCTTATTCCCGTGGTTGCACCTAATTTATCCGCCAAGACCTGGCAGTACTATACCTCCGCTTATGAGATGGATCAGAATGTACTTATAAAAGCTGGGGCAATTCGACAAAAATGGCTAGATCAAGGGCAGTCTCTTAATATTTTTATTACATTGGATAAAGCATCAGGTAAATACCTCAATGAGATTTATATGAATGCTTGGAAATACGGCCTAAAGAGTACCTACTATTTAAGAAGTCAGTCGCCTGAAAGCAGTAACGATATAGAGGATAGGTCGATGGAGTGTGTCGGGTGTCAATAGTTTTGATATGCAAGACCAATATGGTATAGGCTTATGCATAAAAGATCAAGCGGTAGTAGGGTAAGGAGTAAAGAGTGAACACAAAAATAGCAATAGTATATATCACGGTCTCTCTGATTATAGGGCAAGTGCTTCTGGCTGAGGAGAGACCTTTTTTCTTGCAACGTGACAAACAATTACATATTGCCGGAAGTGCACTCTTCTCATATGCAGTTACCGGATTTGCTAGGAGCAAGGGCTCATCCAAACTAGAGGCTTTTTTCTATGGAGCAGGAGCATCGATTGCTTTGGGGCTATTAAAAGAGGGGCTTGACGGGATAGACAAAGATAGTACAAGAGAGTGGGCGGATGTCTGGGCCAATGTGATAGGTGCCTCAGCCGGAGCACTGATTTCCGCTCAGTTTGAATGGAAATTTTAAAAGAGAGCTACCGCTTCACAATCGGTACACAAAAATAGTCTATACTCCGCTTGAAAGTCAATTATGGAGTCTTCCTCCCAATCAACTCCTTGACTTTCATTAAGCAGATTTTTGCTTTTTATACGTAATGATGCTTTATTGATAGAGTACTCCTTTTTTACTATGTATCTTTGATAAAAAGTTGCTTTTCTTATCTAAAACAAGCCTACGAAATCACTGGAGAATTCTCAGCCAATATGTGTATAATACTTTGAATATTGAAGGTCATACAATGGAAAGAAAAAGAATATATAATCCCAATTCGGATGAAAAAACGGCAGAGAGGAAAATATTTGGAGGCAACCCTACAGGTATTTTTGAGCTTAATGATATTAAATATCAGTGGGCATACAATCTTTGGGAGATGATGCTGAATAATACATGGTTTCCAAAAGAGGTTGATATGACAAGAGACGTGAATGATTACAAGCATCTTACAGATGCAGAAAAATCGGCCTATGACAAGGTGTTGGCACAGCTTATTTTTATGGACTCCTTGCAGACAAATAATATCATGGACAACTTCAATCCTTTTGTAACATCGCCGGAGATTAATCTTATTCTGGTTCGACAGGCCTTTGAGGAGGCCTTGCACTCACAGAGTTATGCCGTAATGGTAGACAGTATCTCTACAAATACCAAAGAGATTTATGAACTTTGGAGAAGAGATATGAAGCTCAAAACTAAAAATGATGCGATTGCGAAAGTATATGATGAACTCTCCAAGAATCCGACAGATACGAATATAGTCAAGGCAATGTTTGCCAACCAGATACTTGAAGGCATCTATTTTTACTCCGGATTTACTTATTTGTATACCTTGGCACGTTCGGATAAAATGTTGGGCTCAGCACAAATGATACGTTTTATACAGCGTGATGAAGTGACACATCTACTTTTGTTTCAAAACATGATAAATGCAACTAAAAAAGAGCGTCCCGAACTCTTTACTAAAGAGCTGGAGGAGAGTGTGTATGAGATGTTTAGGGATGCCGTAAAGCTAGAGTCGGAGTGGGGTACCTATATCACCCAAGGGCAAATATTGGGATTAACGGATGAAATTATCACACAGTATATTCAATACCTCGCAGACAAGAGGTTGCATGCAGTAGGCATGAAAAAACTATATAATGTAGAGCACCCTATCAAGTGGGTAGATAATTTCTCCCAGTTTAATGACCAAAAAACGAATTTTTTTGAGGGGAATGTGACAAACTACTCCAAAGGAAGTCTCGATTTAGACGATTTTTAATATGAAATCCAAACAAAAACCATTAGAAGCGCTAACCCTACAGTTTGCTTCCTCCGATCGCTATCAGGAAAACATGGATAGACTTCTCTCCTACATCGATGCGTACCAAGATAAAGATCTTATTGTAGCACCGGAAGTATGTTTGACAGGGTTTGACTATGCACACATGGCAACAGCCGCAAAATTTTCAGCCAAAGCTCTTAAAACACTCAAAAAGACCATAGATAGACAAATAGTTGTAACGACGTTTATTCTTGAAGAGGCAGAGAGTTTTGTAAATCAAGCAGTGGTCATTCATAAACATAAAATAGTCCATCGACAAAATAAAGTAAAACTTTTCAAACTCAGTGGCGAAGATTTATATTTCAAAGAGGGGAAAAAAAAGAGAATTCAATGTTTTGAGATAGAGGGTGTCACATATGCAATATTGATCTGTTTTGAATTGCGTTTTAAAGAGTTATGGAAGCAGATAGAGGGTGCAGATGTAGTGCTTATTCCGGCTAGATGGGGGAAGGAGAGAAAGAATCATCTGGAGATTCTTTCCCGTGCATTGGCAGTGATGAATCAGTGTTATGTTGTGTTGTCAAACAGCGTTAACGGCGATATGGCAGGCTCTTCTTCTATTATCTCCCCTTTTGGAACATATGTTGCGGATGATAGGCTTGAGAGTATTGAAGGAACGATAGATTTTAGAGAGATTAAAAAAATGCGTCGTTATATCACTTTAGAGTAGGGGTATCAAAGCCAGTTTAATCAGATTTTGGATAAAATGTAGCCAATGAACGGGGATGGGATTTCAAAATAGATGATTAAAGCAAGAAATAGACAAAATCTTGTACAAAAAATAGAAAAACATTTTAAACTCGATAGCCATGTAAGAGATGCCTTTTTGTCCATAGACAGAGAGGTGTTTGTACCCAATGAATTTAAGCATCTATCCTATAAGCTAGATGCGCTTCCTTTGGCGGCTAGTCAATGGATATCGTCACCTTTAACTGTAGCTAAAATGACACAGCACCTTGAACTTAAAGGGGTTGATTCGGTACTAGAAGTTGGGTGCGGTTCTGGGTATCAAGCCGCAATTCTTTCAAAGATATGTCGTCGTGTTTTTACCATAGAGCGCATAGATGAGCTTCTCAAAGAGGCAAAAAGTAGGTTTTCGTCTCTTGAAATCCATAATATATTTACACGCTTTGATGACGGGCAAAGAGGATGGAGACAGTATGCCCCTTTTGAGCGTATACTTTTATCGGCAACTGCCAAAGAAATACCTCAGGTACTCTTTGAGCAGTTGTCGGAGGGAGGGATACTCATCGCCCCTATTGAAGAAGCAGAGAACTATCATATCATCACACGTTTTTATAAAAAAAATGGACGCATTACCAGCGAAGCAATAGAGCAGTGCCTATTTGTACCAATTTTAGACGGTACACTCAAGTAAATGAATCTCATTTGTAAACCTTTCATTAAAGTTATGTTATGCTTGACAATACGGTAAATAGATGAGAGGTAGTTTATGGAAAAATTAATAAAACCTGCAGAGTATGCACAAGAGTTGGGTATATCGCGTCAAGCAGTATATGCAAAAATAAAACGCGGCATTCTCAAAGCAAAAAATGTCGACGGGAAACTTTACATTGTGGTTGACACTAGTGAAGAAGAGAGGCCTCAAGCCTCTATAGAGGAAAAAGAAGCTCCTGCAACAAATAAAAAAAGTGTTGCCAAAGCCAAAGCGAGTAAGGATTATAAGGCACTGTTGGAGGCAAAAGACGAAACCATTGCTGTCTTAAAAAACACAGTGAAAGATCTTAAAAAGTCTAACAAGCAGATCTCAAAAACATTAAAGGGAGAGATAGATTTACTTAAAGAGGCTTTTCATGAGATGCGCACACTCTATGTGCATCAGCTAGAGCAGAAAAAATCTATTGAGACGATTGATATTTATACCCAAGAAGAGGATAATAGTCACTGGATAGGACTTAAAAAGTTTCTGAAAAAAGAAAAGATCACAAAAGAAAAAGAGCAGAATAAAATTAAAAAACGTTTAAAAAAGGCCTATAAAAACGGTGATATAAGGGTTGTGAAGATAGAGGGGAAATTAAAAGTAAATAGACAAGAAGATTATAGTGATTTGCTTTATAAATAGCTAATCAAACAAGAGACGTAGTTTTTTCACGCTATCCTCATCGGTGCGTATTTTTACATAGCAAATACCATACTTTGAGAAATGCGTTACAAGCTTTTCATCATGTTTTTTAAGGTTTTTTAAATATTTTTTTATATTTCCTGTGCTTAGACGGGCATGGGTCTGTGTATTATCGGTAGGACAAAGCAGGGTGGCTTCTGTTTCTATTTTTGGCATCTCCTCCTCTTTGTCTCTGACAATAATGCATAGCACTTCATGCTTTTGTGCTAGGAGAGAGAGGTCGATCTCTTTTAGAAAATCACTTAAGATAAAAACCAGAGACGGTCTAGATAAATGAGCAAAGAGGCGTTTAATGGCGACATGGTTATCTAGGGAACTATGAAGCAGTGATGCCTCAAAAAGTGTTTTTGAAAATTGATTGATAGTATCAAGTTGTTTCGTTGGAGGCGTGATAAACTCTTGGTTTTGAGTATAGCAAAATCCTCTAAACAGGTTATCTTGCTCTTCACATGCATAGCCTAAGATTGTTGCAATCTCTGCCAGTTTTCTCTGTTTGTCATTTCCCTGTGCAAAGTAAAGACTTCCATCCATAAGAGCTACGAGGGCAACAGAAATTTCTCTGTATGCATGCGACTCTCGAATATAGGGAGTCATACGTTTTGCACTTATCATCCAGTGTATTTTTCGAATATCGTCTCCCGCTTGATACTCTCTAAGTTCCGAAAAATCGCTAATCTCTCCTTGAAGCTTGGAAAAATGGTGTCCGGAAAGTAGAGTATGGACTTGTCTCCTTGCACTTAGTTGTAGACTCTTTAGGGACTGATACATATTAGGGAACCGGTACCTTTTGGATAATTTGAGAGATAATAGCGTCATGTGTGATATGGTTTGCTCTAGCTTCATAAGAGAGGATAATACGATGCCTCAAGACATGATGGGTAACCGATACAATATCAGAGGGGCTAACAAATGTTTTACCTGCCAGATAGGCCTGTGCGCGGCTTGCTTTATACAGGTCAATAGTGGCTCGAGGACTAACACCGAAAAGTATCTCTCTCGCAAGGTTTTCGAGCCCAAATCGCTGAGGTTCTCTTGTGGCTAATATAAGCTGCACGATGTAGCGCTCCAACTCTTTGTCGATATGGATATTCTCCAGTGCTTTTTGTGCATCTTGCAAATCATGCAATGAAAAGACTTCACTAATTTCATCAAAGCTTTTTGTCGCTGCTTTTTTCATGATTTCGAGTTCCTCGTCTTCTCTATTGTGTGTGACAATGACTTTCATCATAAATCGGTCCAATTGTGCCTCCGGAAGACGATATACTCCCTCTTGCTCTATAGGGTTTTGTGTTGCCATTACAAGAAAGGGCGCAGGCACTTTAAGGGTTTCGTCTCCAATGGTTACCTGTTTTTCCTGCATTGCCTCAAGTAGGGCGGATTGTACTTTTGCAGGAGCACGATTGATCTCGTCGGCTAAAAGAAGGTTGGTAAAGAGCGGACCTTTTTTGATGCTGAAGCTATGGTCTTTTTGGTTATATATTTGAATACCAAGAATATCAGAAGGTAATAAATCGGGTGTGAACTGAATTCGTTTTGCATCGAGGTTGATTGCACGGCTAAGGGCATTAACGGTTGTTGTTTTGGCTAGTCCGGGAGCACCCTCTACAAGAATATGCCCCTCGCAAAGGAGTCCGATGAGTAGGGAGTTTATCATCTCTTCTTGCCCGATAACGGTTTTTGAGAGCTCTTTTTTTAATAGCGTTATTTTCTCATATATCTGTTTCATAGTAAGCTTAGAGCCTTTTTTTTGATTTCTTTTAAGCCTATTTTACCATCTGCATATAAAGAGTCTTCTAAGTACTTGATAGAAGAGGCAAAACGTTTCTGTTCATCAGACATCAGTATTTGCAGCAGCTCTTTTTTGCTCTTTGCTTCTTTGATTTTCTCTTTTATCGGATCGAAATTCTTTTTGACTCTTTTATTGTTATATTTCATGAAAATAAATGCACTTATAAATCCGCAAAAAAATACAAAAAGATAAGAAAAAAGCATGCTTATCCAACGCCAATCCTCTATAAGCAATACAGGGCTATTCGTATCGTCAATCAGAGCGGTTATATTCCCTTCTGAAATGATGAATTGTTTAGGAGGTATATGGAGCGTATAGGTTTTTTGGTTTTTAGGGTTAAACGCTTTGATAGAGATTTCAGGTAAAGAGAAGTTTTGGTCATGGGAGAGTGCCATAGTATATTTTACCTCGCTTTGTGTTCCTTGTCTGTTTGAGGTAGTGTGAACGATTGGTTTCTCTTTATAGAGCGTGAAATTTGTATCATGAGGAAGTATAGAGTCTAGCAGAGGAAGATAACCCTTTCCCCGGATTGCAATATGAAAAGGAAGGGGCTCATATGCCTTGGCTCTATTCTTGGGAAGATATGTTTTTAGTGTAAAATCCCCGACAAGCTTTGTTCCTTTGGGCAAGGGTTTTACCTCCAGTGTCAACGGAGTAAGGTTAATGTTGTAATCTTTTGTAACAAGACCTTTGACATTGTCCCTGTCTCCTGAAAAGCTATAGGCAACGGAATCCTCAGAAGTTACCCTTTTTTTAAGTTTAAAATAAATATGAACAACCCCTGATTTAAGAGGGTAGATGAGGTAGGTGTATCGTATATGCAAACCATCCTCTTTATTTGTCTCTTGCATGTCAACTCTCTGGTATAGATAGTCTTGATGTTTAAGAAGATCAAAATCAAAAAGTAACACTACATCAGGATTTGTCTGATTAATATCAAGCGTAAATAAAATGCCCTCCTTGGTATAAGGTGTTTTTGTGGCGATATGCATATTGTAGATAAAGTCTTTCGCATATAAAGTCGTTAAAAAAAACAACAAGAGTGTTACTACGATACTACCAAGGCGCTGTTTCATAGATATATCCTTTATTGATAAGTTCATACACTTTTGAGCCAAGAGGTTGCTTTTGGGGATTGCTATCTGTAATAAGCGTATGGGGTTTTTCTTTTTTTTGCTTCTGTTTGGCACCTGTACCTGCACCGGATGAAGAGCTTGGTTTGTCTTCTTCTCTCTTGTTATTTTTGTTTTGGTTTTCACTTTTGCTTGTTTGAGAGCTTTGTGATTTTGGATGTGCTATACCAAGGGGTGCTGAGGTTTTATTTTCTAAAAAGATAATGAGCTTAAGGTTGTGTAGGGCATCTTCATCAAAACCCAACTGTAGAGATTTTATATAATTTGTTTTGGCTTTGGCATATTGATGCAAAAAGACATAGGCATTGGCAGTATTATAGTAGAGTTGCTGCTTGATGGAGGCAGATGTTGATTTGATAGAGTGATACATGGCTATAGCTTTTTTATAGTCTCCCTCTTTAAAATAGGTGTTGGCAAGCAAAATTCGACTTTGCAATGAAGGTGTTTTTACCTTTTTTAGAAGTTGTTTGGTTTGTCGATAATCTGCGTGTTTATAAGATTGATAAGATTGGTAGAGATAATACCCCTCAAGCACGGATGCTTGCAGAGGAAGATGTAAAAATGTAAAAAAAACAAGGAGGTACTTCACGCCACGTGTATGTAAAAGCAAGAATAGCAGCAGCGCTAAAAATAGTGGAACCTGATAGAGTTCTTTGTAGCGGTAGTATCTTTTTTTAATAGTCTGTGTCCGTGCTTGAGACTCTAAGATGTCTGCTATCTCCTCAGCACTTTTTTGGGGTGTGTAGGATGGCATAAGATAAGCCCCGTTGAGACGTTTTGTGAGTGTAGTCAAGATTGGATTTAGACGTGAAATAATGAGATTCCCCTCTTTGTCTTTGACCATTGTTCCATTTTTTTGAGAAATAGTCGTTCCCTGTTTGCTGCCCAAAGCAAGCGTTATGAGTGAGATATCGTTTGCATTTAGCAAGTCTGCAAGCATCTCGCTACTCTTTTCTTCTCCGCCGTCTGTCATTAGTACAAGCGTTTTGGGTCCGGGAGATAAGGAGGAGAGTTTTGTAAAGAGAGTTTTGAGCGATGTTCCTTTGGTTAGTATAAATGCGGGATTGAGACTCTCTAAAGAGCGTACGGCAAGCAGATGATCCGTACTGGGCGGAGAGAGCAGCAAAGGATTGCTGGTAAAAGCAAAAAGCATGATATAGTCCGTGGTATTGTTTAAAAGTAGATGTTTGGCAGTCTCTTTGGCAAAGAGATAGCGTGTGGGGAGTATATCTTTTGCTTGCATAGAGCGTGAAATATCTATAGCAATAATGATCTCCCGCGCATCGATAGAGAGCTCTTGTGCTTGCTGTTTTTGTATAGGCCTGGCAAGTGCAATAAGGAGCAATATCAGTATCATTATGTGTGTCTGCACGGTTATACTTTTTGGTGAAGCAAACAAAAAGAGAAGTAGAGGAATAATCGCCCACAAAAGTATGGGTATTAAAAAACTCATCTCTCCCTCCTTTGTATCCATAGTGTCCACACCAAAAGCAGTATAAAAGCAGCACTTAAAGGAAAAGAGAAGAGCAGTTTTTGGTACAGGTAGTTTTCGCTACGTATCTTTGAGGGTTCAAGCCGGTGAATCTCTTTATAGATATCTTGTAGTGCTTTTGCATTGAGTGCATCATAAGATTTTGCTTTAGTCTCATGGGCGATTTTTTTAAGCAGAGCGCCGTCATAAGAGGATGCCTTGCCCAAACCTATAGTATAGATCTTAATGCCCAATGCTTTGGCGTGAAGCACTGCCTCTTTTGGGGAAGTGCGTCCCGAGTTATGGTAGCCGTCAGTAAGTAACACAATAGCCTTGCTTTTGGCTTGGCCGAAAGAGAGAGTGTGTATAGCCTGCATAATCGCATCACCTATGGCAGTACTCTCTCCCGCAATGGCAACATTAGTCATCTTTAAAACATATTGCAAAGCATCTAAATCATAAGTAAGCGGTGAAGCAGTATAGGCAAAAGTACCGAATAAAACGATCCCCATATTATCATCATATCTCTTTTGAATAAAGTCTGATGCCAGAGCAATATTTGTATCAAATTTGTTCATGAGTCTATTATCGGGGTTAAATCCGCTTTGCGCCATTGAACCGGAAGCATCTAAGACCAAAACAAGATCCCTGCCTTTTTTGTGTTTTGCTGCCGGTGCGTCATATAAAAACGGTTTTGCAAGCGCAAAGACCATGATCGAATAGAGTACAAGTTTGAGCAAGAGTTCCCGGGAGAGAAAAAAGCTCTGTTTTGAAAGCCATTCTGTTTTAGGAAAATAGTAGGTTTGGGTATGGGATTTGCACAGGATAAAACAGGGTAAGAAAAGCAATAACAGAAGATACCAAATAGAGCCAAAATGAAAATACATATAATGATTTTAGCACTACTCTGATAAGTTTACGCTATAATAATACTATTTATTTAAAGAAAAGAATGATTATATTGCTATTAGGGACAAGAATGAAATTAAGAAAAATTCTACTGAAGTATACCATATTATTTTCATTGGTATATTTAAGCTCCGTATCGCTGGCTGCATCAGAGTTGGCATATCAGGAGGAAGCCTCTGAGATCATTATGAATTCGCTTCAAACACAGCCTAAAAAAAGCTTTTTAAGAAGGTTGTATACACAGCTTCTTTTTATCCCTCTATGGATGCATGAGAAAAAACTCTCTCCTGCAGCAAAGGATCTGTTTAGCTATATAAGAGAAGATAATACGCTCAACCCCTACGGCAAACTTTATAAAAACAATCTGATGCTAGAGAGCGAAGCCATGAACCTCTATAGCCAAGGGGGTAGCCTGAGAGACAAGATCGCCTTGGAGTTCAAGATATCTCAACTCTATTACGCCTATACGAATTATACCTATTTCGGAAGTATCAACTGGGGCGCTTTTCAGGCACGTATTGCCAACTTAATGGTCAATGATGTAAGGACCGAATGGGTACTTCACAGACCGGAAGTTAATCCTATTTTAATGCTTGAAAAGGCGGTACTGGGAGGAAGTTTACGTGAAGAGATGGAAAAAGCACTTCCTTCACAGTTTAGATATAAAGCATTGCAAAAAGAGCTTATACGATATAGAGAGATAGAGGCAAACGGAGGGTGGCCAAAGGTAGAACTTCAGGGAGTATTAAAAAAAGGGAAAAAGGATTCGGGTGTAGTGATGCTTCGCGAACGTTTACGTATCACGGGAGATTATGTCCCTTGCGAGGAGGTTTTAGAGGATGACACCTATGACAAGTGTTTACAAAAAGCCGTAAAGGCATTTCAAAAAAGAAACGGTCTCAAATCCGATGGTACGGTTGGTTCAGGTACCTTGAAGATATTGAACAAAACAGTACAGGAGCGTATCACTACGATACTGCTTAATTTAGATCGTATCAAATGGCTTCCAAAAGGTTCTTCCCGCCTGCATATAACGATTAATATCCCGGCATTCATGCTCTATTTTGAAGAGGATGGAAAGTTGATACGGAAAATACGCACTATTGTAGGAAAACCTAAAAATCCTACACCGATTTTTTCTAATACGGTAAAGACAATTGTACTTAATCCCTATTGGAACCTGCCTAAGAGCATCGTGCAAAAAGAGATGATACCTAAACTAATTAGAAATCCAAGAGCCATGGAAAAAAAAGGTATTGAGATACGAGCAGGTTGGGGGGAAAAGGCAAAAAAGATAAATCCTGCTACGATTGACTGGGCACAATATAGATATAGCGAACATCTCCCTTTTCGTTTTGCACAAAGACCGGGCCCTAACAATGCCTTGGGAAAATTAAAATTTCTGTTTCCTAACAAGTATGCCGTGTATATGCATGATACACCGGCAAAAAAACTATTTCATAGGGATAAAAGAGCATTTTCGCACGGCTGTATACGCTTGCAAAAGCCAACAGAGCTACTCAAAACATTTGCAAAATTTAATAATAATTTGAGTTTTGACAAGGCAAAAAAAATACTTAAAGGAAAAAAGAGAAAACAGATCTCCCTTCAAGAGAGAATACCGGTTGATATTATCTATCTTACGGCATGGGTAGATTATGACGGTAAATTGCAATTTAGAAATGATATCTACGGCTATGATAAAATGCAGTTAAAATCATTTAGAAGATGGTAATATCAAGATAAAGCGATGGGATTTGACTATGCAGTTGCATTAACGGGAAGTATCGCAACGGGGAAAAGTACGGTAGCCAAGTTTTTTAATGTAAACGGATTTAAAATTATTGATGCAGATAAAATAGCGCACGGGATATTAGACGAACAGCATGAAGTGATTGAAAACTATTTTGGAAAAGCATGCGTAAAAGAGGGAAGAGTCGATAGAAAAGTGCTTGGAAAAATTATTTTTAGCGATACAAAAAAAAGAGAGTCTCTTGAGAAGGTGTTGCATCCTCTCATTTTTGAAGAGATTAAGAATCTTTCCTTCCAAGAGGATCGGTATAAAAGACCCTATTTTGTGGATATTCCTCTTTTTTTTGAGCATAATCGATATCCTATAAAGAGAGTTTTGGTTGTGTATACACCTAAACAAAAGCAGATTGAGAGACTGATGCAAAGAGGGGGATATTCCAAAAAGGAGGCGTTGATGCGTATAGAGACGCAAATAGACATAGAGTATAAACGTAAGCATGCGAGGTATGTGATAGATAATAGTAAAGATTTGCATCACTTGATACACGAGTGCCAAAAGGCAAAAGAGGAGATTTTAGGAGATTTTAGATGAAGGTGACTAAATATTCCGGTAACGGTAATGATTTTATTCTGTTCATAGCACAACAAAAAGCAGACAGATCTACGCTTGCAAAAATACTTTGTCATAGACAAAACGGTGTAGGGGCCGATGGGCTTGTCGTGTTGTTACCGCATCAAAAATATGATTTTGAGTGGGAGTTTTATAATGCAGACGGCTCACGTGCAGCGATGTGCGGCAATGCTTCAAGATGTGTGGCCCATTTTGCTCATGAAAAAGGTATATCCAAAAATAATCATGCAGAGTTTCTAACGGGAGCCGGTGTGATAAAAGCAAATATCAATGGCTTGTATGTTGTATCTGATATGGTAGAGCCTGAAATTCTAAGAACAGATATAGAAGAAAATGCCAGGCAGTGGTGGCTCATTAATTCCGGGGTGCCTCATTTAGTGGATATACGAGACAATATGGATGACTTTGATATTGATGAGATGAGGGCATTAAGAGAAAAATATGATTGTAATGTCAATATCTGTAAACTTGAAGAGGATACGATGGTAGTGCGTACTTATGAAAGGGGTGTAGAAGATGAGACGCTAGCCTGCGGTACAGGTATGGTAGCATGTTTTATACGCCATCATAAAGAGGGGAAAGTATCAGACAGGATAAAAGTACATCCGTTAAGCGGAGATGAGCTTTATGTGAGTTATGAAGACGGTGTGTATCGCTTTGGAGGAAAAGTAACAAAAGTTTTTGAAGCTGAAACATTTTTGGTGTCGTGAAAGAGTAAAAATGGTGATCGCGATTGGACTTGAACCAACGACTTCTTCCATGTCAAGGAAGTACTCTACCGACTGAGTTACGCGATCATCCTGGCTTCAGGAAGCAGAAGTATAACCTAGAGATACTTAATACATATTTATTTAACTTTTGTTATAATCAATCTTACTTTAAGGTACTGTAAGTGTAGGTACCGATAGAATAAAGGATATATTTGAGCGAAAACATTATAGGCTATATTGACCATCAAGGTAATATTATAGATACGCAGAGTGCAGGCGAAAACTGCACTGCTACTCCAATAGAGTATGATAACTCCGAAGCATCTTTAGAGATCATTCGTCACTCTACAGCGCATCTCATGGCACAGGCAATTGCAGAGTTGTATCCCAATGCACAGTTTTTTGTAGGACCGGTAGTAGATGAAGGATTTTACTATGACTTCAGAGTAGATGAGCAAATTGGCGAAAATGATCTCAAAACGATTGAAAAAAAGATGAAAGAGCTTATCAAGAAAAAGTACAAAATCGAAAAGTATGAGATGAGTAAAGCAGAAGCTTTAGAGAAATTTGCCAATGACGACCTTAAGCAAAAAGTGATGGAACGCATTGCAGACGACACGCTCTCTATTTATAAACAGGGTGATTTTGAGGACCTCTGTCGCGGTCCTCATGTGCCAGCACTTCGTTTTTTGCACCATTTTAAACTTACACGTGTAGCCGGAGCCTATTTGGGCGGAGACGAGACAGCAGAGATGCTTACGCGTATTTATGGTGTGGCATTTGCCGACAAAGAGTCTCTCAAGGCACATCTTTCGATGCTTGAAGAAGCGAAAAAACGCGATCATAGAAAAATTGGTGCTCAAATGGAGCTCTTTATGTTCAATGAGGAGGCAGGTGCGGGGCTTCCTTTTTGGATGCCCAAAGGGGCAAAACTACGCTATAAACTAGAGTCTATTCTGCATAAGGCACACTTGATGCGCGGCTATGAACCGGTACGCGGTCCCGAAATTTTAAAAGCAGACCTTTGGAGAACTTCGGGGCACTACGCATGTTACGGTGAAAATATGTATCTTACAAGCATTGATGAGCAGGAGTACGGTATCAAGCCTATGAACTGTTTGGGTCATATACAGGTATTTAAGCAGACACAAAAGTCCTACCGTGATTTGCCTATTCGCTACTATGAGTACGGGGTGGTGCACCGTCATGAGAAATCAGGTGTTTTACATGGGCTTTTGCGTGTAAGAGAGTTTACACAAGATGATGCCCATATCTTTTGTACGCAAGAGCAAATTGCCACGGAAGTGCTACAGGTTGTAGAGTTTGTAGATGCCGTGATGAAGCTTTTTGGGTTTGAATATACTATGGAAATTGCTACCAAACCACAAAAGGCTATCGGTGAAGATGAAGTATGGGAACTAGCGACACAGGGACTTAAAGATGCACTTGAGAGTAATCAACTCCCCTATACAATCGATGAGGGAGGCGGAGCCTTTTACGGTCCTAAGATTGATATTAAGATAACCGATGCTATCGGTCGTAAATGGCAGTGCGGCACCATACAGGTTGATTTTCAACTACCACAGCGTTTTGAAGTAGAGTATGTCGCTGAAGACAATATACGTAAACGACCGGTAATGATTCACCGTGCAATATTGGGTTCGTTTGAAAGATTTATAGGCATACTTACGGAACACTATGCGGGAGAGTTTCCTTTTTTCTTGGCACCTACACAGGTCATTTTCGTGCCTATTGGCGAGAGTCATTCCGAGTATGCCCATATGCTTAAGAAGATGCTGCTTAAAGAGGGTATCGATGCAGAGGTGTATGACAAAAACGATTCACTTAACAAGCGTATACGTACAGCAGAAAAACAGCGTGTACCCTATGTAGTGATTATCGGAGAGGAAGAGGTTGCCAACAAAACAGTGGCAATAAGAGACAGACGCAACAAAGAGCAGTATAATCTCACACAGGATGAATTTATGGTAAAATTAATCACACAACTTCAAGAAGGAACGATTTGAGTAGACAAAATGATAGAAACAGGGGCAGAAAAAAGGCTGATAATGTCATTATGAATGATGCTATTAGAGCACATGAATTAAGGGTTTTGAGCGATACAGGGGAACAATTAGGTATTATCCCCAAAGCTGAAGCATTAGGCATTGCAGAAGAGAGAGGACTAGACTTGGTACTCGTTTCCCCGGATGCCAATCCTCCTGTTGCAAAAATAATGGACTACGGAAAACATAAATACGAGTTGGAGAAAAAGAAAAAAGAGGCCCGTAAAAATCAAAAAAAGATTGAAGTCAAAGAGGTTAAGTTCTCTTGTAAGATTGCCGAAAATGACATCAACTATAAAGTCAAACATGCCAGAGAATTTTTAGAAAAAGGAAAACATGTAAAGCTAAGGGTTTTTTTGAAAGGCAGGGAGATGGCAAATCCTGAATGGGGTATTGACGTATTAAACCGTGTGTGGCCCATGCTTGAAGATATAGGAAATCTTGAGAGTAGACCCTCTCAAGAGGGCAGATATATCAATATGTACGTCACACCGCTTAAAAAATAATACTACGCTTTGCAAAAAGGTTTTTTAGGCCTTTTTGTTCTCTTCTCTTCTTACGATATAGAGTCCCGTAAACATACTAAGCAGCATCATAACAAACAATGTTACCCCGCTTTGCACTCCTCCATCAGACGTCTGTGTAGAGGCACATTGTATATCAAGTTTTACTATGGCTTCAGAACGCTCTCCTTGGGCATCTATGATAGCATAGATAAAGCTGTCTTTGACCTTGTTGATATTGGGCTCAGGCGCATAGAGTATCATATCTATCCCATCGCTGCCTTTGGCAATCTCCACGGTTCCGTTTTTAGGTGAGTGTACTATCTCTATATGTACGGTACCGCTATAGGTGTCATTGTCCAATACATTAAGCGGTGTCGGTCCGTAATGGGTAATGACAATAGTACCGTCGTCTGCTGCACTGAGTATTACAGGCTCAACAGCATCATATTTTACAGTAACCGTAGCAGGGCTACTTTGAAGTCCGGTAGCAAGCTCTGTAAGTATGTAGCTAATTGGTTTTGGATTGCCGGTAAACCCTTCTATCGGAGTAAAGGTTAATATACCCGTAGAAGGATCATATCTCCATGTACCTTCCCCTGCAACGGTTACTGAGCCGTCTTCGTTAACAACACCGCCGGTAGGAGCAATGAGTGTTATATTCACGTCATCAGCTACGGCTATCGATCCATCATTAAGGGTATCGTTGGCCAAGATATCAATACCGATTGTGTCACCTATATCGTTTCCTGATAGTGAGTTGTCGTCAGCACTGTTTGGACGAGAGTCGTCTGCATCTAGATAATCAGGTATGCCGTCACCGTCTGTGTCTATAGTATTCCCCCCTTCAACGGCATCCGTAAGTCCGTCACCGTCACTATCGTCATCTAAGAAATTATAGGTACCGTCATTATCTTGATCAAGTGTGATACCGTATCCTAAAGCCACGGCATTGTCTCCTTCATCGGCATCTGATATGCCGTCACCATCGGTGTCAGACGTACCGCGTACCGATATAGGCCCACATAGCGCAGTAAACGTTAGATTGGGTATTGGAGCAGTTTGAGTCGGCTTGAGAGCTACCGTACCATTATTGATCCATGTACCAAGTTCTATGATTTGCCCACTGCCAAAATCCCATGTACCGTTAATCTCAAGTTTTTTAACCTCACGGAGTACGCCACCGTTAGCGGTACTTAACAAGCCGTCAGAAAGAATAGTATAATCTTGACAATTAATATCTTTAATGACACCGGAGTTGAGTCTTTCTATGTTTCCATTGCCTATGACGACATCGGCATAGAGAGGATAGATAAAGGGTATAATGATACTGAATAATATGCTTTTAACCTGCTCTCTCATAGTACATCTCCTAAAAGTGTCGTTATATCTTTGTATTGTATCATGCAAATGTCAAAAATCATTCTTTACCTTAGCCATGCCGGGTTATTTGTAAGTGGGGAACCAAAAGTCTCAGTGCCATTACCGTTGTCTTGAGATGAAACATTGACAATAGGGACGCGTATATCATTTATCTCAAATATAGTGTTTAATGCGTATGTTCTATTGGTAGCACACCCATCCTGCGTCACAGTGATATTTGTGCCAGGATAGTTTTGCTGTCCATAAACTGTTTCATCCCCTGTATGAAAACGAAAACCTAGAGAATAATTATAGCTACTTCCACTATTATAGTAATAATGCAACACACCATCACATTGTCCCACATAGGTCTGTTTGCCTTCTGTCGATACGGCACGTATATCATTAATTTGTGTATCTGTGAGCTTTAAAGTAAAGTTCGTTGGTAGCCATCTTCTCGCATCACCTGTATTCCAATAATTTTTATCGACTAAATCCTCTGCATACTCTATTTTAGTCCATCCCCCATTTTTCATATCACAATAGACTTCAAACGCATTATCCGTACTTCCCCCATCCGGGTTAATCCAATAGATGCCGTCTCTTGTTTGACACCCGCTTTGCAGTATCTGTTTGCAGCCAAGACCAGCTGTTGACTTCGTCTCTCCTAGATTGTTGTCTTTTATAATATAGGGGTTAGCTGCGGTACCTGTGCCTGTTACCTCTATACAGTTGTCGGCAACTATTTTTGTTTCACTGCCGTCACTAGAGATGTTATTCCATGTCGTGCCGTTATATTCATAGACTTCATTGTCGTCACCGTTAAATACGAGTGAACCGGTATTGGGTGAAGCTATGGCATTCATCTCTGCGGTAGTCACGTGATGAAGAGTAATAAGCTCACCGTTTTGCGGCACAACACCAAATGTTGAGGAGGTAATTAAAAGATAAATAAAATAGATATTTCTCATTATTGTCCTCCTATCACATAGGGTGTAGCAGTACTGCCATTACCGGAGATATTAATGTTGTCTCCTGCTTGAATAACAGTTTCTGAACCGGTTGCACGCAATCTTTTCCACACGGAACCTGTATAAAAATATAAGGTACCTTCTGTTGTATTAAACACAATACTTCCTGCCTGCGGTGTAGTAATGCTATTCATTTCAGTGGTTGTTACTTTGTGAATTTGAAGTAATTCATCGGCTGTAACGGCATAGACAAATGAAAATTGTAGAGATAACGGCAATAGTAAAAAGGTTGATTTCTTTATAAAGTTTTTCATTATAGCCCCCAAAATGTCATAGCATTGTCTTCTATTTCTTGATATTCAGAGCTAGGAATATCGATTTTATACATAATAAACTCGGTAAAAGATGTACTAGAGTGATTGCCGGTTTCATTCCCGGTAGCCCATCCTATGGCAAAGTCCTCTGTTCTAGTACAAGCACTAGCTGTATGTGTGCCATTTAATTTGTCGATACCGTTTACTCTCATAATGATAGTTGATGTTTTTTTTATAAAACTATAATATCGCCACTTATTTTCATTGGTTATATTATAAAAACTTCTGTTTGGTACACAACAATGTCCCGGGTCAAAATATGCCCTACTATTCCCCCAGTTTAGATGAGCACTCCATCGGTTGCTTGGAGAAGCCGTATTGTCCAATACCCCAAACGTATGCTGATTTTTTTTCGTTGCGCGCATCAAAGCTAGGACGCTGCCTTCTTTTCCTGCATTCGTCACATCTTGTATACCGTTAGGTGTATCTACTGTCAAGTGGTCGTTAGACCCGTCTCCTTGAAAGTAGGGTATCGTTGCATCGGGGTAGAAACGAGGTTGTCTAGTGGGATTTGTCTGCACGGCATTTCTGCCTAATCCACTTTGGTCATACCATGTATGTACATACACATTGCTCCCGTTTCTCCATGTGTTTATAGCTGTAACATCTACTATATCATTGTCTCCCCGGCTAAAATCTTGTTGGGCATTGTCGCTTGCACGTCTGAGTCTAATAAGTGGACCGTTATACTCACTTACCAATACACGCATACTAAAAGCAAAGCTGATATTTGTACGTTTTTCATCAAGTATATGCGAGGGTTGATACGTAGGAAAGTGATTATAGTTTGAAACTATACCATGCATCACAAGAGGCGATAGAAGAATAATAAATATACGCATAAAAGAGTTTGTAATTGTCATTTTATTTTTTTAAATCTCCCGTTAAATGGTAAGTGTCGGTTGAGGTACTTACTATGCCTATACCTGCATCTTTACCTGCAGTTTTAAATCTATTTAATCTATTTAGAACTGTCGTACCACTACCGACTATAGTTACTTTACCTGTGCCTGTTTGATAGACTGATACATTGTAACCTACAGGAAAACCAGAAGGGATAGTAAGTGTTATATCCGTAGTGCTGTTAAATGTGATGATCTTGCCGTTGTCACTTGCTTGTAATGTGTAGCTTGCCGTTTTTGTTAATACTTGAGGGGTAATGAGTAGTTCTCTCCATGCACTATTTGCAAAGACATAAAGTCTTTTTGTTGTTGTGTCAAAAACCAACATCCCGTCTGCAGGTGCATTCAAAGCATTTTTTTGCGTTGAGCTGAGTTGATGAATTTGCACTAGTTCATTAGTAGTTATTGCAAAAGATATAGCATTTAAAGTAAGTAATAGCACTATCAATTTTTTCATCACTGTATCCTAGTAATCTATCACTGTAAACATAAACTCACTGTCTCTTTGGGCTCTGTTATTATTACCGTTATCATTGTCACCTGTTTGTACTATAAAGGTACCTGTAGTTTGGTTACTATAAGCAATATCGTAATCATCATTGCCTGCACCGTTTGAATCAAGGATAGTAAGCTGAATAGTATAATTTGCAGTTGGTCTTGCTGTGTCTAGTGTCACAGTATAATTCCCCGCACTGTTTCTGACTACAGTAGCACCATAACCACGCTGTAATGCTCCTGCTTCACTTACTTTACCAAAAGCCACTATCGGGCTTGATCGTAGTGTAGTTTGCGTGCCGCTTTCATCCGTATATTGATAGTCTAGCTGATTTGGGGAGGCTTGTTGCGCGAGTGATGTAACAGTTTCATTAATAGTGACGGTTGTGCCACTTTCATTGGTATAGTCGGCTATCTTGTTGCCGGCAATCGTGTTAGAGATAGTAGTAATCGTCTGTGCCGGTATATTCACGCTTAAATCATAATTATTGCCGTTTTGGGTAAGCGATACGGTATTATCATTGGATGTAAGCGTTTGTATTTCATTTGTGCTGTCTTTGTCCAAGTCAAGTGCTGCACTGGCAACAATGGCCGCAGATACTTCGGTATCCGTTGCAAAGGTACCGTCTAAATCTACACTTTTAGTTCCGCCTGCATCGGTAACTTCAAGTGCAGTACCGTTGAGTGCCACATTGGTATTAAGCTCGTTA
>Ga0256839_1000520_pt1 | contig 49950 bp, 45 predicted proteins | sample 354166metaG_FD_185968 | JGI IMG/M metagenome (GOLD analysis project Ga0256839, IMG submission 185968) | Hydrothermal vent microbial communities from Mid Atlantic Ridge, Atlantic Ocean - 354-166 | ecosystem: Environmental > Aquatic > Marine > Hydrothermal vents | place: Atlantic Ocean: Mid... | reverse complement strand
AGCATCAAATTTATATTGCTCATGAAGCCGCAAACAGACCGGTGACTCGGGTGATGTTGGCTGATGAGGTGGGTTTGGGGAAAACCATTGAAGCCGGTTTGATTTTGCAGCATCGGATCATTAACGGTTTAAGCAGCAGAGTATTGATTATTGTTCCTGAAAGTCTGCAATATCAATGGCTGGTTGAGATGCTCAGGCGATTTAATCTTCGATTCAGTATTTTTGACCAGGAACGCTGTGTCGAAACCCATAGTAAAAATCCATTTCAGTCTGAACAATTAATTTTATGCAGTCTGGATTTTTTCAAGCAATATCCAGATCGACAGCTTCAGGCACTGGAAGCGACATGGGATATGGTGGTTGTCGACGAGGCTCATCATATTGAATGGGATGAAACAAATCCCAGTCTTGAATATCAGTTTATAGAAAAATTAAGTATCCAGTCAGCAGGACTAATCTTGTTAAGTGCAACCCCCGAACAATTGGGCAAGAAAAGCCATTTCGCCAGACTCCGATTGTTAGACCCTGACCGTTTTCATAATTTTAAGGCTTTTCTTGATGAAGAATCTCAATTTGAACCGGTTGCCAAAGTCGCCAAGTTATTAGCTGATGGTAAATCCTTAACTCAAGAACTGGAATTTAGTCTAAAAAATTTACTAAAGCGAGAAAATGTTGAAACCTTGTTGGAGCAGCTTGATCAGCCTGAGCAGGCAGAATCTGCCCGACAGGAAATTTTGCAATTACTGCTCGACCATCATGGTACTGGCCGAATATTGTTTAGAAATTCTCGAAAAACAGTTGGCGGTTTTCCAGAAAGACAATGTCATCATTATCCATTAACAAAAAATGAGGTAATAGATCCGAAGGATAATATTCAGGATGACCCTAGGTATCGTTGGTTGGTTGATAAAATCCGAGAATTAGATCAGGAGAAATCAGTTCTGATTTGTCATAGCGCCGAAATGGCCATGGCGTTAGGGCAGGCACTCAATAACAAGACTGGAATACCGGCTGCTGTATTTCATGAAGGATTAACCATTATTGAGCGCGATAGGGCCGCAGCTTATTTTGACGATCCTGACAGTAATGCTCGAATATTGATTTGTTCTGAAATTGGCAGTGAAGGCAGAAATTTCCAGTTTGTGCATCATTTGATTTTATTTGATCTGCCGGAAAATCCTGATTTATTGCAGCAGCGTATTGGTCGACTGGATAGGATCGGTCAGACAGAGGTTATTCAGATTCATGTTCCCTATCTTGAAAAAACACCTCAGGAAATATTGTTTCACTGGTATCACAAGGGCTTGGATGCTTTTCGGAAAAATTGTTCAGCAGCATCGAAAGTTTATGAATTACAGGCACAGGAATTGAAGCAAAGATTATCTGCCAATGATCATTCTGGCATGGATCAATTTGTTGTGGCGACATCAGAATTAACTCAGAAATTGGAGCAACAGTTACACGATGGTCGTGATCAATTATTGGAGTTAAACTCTTGTCGTAAACAGGAGGCAGAGCTGTATATTCAGCAAATACAAAGTTTTAAGCCAGATACGCTTTGGGATTATATGGAGCAGGTTTTCGATTGTTATGGTGTTGATTATGAATACCATTCAGCGGATTGCCATATTCTAAAACCGGGTGAACACAGACGAATTGATTATTTTCCTCATGTTCCGGAAGATGGCGTTACTGTCACAGTAAACCGGGAAATTGCATTAGCCCGTGAGGATATGCAGTTTTTGTCCTGGGAGCATGCGATGGTAGCTGATGCCATGGAACTGACATTGTCCAGTGAAATCGGCAATGCTTCAGTCAGTGTGGTCAGCCATCCAGAAATAAAGCCAGGCCAATTCCTGCTGGAAGTTTTGTTTATTGTTGAATGCAGTGCCCCGGCAATATTAAAAATTGGTAGATTTTTACCTCCAACGCCGGTACGCATCTTGATTGACCAACAAGGTAATGATCTTTCTAGTCAGATCAATCATGGTAGTTTGATTGAAGTTGATACTGAAGTTGAAAAAGAAAAAATCACTGATTTTCTAATTAGCCAGAAAAGTCATATTAATAGTTTACTTGAAACAGCGCAACAAACAGCAAGTCATGAAATGGAGGATATTGTGCAAGAAAGCGTTTCAGAAATGCTTGAAACCATGAGCGATGAAATTAAACGCCTGGTCAGATTAAAAAAGGTGAACCCAGGTATCAAAGATGAGGAGATTGAATATCTGCAGAACCTGACGCGAGATTTGCACAGTAAAATGAATGACGCCAGGCTGAAAATGGATGCAGTTAGATTTTTGGTCGTGAGTTAATGATGGTACTTGAATCATCTGCATTGGAAAAATTGCAAACAGTCTTTCAGCGTTTATTGCCTTTGGTAGATGATCTGGCTGATGCTCTTGGGATCCTGCTGTTGATATCCTTAGCAATCATTGTCTGGATTTTTGTCTATTTTTTTCATTTGCATCATTTTTCTTTGGTAATGAGTCTGGGAGTTGTTGGATTGGCGATCATTCCAGTCCTGATTTTAACGCGTTTCTGGTTTGCTCTGGAAAATTTAAAGGATATCCCCAAAATTGCTGAAGAAATGATGGATGATGTCACTGAAGACGTTGCCCAAAGTTGGCATGCGATGAAGTCAGGTAAAAAAGGTGCTTTGAATTTTTTCGGTCAGGCAAAAAAATTGTTCGAGATCCGCTCGCTTTTAAATTCTGCTGATAATATTTTGGAGCAATATTTTAGTATCGGTCCTCTGGTTAATCCTTTTTATTTATTTTTCGGGGTATTGTCTTTATTTGCTTTGTTGATTCTGTTTCTTACTGGTGTTTCACTAGGGTTATTTAGTATATTCAATTAGTTGCGATAGATTTGACGGGCTGTTTGGTTCGATGCAATGCAATAAAACCTAACCCTTCAAAATAACATCTATGCTCATCTGATTCAATTTTATAATTCACATCGATTTTACTTGCTTTACCCCTATCGATTGGTCTATAAATAGCACTATAGGACTCAATTTATGGTGCCGATCATGACAACTGTTACAGATCCAGTAATTGGAAGTTGGTACAAAGACTTAGAGAATGATTTAACTTTTGTTGTAGTAGCTATTGATGATAATGGCGATACGATAGAAGTTCAGTATTCTAATGGTGATATTAGCGAATACGACAAGGATAGCTGGTATAGTTCAACGTTTGATTATATTGAAACACCAGAGGACTGGAGTGCGCCCTTTGGAGACCTGGAAGTTGATGATTTAGGTTATTCCGATCCGGATATTCATAAACCTAAGAATGAAGACATGGATCTGGCTGATTGGCTGGATTAAACTTTCAGTAAACTTAATTCCGTGCACGTTCCTAAGTTAAGAGGCAAGTTCGAAAATTGCCATAAGTGGGCTATGGTCTGAAAGTTCGTGCCAAGGAGATGGGCCTAAACGGTTGCATTCAATTGCATGCAAACCACGGAAATAAATTCGATCCATAGGCAAAACAGGGAGCCAGCTCGGGAATGATTTTGCATGTGCGCCATGTAAGGTGAGAAAAACCTCTTGTAAATGAAGATGCTGATAAAATTGTTTATCCGCACGACCAAGCCAATCATTAAAATCACCTGCTACGATTAAAGGTTCATTAGCCGGAACATGTGCTTCAATACGTTGGCTGAGCGTTTCGATTTGTCGTTTTCTCTCATAAGAAGTTAAGCCAAAATGCACGCAGACCATGTGTAACCTGGTTTTAAGTGGCGGAATATTAACAACGCCGTGCAAAATACTGCGACTCGCCCATGAAAAAGGCGATACGTTGATATTCTCCCAGGATTCGAGAGCAAATTTGCTTAATATGGCATTGCCGTGGTGGCCGGCACTATAGGTTGCATTTTTTCCATAGGCGTAATGAGGCCAGTTTTTTTCGGCAAGAAATTCGGATTGGCACTGTTCAGGCCAGTCTTTGATTTTTTCCTGATGCGATTGATGCTTGCCTTGTAATTCCTGAAGAAATAAGAGGTCAGCGTCTTCGGCAATCAAATGTTTATGAATTTGCTTTAAAACAAAGCGGCGATTGCCCGTACTGAAACCTTTATGGATATTGTAGGTGAGAACTCTTAAGCGCTTGTTAGCCATTGCTTGTAATTTTTAGTAAGGCCTTTTTCGGATATGCAGTCGATATATGCTATTTACGGTCAAAAATACCTCGCTACATTCATAATAATTAATTTACATTCAGTATGTTACATAACGTCAAAAGTGCATTTTTCAGCGTAAACAGTATAAAACAGGTGAAAGTGTGATTTCCACAATAACGAAAATTCCAACAATGATAACAATTTCGAGCATATTGATATTCAAATGATTATGTAACATTATGAGAGGGAATAATGATTCTGGAATGACATCAAGGCCCCGTGTTTTAGAGCTTTCAGGTAAACCCATGCGGCGTTTAAAGAAGCTGGAAAATAAATCACCAAGCATTGCGTAAAAACCAAACTTTGCAATTACGATTTTTGGAAACCCGATTAAATAGGCTAATGCACCAGTGCCTAAAATTGAGGCAATGACACCGCGCCATGTTTTTGATATGCCAAAAATAGGATGGTGATCAGGCAATTTAATCCCGAAATCAATAGGATATTCTAGTTTTTCTGTTAATAGATTTCGAGCAATGATTGGCAGGCCATTTGCCGTTAAGAGTAAAATTACAATAGAAAAGATTAAACTTAAATCTATCAAGGTTTTGTGTATTTAAAAATAGCCATCATTTTATAATTATCCCTGAAAATTATGTTGGTTTAATTCAAGTGTTGATTAACCCATTGTATTAGGCTTTGACTATCCATGGCTCCAGATTGACGGGCAATTTCTTTGCCATGTTTAAAAATTATCAGGGTTGGAATGCTGCGGATATTAAATTGTGCAGCTATATTTTGTTCCTGCTCGGTGTTGACTTTAGCCATGCGGACTTTGGGTTCAAGCTGCGTAGTCGCCTGAGCAAACATTGGAGCCATCATTTTACAAGGTCCACACCATTCTGCCCAGAAGTCTACAACAACTGGGATATCATTTTTGCTGATATGAGATGTAAAATTAGTGGTGTTGAGCTCTAAAGGTTTAGCAAAGAAAAGCGGTTTTTTGCATTTCCCACAGATGGGTTTGTTTGCTAATTTCTCACTGGGGATACGATTGGTAATGTTACAGTGGGGACAAACAATATGTGTTGCGCTCATAGCCGGACTCCGTTAAGTAGAAATATTAAAAAAAGTTACTCATTTAATGGTGGCAATGTTTGTTTTTTCAAGAGATGGGCTATAAGTATTGATTGGTTGTATTGTTGATGCTGTAAATTAGGGATAAGTAAAGAACGTATACGGAATAAGTTGGGCAACAGGCGTTGTATTCTACGCCTTAAAGACAGATAACAAGACAGTCTGTTGCTCTAGTTATTTCATGCGCGTTCCTAAGTGCCAGGGAACGAAAGACAATGGTTTAATGGGCATGCTTTCATCAAAGCATGCCCGATTGAGTTGTTTTTCCAGCTAGCCCGCAGGGAAAATGACTTTAGGTTCAAAATTCGCCGCTGGATATTTTGGGTCAAATTCAGCTTTTTTTCTTGGTGTAGAGGATGAGGTAGTAGCTGCACTTTTGTCAATGTAGATGACTTTGGGTTGAAAATTGGTAGCTGGATATTTCGGGTCAAACTCAGCTTTTTGTGGTGTTGATTTCACTAGGTCTTTATCGATATAAATAACTTTTGGCTGAAAATTAGTAGCTGGATATTGATCGTTATCAGCAAAGCTTTGGATTGAGTTGAAAATTATTCCGAAGACACTCATTCCTAAAATAATGGATTTTTTCATGTGGTTTTTTCCTCCTAGTAATGTATGTTTAGCGCAGGCGCAGATTATTTAAAAACTTGCTTAAGATTTTGATAAATGGTGTTTGGAATGAAAATGGACATAATTCTGTATGTAACTCTTTTCCGCCCACCTTTTTCTTGTTTTGCATCCATAAATCAAAACTCGAACAGCTTCAAAGTCGGGAATTCGGATGATCTGCTCCCATGACTATTGTGAATACTGGTAAAAGTATCTGGTATTTTAACTAATTTCGCAACTATTTTATTAGTGTCAAGAGGGGAGTTTGGTAAAGACAAATAATAATTTTGAAATACGGGTAGGGTGGTCGTATTTCAAAAAAACAATTATTGTTTTAGATTTGTTCGTCAATTAATTTATGCGAGCATTCAATGCCTTTTTTAGCGGATTTAGGCGCGTGGTCATGTGCTTTGATTTGGCCGGTTTTAAGTCCAGACGCTTCAAGGCGGCTTTTAAGAAAATCCAGATTTTGATTGACCAAGTTATTGGTTTTAGAGGAATTACTCCAGAAATAGGTGCTGATGGTGCCATTAATGCAGGAGATTTTGCAAAATAATTCACCTAACCGAGGTGGATTGAGTGTGATGTCTACAGTCCAATTATCTTTTTCTGTTTGCGCCTGATTGTTATTGTCTTGCTCAATTTGGATGGTGATATTTTCTACATTTTTTTGATCGCCTAGATAGGGTAATTCCAAATGCAGAATCTGTTTTGGCATATCTTCTTTCGGCAAAGAAGATATTTGATCCAAAACAATTTTTGCTATCGAACTTTCTGCATTATTTTGCAGTTGTTTTAGGTCCAGGGATTTATTTTCAGTGCTTTGAAACTCCGAAGCCAATGTTATTGGCAATTGCTGTTTCAAAGCCTGAATGAATTTTAGAGTAACAGCTTTAAAATCAGTTTGATTTTTTAATAAAGGGTCTTGTTCTGATTGGAATAATCTACTTTCCAGAAAAAGTCCAGAATTATTAATGCTTTTCTTGAGTCCTTGGGGATGAGTCAGAGTGATTTTTTTTGGTAGTTGTTGCAGAATTTGCTGAGCTAACTGCTTTAACGTATCGGGAATTGTTTTATCTGCAATGAGGGATGGTATATTTTCCCCTAACTGTTCAATAAAAATAAATGGCGACTGCTGAACCGGAAGAAAGCGCCTGATTGTTTCTGTCAGTATTTTTTCTGGAGTCACCAATGGAGGGGGCGGTTGGTTTTTCAGGATTTTAAATTCTGGGTGATTTCCTGTTTTAGTTATCTCCAATGATATTAATTGCCCCGTCTTCAATTGAGACAGATCAGTCTTGAACAATGAAGTTTGAGGTTGTGAAATCTTTTCCAGTGGGACTGAAAGAACGGTTGTTTTAATTGATTGTGTGACGCCAAATCTATTATTTTTGGGGGCAGACATTAACTCAAGCTTTAAACTGCTATTTTCTATTGATATGATTTTTGCAGTGAATGGTTGACCTTTCTCTAACAGAGAAAGTTGTCCATCTGTACTGTTTTTTACAATCTGAGGTTGTATCGTTGTGGTGAATAATAATTTCAAAGCAGCAGGATTTGATTTGAACCCATTACCAGCTTGATTTATTGTTTTGTTTTCGCCCGTTAACGGAAATTGGGATTGTTTTTGAGAGGGAGGTGCTGTGAGTTCAAGGGTAAGTTCGGGCCTTGGCAAGAGTTTGCTAACAAGTAATGAAATTTGCTCACCTTTTGTGAATGGTGGCAGTGACTGAGTTAAAGGGGGTTGGGATGTCAGTGGCGGGTCGGCGGTAACTTTTACAATGGCCTTGTTAAGTTGTAATTCAATAATATTTCTTTCAACGGAAATGTTGAGTATCTTGGCATCAAGCTGCTGTCCTATTTTTAAAGATAATTCTGGGTTATTTGGTTTTATGCCTGGAGAAAGCAGAGAAAGGGCTTTGGCCGGAATGATGAAATCCATCAATTTAGCATTTGCTGAATTTCATCTATTTCTTCCTTCGCTTGATCGAGTATATTAATACTGGTGTCCATATCCAGATTTCCAGCCAATAGTTTTCGATAAGCCGGTAATTTATCCAGTTTCGGCATTTTCTTTATATCTACCTTGCCAATATAACTATGGAGCTGCGAAATCATTACAATATCAGTATAGTCAGGTTCTTTTTTTTCATCTCGATGCCAATTTTCAGCATGTATGACCACGTCCTCGAAATCTCTGGGAAAATCCCATTTTCTGATAATTTGAACACCAATTTCTGCACGCAGTTGCTTGATGGTATCTGCAAGATCTTTGGGGTGTGAAATAATTTGCGAGTGTTTGTCTGCATGGGCCAGAATTGGCACAATGCCAATATCATGAATCAAACCGGCAAGCATTGCCCGGTCGGGATCAAATCCAGGAGTTTTATGAGCAAAAACAGCACTGATTGCCGCGACATAACTGGAATGGTTCCACAGCTCGACCATTTTGCGTTTGATAGTGGGTGATTTGGCTTTGAAAATGGCTTTCATGGCAAAAGCAGTGATAATTTCCTGAGCGGTTTTCAAGCCTAATCGGGTAAGTGCTTCGGGGCAACTTTCAATTTTTCTACGGCCGCAATAAAGAGGGCTATTGGAAATTTTGATTAGTCTTGCGGTTATAGTCGGATCAATTTGTACAACCCGAGCTATGGAATTGCTGTTGGCATTTTCATTATTAATCGCTTTTCTGATCTTTTGGGCGACATCGGGAATTGTGGGTAAGGCCAGCTTGTCTGATTGCATGTAACGATAGCAATCAATATAAAGTCTGTTTTTGGCTAAACTGCTTACTCTTTTATCAATGCTTTGTTTGGGTGAGGCTGTTTCGGTCATAAAGGGCTAATGACGATGATAATTCTCCATACAGTTCTAGTTTAGTTTAAAATGGAGGTTTTGCAGTTTTTCCCCTTTTATCATCATAATTTCACGATGGAAAAAACTTTTTCGGATATTCCGGATAACCTGATTTCAATTAAAGACTTTATACGCTGGGGCGCCAGCCGGTTTTCAGAGGCGGATTTGTTTTTTGGTCATGGGACTACGACAGCACTGGATGATGCGGCGGCAATTGTATTGCATACGCTGCATTTGCCTTATCAGCTGCCGGGAACCTATCTTGAAGCACGGCTGACAAAAATTGAGCAGGAAAAAATAGTTGCATTGTTCAAGCGGAGAATCGAGGAAAGGATTCCTTCCGCTTATTTAACTCGGGAAGCTATTTTTGCTGGTTTGTCGTTTTATGTCGATGAGCGGGTTTTAATTCCGCGTTCCCCCATTGCCGAACTTATCCAGGAGGGGTTTAGTCCTTGGCTGCAGGATGCGCGTTCTGTTTTAGATTTATGTACTGGCAGCGCCTGTATTGCCATCGCCTGTGCTTTTGCCTTTCCTGAAGCGGATGTTGATGCGGTGGATTACTCTAGGGATGCGTTGGCGGTCGCAGAAATTAATGTCAACAAGTTTGAATTGAATGGGCAGGTTAAGGTGTTACACTCAGATTTGTTCGCAAACCTCCCTGACAAGCAATATGATTTGATAGTCAGTAACCCTCCATATGTTAGTTTGAAAGAATGGCAACATTTGCCCAAAGAATTCCATGCCGAGCCAGCAATGGGCTTTAAAGGGGGGGAATCAGGTCTGGATCTGGTGATCAAAATTTTGGCGCAAGCAAAGTTTTTCCTCTCATTCGATGGTATTTTGGTGGTAGAGGTGGGTAGTAGCGCACAAACACTGCAGGATTTGTTCCCGGAAATTCCTTTCAATTGGTTGGAATTTGAGCAGGGCGGAGATGGCGTCTTTTTGCTGACTTCGCAACAAGTCAATCAATTCCATGAATTATTTAATCGATCGTTAGCATTATTATGTCAGGAAACAGTATAGGAAAAATTTTTACAGTCACTAGCTTTGGCGAAAGTCACGGAGTGGCGCTTGGTTGTATTGTTGATGGCTGTCCTCCAGGCATGGAGCTCTGCGAAGAAGATATCCAAAAAGACTTGGATAGAAGAAAGCCAGGGACTTCACGCCATACCACGCAGCGTAGAGAGGCAGACAGAGTGAAGATTCTTTCTGGGGTTTTTGAAGGCAAGACAACCGGAACACCGATTGGTCTATTAATTGAAAATACCGATCAACGCTCAAAAGATTACACTAAAATTGCTGACAGGTTTCGACCAGGACATGCAGATTATACTTATCAGCACAAATATGGTTTTCGTGATTACCGTGGCGGCGGCCGATCCTCGGCACGGGAAACCGCGATGCGTGTTGCTGCTGGCACCATTGCAAAAAAATATTTACAGCAACAAGCTGGAATTGAAATTAGAGGTTTTTTGTCACAATTAGGACCAATTAAAATATCCAGTGTTGATTGGGATATTGTTACAACCAATCCTTTTTTCTGTCCAGATGCGAGTAAAATTTCAGAATTGGAAACCTATATGGATCAGTTACGAAAATCTGGTGATTCAATTGGCGCCAAGATTGAAATTGTCGCAAGCCATGTTCCCCCCGGCTTGGGAGAGCCAGTTTTTGATCGCCTTGATGCTGATTTGGCGCACGCTTTAATGAGTATTAATGCTGTTAAAGGCGTAGAAATAGGCGATGGTTTTGATTGTATCAACTGTAAAGGGACGGAGTTTCGTGATGAGATAACTCCGGATGGTTTTTTGAGTAATCATGCTGGCGGGGTTTTGGGTGGTATTTCCAGTGGTCAGGATGTGGTTGCGCGCATTGCGCTAAAGCCTACATCTAGCTTGCGTTTGCCTGGGAAAAGTATAAATTTGAATGGCGAACCAGTGGAGGTTATAACCGAAGGTCGTCATGATCCGTGTGTTGGTATTCGGGCAACGCCAATTGCTGAAGCGATGATGGCCATTGTTATCATGGATCATTTTCTGCGGCAGCGAGCTCAAAATATTGATGTTAATGCTGGCTTGCCGATACTTAGATAAACCGCAAAGTCTTTAATCTGATCAACGCATGGATTCAGCTATACCCTACTGGCGATTGTCAGGGTTTTATTTTTTTTATTTTGCTTCACTTGGTGGTTTTCTACCATTTTGGAGCTTGTTTCTGGAAAATATTTCATTCAGTTCAGTTGAAATTGGTGAGCTATCGGCATTAATGGTTGCAACCAAGGTTATAGCTCCGAATATTTGGGGTTGGTTGGCCGATTATACGGGCAAGAGCTTGCGAGTCGTCAGGTTGACATCCTTTTTTGGCATGTTGATTTTTGCTGGATTTTTATTTAAGTCAGGGTATGAAGCATTTGCCTGGATTACCATCGGCTTCAGTTTTTTTTGGAATGCAGCATTACCTCAGTTTGAAGCGGCAACACTTTTTCATTTGCGTGATGAACCGCATCGCTACAGTCAAATCAGGCTTTGGGGTTCCATGGGTTTTATATTTTCAGTGCTGGCAATCGGCAAGTTATTGGATCTTTATCAAATAGAGATTTTGCCTGCTGTTATTTTGTTGTTGTTGATATTGATTTGGCTTGTTGCTTTACTAATTCCTGAGGTCAGGATTATTCATCATGATCTTGATGCGGTCGGGATTTTTGAAATACTGCGAAAGCCCGAGGTAATTGCGTTTTTTGTGGTTTATATGTTATTGCAAATCGCTCATGGACCCTATTATGTATTTTTTTCCATTTATTTGAAAAACTATCACTATTCCTCTTCAATCACCGGATTTTTATGGGCGCTTGGGGTTTTCGCCGAAGTGGTGCTGTTTGTTTTTATGAGACGTTTGATTAATCGATTTACACTCAGGAAAATTTTATTGGTCAGTATTGTATTAAGTATTGTTCGCTGGTTACTAATTGCATGGGGTGTTCAAAGCTGGACATTGTTGCTGTTAGCCCAGGTGTTACATGCTGCAACTTTTGGTGCTTCACATGTGGTCGCTATTCATTTGGTTCATCGTTATTTTAATTCTCGCCATCAGGGAAAGGGGCAGGCATTATACAGCAGCATGAGTTTTGGCTTAGGGGGTATGTTAGGAGGATTGCTTAGCGGTTATTTATGGATCCCTCTAGGTGCGGAAATCGTATATAGTTTGGCGGCTGGTTGTTGTGTTATCGCCTTTGTTGTTGCAGTAATTTGGGTTGGTAAGGAAAAAAGTGTTAACTTGGCGTAAAATAATAGTTTATCAAAAAAAGTTCATTTTCTCGTTTAACATAATTATGGATTTAATATAGTGTTTGAATTGATACAAAAGGGCGGCCTATTGATGTGGCCAATCATCTTATGTTCAGTGATTGCGATGGCAATTATTGGAGAGCGTTTTTGGTCATTGCAGAAGAAAAAAATTGTTCCCTCTGACCTTGTTCCTCAAGTTTGGACCTTGGCCAAGGAAAATAGATTAGATGATGCAACCATCAGGCGTTTGAAAACCAATTCTCCGTTGGGTGCGATTTTATCTGCAGGCTTAATCAATAGTAAACATGGCAGGGAAATCATGAAAGAAAGCATCATCGAAGCGGGTAGGCAAGCGGCGCATGAGCTGGACAGGTTTTTAAATACCTTGGGAACCATCGCTTCAGTTACACCATTGCTTGGCTTGCTGGGTACTGTGATGGGTATGATTAAGGTATTTGCCGCGATTATGAGTCATGGTGTTGGGGACCCAGCGATATTGGCTGGTGGAATTTCAGAAGCCTTGATTACCACCGCTGCAGGTTTGACTGTTGCCATTCCCAGTTTGATTTTTCATCGATATTTTGAAGGACTTGTAGATGCTTATGTGCTCAATATGGAAGAAGAAGCCCTGAAACTAATTGAAATGATGCATGGGGAGCGGGAGGAAAGCTGATGAATTTCCGCGACAAAAAACGTGAGAAGCTGGAAATTACATTGACACCCATGATTGATGTCGTGTTCTTGTTATTGATTTTTTTTATGGTTACAACAACATTCAGCCGTGAAACAGCAATCAAGATAAATCTTCCTGAAGCGAGTGGTGAGGAGCGACTCGAGGCGCCAAAAGTGGTTAATCTGACGATAGATGCAGATGGCGTTTATTATGTAAACAATCAGCAGGTAATCAATCAAAAATATTCGACATTAAAAAAAGCAATTCTGGATATCACAGGCAATTCCAGAGATTTACCTTTTATTATCAGTGCAGATGCAAAAACTCCCCACCAGGCAGTGATTAGAGTTTTGGATGTGGCAAGTAAAATTGGATTTACAAAGGTAACCTTTGCAGCTCAGAATATCCCAAATCAATAAATGAATAAAGAAACATTACATAAATGGTCTAATTTTATTTGGTATCAGGATAATTTCATTGGATTATGTCTATTACCATTTTCGATGATATTTCACGATATCGTTCGGTTTCGTAGATATCTTTACCACATAGGCATATTGAAAAAACATAAACTTTCTGTTCCAGTCATTATTGTTGGTAATATTACAGTTGGAGGAACTGGTAAAACGCCATTAACTATTTATATCGTTGAGCAGTTAAAGCGTTTGGGTTATAAACCAGGTGTGATTGCACGGGGTTATGGTGGAGAATCGGAACAATGGCCGAAAATGGTGTCCTCAGATAGTCAACCTGCAATAGTTGGTGATGAGCCTCTGGTGATTATTCGTCATTGCGAAGTGCCAATTGCTGTTGGCCCTGACAGGGTTACCTCTGCAAAATTGCTATTGGATAAAACTGATTGTAATGTCATTATTTCTGATGATGGTTTGCAGCATTATAGCCTGGATAGAGATGTTGAGATTATCGTGATTGATGGAAAACGGCGGTTTGGTAATGGTTATAGTCTTCCAAGCGGCCCCCTGCGTGAAGCCATTAGCCGAATCAGAGAGGTTGATTTTTTAGTTTGTAATGGTGAGAATGCTGAAGAAGGTGAATATCCAATGAATGTTCAAGGCAGTAAAGCCATAAATTTACTTACTGGTGAGCAGCAATCTCTTGATTATTTTAAAAACAAGACCTGTCATGCAGTGGCAGGCATTGGAAATCCAGAGCGTTTTTTTTCCTTGCTTGATAATGCAGGAATTTCATTCCTTCGGCATCCATTTTCAGACCATCATGATTTTGTTCAAGAAGATTTTACTTTTGACGATAGTAATGAAGTATTGATGACGGAAAAAGATGCTGTGAAATGCACCGCTTTTGCACAAATAAATTATTGGTTCATTCCGGTTACTGCCTCGATACCAGAGGCATTCACTGAAAATTTAGTTAAGAAATTAAAAGAGAAGGAACATGGATAAAAAGTTACTTGAGATTCTCGCTTGCCCACTTTGTAAAAGTCCATTGATCTATATAAAGAAACAACAGGAGCTGGTTTGCAAAGCTGACAGATTGGCCTTTCCAATTCGAGATGATATTCCGGTGATGCTAGAAGAAGAGGCCAGAGAACTAACGCTGGAAGAAATAGATGCCTTACCAAAATGACAACAAGGTTTAAAGTTGTTATCCCTGCCCGGTACGCATCAACTCGCTTACCTGGAAAGCCTTTAATCGCTCTGGCTGGAAGACCAATGATAGCTCATGTTTGTGATAGAGCAAGGGAAGCGAACGCCGAACAGATTGTCGTCGCAACTGATGATTCTCGAATTTTTAAAGTCGCCAGTGAATTAGGGGTTAAAGCAGTGATGACATCCGATTCTCACCAAAGCGGATCGGAGAGAATTGCTGAAGTCGCCCAGAAATTACAGTGGCAAGATGATGAGATAATTGTAAATTTGCAAGGCGATGAGCCTTTGTTATCCGCAGAATATATCCAAAAGGTGGCCAAAGCGCTTTCAGATAATCTGGTAGCTAAAGTTTCCACATTGGCCGTGACAATGAGTGCAGCAGAGGAAGTGTTTGACAATAATATTGTTAAAGTTGTTGTTGATAAGCAGGGTCATGCACTTTATTTTAGCAGGGCGGTTATTCCATGGGATAGGGATGGTTTTGTAGAACAGCAATCTTTTATTCCTAAAAATATTTATTTAAGACATATTGGTTTATATGCTTATACAGTTGGTTTTTTAAATCAATATGTTAAATGGCGGGAGTCAATTTTAGAACAGATTGAAAGATTAGAGCAGTTACGGATTTTATGGCATGGAGAAAAGATTTTAGTGGAAGTGGTTGCTAAAGCACCAATGGCTGGTATTGATACCGAAGATGATGTAAAGCGCGTCGAAAAATATCTTCAAAATAGATAATGTTGATTGTTGTTCAGCTTATATAAAGTTTAATTTTGTATTATTTGGCGTTTAATTTGGGTACATAATGTATAAATTGAAAAAAATAATGATGGCTGTGGGCTTGAGCCTTTGGGTCTTGACCGCTTGTCAAAATGAACAAGAGCAAGCGCAAGAACGACTTGCTCGAGGAAAAGAATTATTGGAAAAAGGTGATCTGAAAAGCGCTGAGTTAGAGTTAAAAAGCGCTATTCAGAGCAATGACAATCTTGCAGATTCATATTACACCATGGCTTTATTAAATGAAAAAAGCCGTAATTATCCAGCAATGAAAGAGAATCTGGAGCAGGCTGTTAAGCTTGAGCCGGATAACATTGATGCCCGCCTTAAATTAGGTAAGGTCTTGTTGTTATTTAACGATGTTGAAAGTGCAGCAAAACAGGCAGATTATGTAATCGAAAAGAAGCCTGATGATTTGGATGCATTATCGTTGAAAGCGGCAATATTAATCAGGCAGAAAAAGTCAGGTGAAGCTTTGCCTGTTATTGACGGTATTTTGCAACAAGACCCGGGGAATGTTGATGCAGTCTCTTTGAAAGCAGTGGTTTACATGGAAAATGAAGATTTCGATGAAGCGCTTTCCATACTTGAACCGGCTATTGAGGCAAATGCTGAAAATCCTTCGCTACATTTGTTGAAGATACAACTGAATGCCAAGAAGAAAGATATTGATGCTGTTATCAGAGAGTATCAGCAATTAATAAAAATGTATCCAAAGAAGGATCAACTGAAAATCGCTCTAGCCAAACTGCTAGTACATGCCAAAAAGCCAGAAGAGGCGGAGAAGTTGTTGCGAGAATATGTCGCTGAAAATCCAAAAAGCATCAGACCCAAATTTGTATTGCTTAGTTTTCTGGTAAGCCTTGATGAAAACAAGGCTATGCAGCAATTTAATAAATATGCAGATCAATATGGAAATCAACCCAAAGAACTTTTGCAATTAAGTAAATGGTTGTTATTAAGAAAAAAACCTGAGTCTGCAAAAAAATATTTAGAGAAGATTGCTCAATCAAAATCGAAACCAGAAAAGCACGAAGCACAATTGTTGTTGGCTAAAATGGCTTTTCAACAACAAGATTTTGAAACTGCTTCTTCCCTGATTAATGGTATTCTTGAAGAGGATTCGGAGAATAAAGATGCACAGATTCTTCAAGCAAGGATTTTAGTGGTCAACAAAAAGTATCAAGAAGCTAAAACATTGCTGACTTCAGTGCTATGGAGTCATCCAAAATCGGACGAAACGATAGTCATGCTGGCCCAGCTTGAATTATTGGATGGTAATGAAAAGCAAGCTGTTAGAAAGTTTCGTGAAGCCCTGGAAATTAATCCCTCAAATCTCAATGCGTTGTTTCCAGTAGTCAATAATTTAATAAAAGAACAAAATTTTGGCTATGCGACTGAAATATTAAGTCAGGCTTTGAAGCAAAAGCCAGGAAATATTATGCTTTTACAAAAGCTCGCTCAAATCAAAATGGTTGAAAAGGATTGGGATGCGGCTGAAAAGATTTTACAGGTAATGTCAAAACAGCCGAATAAAGGCGCCTTGATTGCAATGTTTATGCAGGCTAAGGTTTTTCAAGAAAAGCAAGAATATAATAAGGCAGTTGAAAAATATAAAGAATTATTAACAAAAATGCCATATCAGCTTGATGCAATGCAGGAGATGGCGCGGAGTTATGAGGCATTGAATCAAAGAGACAAGATGCTTGATTATCTTTCTTCTTTAATTACCCAAACAAAAGGTAATATTCCTGCGTATCTTGTCAAAAGTAAACTATATTTATTAAATAAACAATTTGATAAAGCAATTGCAACTTTAGAAGAAGCTTTAAAAGTTAATGATAAGGTGCCACAGATTTATTTGACCCTGGCAGACACTTATTTACAGCAACGAAAATATCAAGATGCCATTAAGAGTTTATTGAAGGGACAAGCTGCAATACCGGATAATTTGAAAATCCCTCTGAAATTAGCAGCAGTTTACAAAAGAACCGATCAGTATAAAAATGCCGCAGATATCTATGAAATGTTAATAGGAAAAAATGACAAATTAGATGTGGTTGCGAATGAATATGCTTCATTGCTTGTAGATTTTTTTGGGGATCAGGAAAGTTTACAAAAGGCAAGACAGCTTGCAACCAGGTTTAAAGATTCCAAACAACCTTTTTATCTTGATACCTATGCATGGACCGAACTCAAGCTGGGTAATTTATCTAAAGCCTTGGAAGCTCTTAAAAAAGTTAATAGTGTTGCTGCGTCAATTCCAGTTTTCAAGTTCCATTTAGGTGTGGCTTATCACCAAGCAGGTCAAGACTCCGTTGCAATTTCTGAGTTAAAACAAGCAATTGAATTAGGAAAAAAACAAGGTGGCTTCGCAGAAAACGAAGCAGCAAAAAAATTGTTAGATAAGTTGTTAAAACCTGTCGTTAGTTAATTTATTCAACCAAAGTACAGTAAATTTATTCAAAGAGGTTATTACTGTGATGATATTAAAAAAAACAAAACTCGCCGTACTAATAATTGTAGGTTCATTAGTTTCTGCATGTTCATATTTACCGGCAGTTATCGTGGGACATCCACCGCTATCGGGAAATGATGATGTGGCTCTAGACTATACTTATTTGATTGGTCCAGGGGACAGCATTGATATTTATGTTTGGGGCAACCCTGATGTTTCAAGAGTAGTAACAGTAAGACCTGATGGGAAAGTGACTGTTCCATTGGTAGAGGATATTCAAGCAAGTGGAAAAACTGCTTTTGAATTAGCCAGAAAACTTGAAGAAGAATACGCGCAATATATTAGAGACCCACAGGTTGTGGTAATGGTTGCGGAATTTCAAGGTGTTGACCAGCAGCAAATTCGAGTTATTGGCCAAGTTGGGAACAGTGGTGGTGATAGTGGATCCAATCGATACAGTGGTGAATCTATTCCTTATGAGCGAGGGATGACTTTAATGGATGTTATTATCCGAATTGGAAGCATAGGCGAGTTTGCAGATGGAAACAGGGCAAGTATTATACGTAAAGTTGATGGAGTAGAAAAACAATTCGGAGTAAATATTGACGACCTAGTTGAAGATGGAGATATGTCAGAAAATGTCAAAATGTTTCCTGGTGATATTCTTGTTATTCCTGAAGCTTACTTTTGATTTCAATATAGATCAGGAAATAGCTAATACCATTTTAAGTCTTTAAAAATTAAGAATGGAGCAAGCATCGTTTAATATTATTTTTCAGTATGTTAAATAATATTAAATTTGTGATTCCTTAAATGGCCCCATTAAGCAAATTATTAGGTAATAATCAGAAATGCAGGAACAATTAGCCGAAGCGATATACTATGTCAAAGGGACATTAAAATATAAATGGGTAGCAATTGTGATTGCATGGCTCATTTGTTTGGCTGGATGGTTGTATGTTATGGCAATGCCAAATCAATACGTTTCGGAAGCGCGGGTACATGTTGATAGCAGGACAATGTTGCGTCCTTTGCTGAGAGGGCTAACTATCCAAACAGATGTGCGAGCCTTAATCAGGGTTATGCAGCAACTGATGTTTACTAATAAAAATCTGGAAAAAATTGCTCATCTGGCTAAATTAAAAGAAATTAACCAAGGTGAAATCAAACGGATAGAATTACTGGAAGGATTAAAGGAAAATATATCCATCTCAGGAGGGAAAAATGATTTATTTTCTATTACTTATCAGTCAGGTGATCCGAAAAAAGCAAAAAATGTAGTACTTGCAGTGCTATCGGTGTTCTCAGAACAGACGCAAATGAGAACCATGGGAGATATGGGGGCAGCGCAACGTTTTATTGATGAGCAAATACAACAATATGAAAAGCGACTACTTGCCGCTGAACAAGCTCGTGAAGAATTCAGGAGGGTTAATTTTGGACTGCTTCCTGGAACAGAAAGTAGTCAGATGGCCCAGCTGAATGCCTTAAAAGTAAAACTGGATGAAGCAAAATTAATGTTAAATGAAGCTTTATCAAGAAAAAATATTTTACAGTCCCAGTTAGATGAAGCTTTAGATACTGATGAAGAGTGGGCTATTTCGAATTTAAGCCAAGAAGCTGTTACAGAAGATTCAAAAATTCAAGAACTGAAGTCGAATCGGACTGATCTTTTATTAAAGTATACTGAGAACCACCCCGCAATACTTGCCATTGACAGCATTATTAAACTTCTGGAAAAACGCAAGGCAGAAGAAAAAGAAAAAAACCCAGATTCAGGAGCTTCTGTTGATTCGATGGCGATGGTGAACCCTTATGTTCAATCATTAAAAATTGCTGTGAATGAGGCAGGCGCTGAGGTTGCGGCAATACAGTCCAGAGTCAATTCATTAACAAAACGATTGGATAAGCATAAGGATCAGCTGGATCAACGTTTAAAAATTGAAACAGCAATGCAGAATTTAAACAGGGATTACAATACAATAAAGACAAATTATATGAAATTGCTGGAAAGAAAAGAGCAAGCTTCTATGTCTGAAAAACTTGATCTTGAGGCAGCTTCGCTCAAACTTAAAGTTGTTGATCCGCCCAAGTTGCCGATAAGACCCGATTCGCCCAATAGAATGTTGCTTATTCCCATTGTGTTAGTTGCTGGGCTGGTTGTGGGGCTTGGTATTGCTTTCCTTCTATATTTTATCAAGCCGACTTATATGTCAACCAGGCAATTGCGAGTGGCCACAGGTTTGCCAGTTTTAGGAACGGTCTCAATGCAGGCTTTCGAGGATGATGCAGCTGCCAGTTCTGCTGTCTATCCCGCGTTAGTTGCTGTGGTTAGTTTAATAGCAATTTTCTTGATTCTGATGATTATCGAAATTTTAGCTGCTACTAATGAAACTATTTATGGATATGTTCAGAATATTTATTGGCAATTGAATACTCTTATTGGAGGCTAATGTGGGAATTATTGATGAAGCACTAAAAAAGGCAGATGATGAGGGACAAAATAATAACCTTAACAAGCTTGCAAAGATAAATACAGAACAAGGTGTTGGCAATAAAATAGCTTCCCCACAAGAGTTATCTAAAGTAAGACCAAAACAAAAGATAGCGAAAAAATCTGAAACTATTAAATTAGATTGGGATTTTATTAGCAGTCAGGGGTATTTGACTGCTAATACCGAACGCTTACAGATGGTTGAAGAATACAGAACTATTAAAAGGCCATTATTATCCAATGCATTTGGTACAAGATCGAAAGGAATTGAGCGAGCCAATTTAATTTTAGTCACGAGCAGTGTGCCTGGTGAAGGAAAAACTTTTTCTGCAATAAATTTGGCTTTAAGTATCGCTCAAGAACGTGATAAAGAAGTTTTGTTAATAGATGCAGATGTTGCAAAACCTTCGGTAGCAAATGCCTTAGGCATTGAAAACACACCAGGATTAATAGAGTATTTGGAATCAGATAATATGGACTTTTCAGAAGTTATCCGTAATACTGATTTAGATGGGTTTCGCGTGGTTCCAGCTGGAGATTGGCATAGTTATTCAACAGAATTGCTTGCAAGTAATAAAATGGCTGAGTTGGCCTCTGAACTCAGTCAACGATATTCAGATAGAATTGTTATTTTCGATTCCCCCCCATTGTTGGCTGCAACGCAAGGAGAGGTTTTAGCCAGTTTGGTAGGGCAGGTTGTGCTTGTTGTTGAAGCAGAAAGCACATTGCAGGCAACGGTAAAAGAAACCGTCAGTAAATTAGATAATTGCGATGTGGTGCTAGCGCTTCTTAATAAAACTAATCGCAGTTTTAACTTTGGTTCTTATGGCTATGGCTATGGCTATGGCTATGGCTATGGACAATATGGCCATTGACAAAAATAAAAATTATTCGGCTTTTATGGAATTATGCGAAAAACAATCATATGCCACCTATTGTTTCTGATTTCTATATTCTCATACCAAAATTATTCCTGGGCGCGCAATTGGCAGCTTGATCCTAGTCTCACAATACAGGAAACATATTCTGATAATGTCAGGTTAGCAACTTCAGGGCAAGAAATAAGTGCTTTTGTAACCGAAATCAGTCCAGGTATTTCATTTTCACGTCGAACAGCGAGAAATGAATTAGATTTAAATTATCGAATGCAGAATTATTTTAATGCGGGGGGAAATGATAGCTATGATTTATTTCATCAGTTTCAATTTGATTCAAAGACGGAATTTTCAAGAAATTTATTATTTTTGGATTTAAGCAGTTCTATTAGCCAGCAAAATGTGAGTGATATTCGTTCAGCAAATGACAATATTTCTGGTGGAAATAATAGAACAAATGTTACTCGATATGGATTTTCTCCTTACTGGACTCCTCGTTTTCATGGCTATGCAGATGGAGAGTTACGTTTTCGATATGAAAAACTTTCCACAGACCGGGATAGAAATGATTCTGCTTCCATAGCAAATACCAACATCATAACTACAAATTCAGCTTTGTCTGATTCTGAGACTATTGAAGAATCGATACACTTAAAAAGTGGTTGGCGTTTTTCAAGAGTTACCTGGGCTGTTAATTTTGTCAATCGTGAGCAGACAAGGGAGCGTGGGAATGATGTGGTTTTTCGTCATACAGACGGGTTAGTAAGAGTTCATCTAAATAGAGAATTTAGTTTATTTGCACAGGCAGGCTATAGCGATAACAGTTTTCAGGGTTTTAATAACAATAGAAACAGAAATGGTTTTTTTTATACCTTTGGAGGTGGCTGGAAGCCGAGTCGCTATTTTGGAATTGAAGCGGGTTTTGGTAACAATACTTTTGTTACACTTAAATTAAGTCCTACAAGGCATATGAAATGGGATGTCACTTATAGAAATAATGATATTGGGACAAATACAGGAAGTACATGGGAAAGCCATTTTGAGTGGAAAACCAGACGCGCTACATGGACGGCTAGTTATTCAGAAGAAACATCAACTGTTCAAAATTTGCTGTCTGACGCCAGACCTTTCACTCAGGTTGATGCAACTGGTCAGCCAGTGATTGACCCAGTAACCAATCAACCTTTCCAAAGAGATATTAGTCTACCTACTTTGGTCGATGAGGTTTTTATCAGCAAACGGGGAGAAATTTCTTTTTCATATCGAACTGGCAAAACCGACATCAATGCAAGGGTATTTAACGTAAAAAGAATTTTTCAAGTGTCAGGTAGAAAAGATGATGTATTTGGAGCTTCAGCAGATCTTGATTGGCGTTTCACCAGAAGAACAAGTTTTTTTGCTCGTTCTTCTTGGCAAAAAAGAGACAGGAAAGGTTCTTCATTATTAGGAAGTGCAACTAACATTACCAGTACTGTCAATAATTCTTCAAATTTTTCTGATAATCGATTTGATTTTTCGCTTGGTTTGATTAGAAGAATTCCTTTTCGCGTTGGCAAAAATTCACGAATGAATGCACGTATTGAATATCGTTTTTTAAATCAAACCTCTGATAGCGAATTTAACGAATTCCAGGAAAATAGAATCAGTGCCAGTTTACAAATGAGTCTGTAATAAATATCAGCCTTTTGTATTTACTGCGTAATGGTCATCAATCAAGGTTTGAACGAGTGCAGTCTATATTTATTTGATAAATCTACTAGGATTAGTTGTAAATTGTTAAAAAATTACAACTAAAAATTTAATGTATAACAAATTCTACAATTTAACCAAAAAACCATTCCAGCTGAATGCTGATCCAGATTTCTTTTTTGGCAGTAAGATTCATAGTCGGGCATTAGCTTACATGAATTACGGATTAACTCAGGGAGAAGGGTTTGTTGTTGTAACAGGAGAACCAGGATTAGGTAAAACCATGTTGGTTAGACAATTGGTTCATAATCTGAATACTGAAAATATAGTTATCGGAGTCATGGTGACTTCCCATGTGGACTCTGATGAAACCATCAAAATTGTAGCGGCTACTTTCGGTATTCGTTATGAGGGAGATGATAAGACCACCACTTTGGAACAAATTAAAGATTATTTTATTGATCAGGTTCAACAAGGCAAAAGGGTTCTTTTAATTGTTGACGAAGCACAGCATCTTCCTAAAGGAGCACTTGAAGAATTACGGATGTTGGCTGATTTTGTTGTTGATGGCATTATTCCCTTTCAGGTGTTTTTAGTTGGGCAAAAAGAGCTGGCTCAAACTTTGTATAGTCCAGATATGGACCAATTCAGACAGCGTATTGTTGCAACATTTCAGCTTAAAGCTTTAACTGAAGAAGAAACCAAAGTTTATATTCTTTTTCGATTGGAAAAAGCGGGTTGGAATCATAAGCCTGAGTTTGAAGATGCTGTATTTCAGGATATTTTTATTTTTACTGAAGGCATACCTCGTAAAATAAATACATTTTGTGACAGATTATTATTGTACGGATACTTGGAAGAACTCGAAATCTTCAAACCCAGTGATATTGAAAAAGTTGTGAAAGAAATTCTTGAAGAAGTTCCGCAACCCGCTGCTCAAACTGAAAATATTACTTCTCCCATTGATTTCTCTGATCAATTGCCTATTGATAGTTCTTTGGCAGAGCGGGTTCGTTACTTGGAAAATAACCTGACTAGTTTGCAAAATATAGTGAATAAAGAGCGGGCTTTATTACGTAAAGCCATTTTAATTCAGCTTGATATGGAAGATGTCTTCAATAAGGATTGATTTGTATCATCTAAATTTCTCTTTCTCCTCCTTAATGTATCTATTTATAAGATAAAAAAACGCTAAATGAAACCCAAAAATGCAATGACAGTCGATGTGGAAGATTATTTCCAGGTATCAGCTTTTGAACCTTATATCGATAAAAAGCAATGGGATAGTTTGCCTCACAGGGTAGAAAACAATACCAATCGTATTCTGGATTTGTTCAGCCAAAATGATATAAAGGCTACTTTTTTCACATTGGGTTGGGTTGCCGAACGTTATCCATCTTTAATCAAAAGAATTGTTAGTGACGGGCATGAGTTGGCCAGCCATGGCTATGAGCATATAAGAGTAACAGAACAAACGCAGATTGAATTTCGTGAAGACATCACTAGAACGAAAAAATTACTGGAAGATTTTTCTGGTCATGAAGTTAAAGGATATCGGGCTGCCAGTTATTCGATTGTTTCAAAGAATCTTTGGGCGTTAGATGTCCTGCAAGAGGCGGGCTATCAATATAGTTCCAGTATCTATCCGGTTAAGCATGATTTATATGGTATTCCTGATGCTCCGAGATTTATGTATCAACCCATAGATAACAAAGACTTTAAAGAAATACCAATTACTACGCTAAGAATTTTTGAAAAAAACCTGCCTTGTGGTGGAGGAGGGTTTTTTAGGCTATATCCCTATTTTTTTTCAAAATGGGCATTCAAAACTATTAATTTGAAAGAAAAACAATCTGGAATTTTTTATTTTCATCCGTGGGAAATTGATCCGGGCCAGCCAAGGCAGAAACAACTCTCTTTTAAAACCAAGTTTCGTCATTACTTGAATCTTTCAAAAATGGAGAATCGTATTTCTAGTCTTTTGCAAGATTTTGAATGGGACACTATGGCCGCGATATTTCTTAAAAAATAAAATATTTCAATTTACAGGGTTAGAATTTAATGATCAAAAGACTCGATTCATCGTCCTTTGAAAGATGGGACAACTATGTCCGGCAGTCTGAGCAAGGAACTTTTTTCCATTTGTCAGGGTGGAAACAACTTGTTGAAAAAGTTTTTTCACATTCAACGTATTATCTTTATGTTGAAGAAAATGGAAAAATAACTGGAGTTTTACCTTTAGTCCATGTAAAAAGTTTGTTGTTTGGCAATGCGTTAGTTTCAAATGCATTTTGTGTATATGGAGGAATTATTGCCGATGATGATGCAACTTTTCAGAAGTTAGATAAGGAAGCCTGCCGATTAGCGGGCGAGTTAGGTGTCGATCATTTGGAAATGAGAAATCAAGTACAAATGACACCGGATAGACCTTTCAAAGATTTGTATGTTACTTTTCGGAAGGAATTGGACCCAGAAGAAGAAAAAAATCTGCAAGCAATACCAAGAAAACAGAGGGCAATGGTCAGAAAGGGTATTAAAGCGGGCCTAATAAGCGTTGTGGATGAAAATATTGACCGTTTCTTTTCAGCATATTCAGAAAGTGTTAGAAATTTAGGTACACCGGTCTTACCAAAAAAATATTTTCAAGCATTAAAAGATATTTTTAAAGATCAATGCGAAATTTTAACGATTGAGCATAATGGTAAATTAGTAAGCAGTGTCATGAATTTTTATTTTCGAGATCAGGTTTTACCTTATTACGGTGGTGGAACAGAACAGGCCAGAGCGGTTAAGGCTAATGATTTTATGTATTGGGAAGTGATGCGACGTGCTGTAGCGAAAGGTATTAAGATTTTTGATTTTGGCAGAAGCAAAATTGGTACAGGGTCTTATAAATTTAAAAGACACTGGGGCTTTGAACCAGAGCCATTGTATTACGAATTTCATTTGGTTAATACTGATGCGCTTCCTGATATTAATCCCTTGAATCCAAAATATCAGATGTTTATTTCTGCATGGAAGCGATTACCGCTTGCCGTGAGTCAAACAATTGGTCCTTGGTTGGCTAAAGATTTAGCATAATTTTGAATCAAATATACGAAACAAAATCACCGCTCATCGCCCATGTCATTTATCAATTAGGGGTTGGTGGGCTGGAAAATGGCGTTGTTAACTTAATTAACAACATGCCTTCAGATAAATACCGGCATGCAATTATCTGTTTGACGACCAGCACAGATTTCCAATCCAGGCTTAATCGAGATAATGTTGACATTTACCAGTTACACAAACAACCTGGCCAGGATTGGATGTCTTTTGTCAGGTTATATCGATTGTTAAAGGAAATTCAACCGTCAATTTTTCATACTCGTAATCTGGGTGCTATTGAATATCAGATTCCTGCATTTCTTGCTCATATAAAATTTAGAGTTCACGGGGAACATGGCTGGGATGTGTTTGATCCTCGCGGGGAAAACAAAAAATACCAATGGATTAGGCGGGTTCTGAATTTATTTATTCACCGATTTGTCCCGCTGTCCAAGGAATTGGAAGAATATTTATTACATAAGGTTGGAATTTCTCCTAAAAAAATTTCAAGAATTTGCAATGGCGTTGATACTAATATTTTTTATCCTTCTAATGGTAAAAAACAGCCTTTAGTGGATTGTCCCTTTGCCTTTAACAAGCAAGAAATTTATATTGGTTGTGTAGGCAGAATGCATGGTGTTAAGGATCAACTAACATTAGTGCGTGCATTTATAAAAGTACTTAAGGATTTTCCTGAACTTAAAAAAAAGGCGAGATTGATTCTTATTGGGGAAGGACCTTTGAGGCTAAAAGCTGAACAATTATTGGCAGATGAAAATTTACAGGAGATTGTTTGGTTGCCGGGAAAAAGGGACGATATTGCTGATATTATGCGATGCTTGGATATTTTTGTTTTACCCTCTGCTGCCGAAGGTATTTCCAATACTATCCTAGAGGCAATGGCAACAGGATTACCAGTTATTGCGACTAATGTTGGAGGTAATCCTGAATTAGTCATTGAAGGAGAAACAGGTAGTTTGGTGGAAAAGCAAAACCCTATAATGATGGCACAATGCCTTGCAAACTATCTAGAGAATAATATGATGCGCGAGCAGCAGGGCCACAATGCCCGGCAGCGGGTTATGGAACAGTTCTCATTAAATAAAATGGTTACTTCCTACCTCGAAGTTTATGATTCAGCAGCGACAAAAAATAAATAAGCTATGTGTGGAATAACGGGAATTTTTGATCTAAAGGGAAAGCGTGAAATTAATCGTGAGTTGCTTTCAAAAATGAATGAAACTCAATTCCATCGAGGTCCAGATGAGGGTGGAATCCATACAGAAGCTGGTTTAGGGCTGGCTCATCGGCGTCTGTCGATTATTGATTTATCGCATGGCCAGCAACCAATGGTAAGTCAAGATGGAAATGCAATTTTGACATATAACGGCGAGGTATATAATTTTCCTGAATTGAGGGCTGAACTCGAAAAACTTGGTTATGTGTTTAATACCCATTGTGACACAGAGGTTATTTTGTATGCGTGGCAAGCGTGGGGTGAAAGGTGTGTTGATCGATTAAGAGGGATGTTTGCTTTTGCAATTTGGGATAGAATGAAAGATGTTCTTTTTTTAGCCAGAGACAGACTGGGAATTAAGCCATTATTTTATACTGAACTTACCAATGGGCATTTTATTTTTGGCTCGGAATTAAAGTCATTAGTTGCCCATCCTGAATTTTCTAAAGAGCTGGAACCTACTGCCATTGAAGAGTACTTTGGATTTGGTTATATACCTGATCCAAAAACGATTTACAAAAATGTATATAAGTTGGAACCTGGTTATTCTCTAACGATAAAGCGCGGCAAAAAAGGTTTGATTGCCAGAAAATATTGGGATGTTAATTTTTCTGTCAATAAGCATGGAGAAGAAAATCAAATTCAGGATGAGTTAATTGAGCGGCTTCAGGAAGCAGTAAAAATTCGTATGGTTGCCGATGTGCCTCTTGGTGCTTTCCTTTCAGGGGGCGTTGATTCCAGTGCGGTCGTTGCTATGATGGCCCAGCATTCTCAGGATCCAGTGAATACTTGTTCAATTTCATTTGGTGACCCCGAATTTAATGAGTCACAATTTGCTGAAAAGGTAGCGCAACAATACCATACTAAACATCGAGTAGAGCAGGTTGATCCTGATGACTATAGTTTGATCGATAAGTTGTCCAGTTTATATGATGAGCCATATGCTGATAGTTCTGCGCTTCCTACTTATCGAGTCTGCGAGTTGGCAAAAAAACAGGTGACTGTGGTGCTTTCTGGTGATGGGGGTGATGAAAACCTTGCGGGTTATCGGCGATATCGCTGGCATACCTATGAAGAGCAGATGCGGTCCTGGCTGCCAAATACCATCAGGCAGCCAGTCTTTGGAGCATTAGGGAAAATTTATCCAAAGGCTGATTGGGCGCCAAAGATTTTTCGTGCTAAATCTACATTTCAGTCCATTGCTCGTGATTCAGTTGCGGGTTATTTTCACAGTGTATCAATTTCGACTGATGATCTGCGAAAGCAATTATTCAGCCCATCTTTGAAAAATCAGCTGCAAGGATATCAAGCTGTTGAAGTATTTAGAAGACATAGTGAAAAAGCACCTGTTAACGATCCGCTTTCTTTGGTGCAGTACCTGGATATCAAAACCTATCTTCCTGGAGATATTTTAACTAAGGTAGATCGGGCTAGTATGGCGCACTCACTAGAGGTCAGAGTTCCGCTTCTTGATCACCAGCTTGTGGAGTGGATGGCCGGATTAAGGCCGGAATTAAAGCTGCATGGGAAGGAGGGAAAATATATTTTTAAAAAATCACTGGAAAAATATTTGCCCGAGGATATTTTGTATCGGCCTAAAATGGGTTTTTCAATCCCCTTGTCGTCTTGGTTTAGAGGTCCCTTAAAGGAACGAGTTCGGGAATCGTTACTGGGTGCTGCGATGAGTGATAGTAATTTGTTCGATCAAAAGTTTTTAAGAAAAATGGTTGACCAACATCAGGCAGGCGTCAAAGATTATAGTGCACCTATTTGGAGTTTGTTGATGTTTGAATCATTTTTAAGGAGTGCAAGCTAAGCAGCACTTTTGCTTGCTTCCCAGCGGGTTTTGCTTTTGTATAGCAGATGCGGTATTAGAAGTTTCAAAGGCATTCTCAAATAATGTGACCGAATATAAAGAAGCCATCTGGCAAATCGAACTGTAAGTCTAGGAAAATCTGGATGTTCAGGTAAGATTGCTAAAGGAACTAAAATATCCATTAAAATAACAGTAGGAAAGGAAACGCCGCTAATTTTCTTGGAATTTTTTAACTCATTGGCAGTGATTTTTGTCCCAAGCAGCTTTTGTGTGAAATAAAGCGTATAAAAAAGTGGTCGCTGTAAATCCAATTCGCCTGCACGAACTATCAATTTATTAACAAAATCGTTCTCTTTTTTGCAAAAGTGAGTGATAAGTTGATCAAGATCAATTAGATCTTTCAGCTTGTTATCCAGATCCGAATCATAAAAAAGATGCGTTGCGCTATGCAATGTCATGTCATAAGAAGAAAGAGTTTTAAAACCATTTTCGTTTGAGGCAACTGTTTCTGCCAGAAGTTTTTGTGGATCAGGGTTTAAGCGGCTGGTTGGCGGTATAATTGTGTGGTGGATATCAACTTCTATGGTGCGTGCGATATGTCTAAGTGGTGGAATTTCATGCGACCATTCTCGGTAATATTTCTGATCATAATCGTCCATTTTCATTGATTTCCAGCTCTGCTTGAGTAGCATATCTTCAATCATTTCAATTTTTTCTTTTTTGACCAGGATATCTATATCGGCAAACATTCTGGCTTCTGAAAAAGGCAGCTGCGCAATGAGATAAGCGCCGCCCTTTAGAGCAATAATATCAGTGCCAATACCATTTAATGCATGGTGAAGTCGATCTAGCTCCCAAAGTGCAGTTTGTTTTCTATATTCAACGATTGTTTGTGCGGCATTGATATTGTCTTTTACTTTTGATGGGGCATCATCAAAAATGTTTTTTAGTTTTAGTAGCCAACCAATATGAGCGAGAATATTAGCGTTTCTAGCTATTCTCAGCAGCAAGGACCACTGTTGCTTGGTGTATGAGTTAGAAATTTCCGGGTTTTGCAGGAAATTAAATATAAAGTTTTTTTCGGAATGAAAATTATCAGACATTATCAGCCAGGGTGTCGAGTATGGAAATAGCGGAATTGAGAGTACTAAATGTCAAATTATAGCAATCGCAATTATCAACCATTCTGGTCACTGTTTTGAAACCCACTTCACTTTGAATTTCATAATTAAACGCGTTTGAAGCTAATTTCATCTGCGAAAAGGATTTATCCAAAGGCATTAAAGTGGTTTTTGAGCTTGATTGATATCTTGGAAAAATAATCCAACGGGGTGTTCCTGGTTTATGCTGTTGTTCAATTGCCGAAGTTGGTGATCTTAAATGTCCAATGGTTCCCTTACGGGTATTGTGAAATAGCGGTCCGATAAATGTGTCAGGAGAAAAATCACGAATAATTTGGATGGATTCATTTTTTAATGGGGTTGGTCTGGGAATTGGGATAATTTTCCCATCGCTAGGGTGAATAATGCAAAATTCATCAGATAAAAAACGCCAGCCGGAGTGGCTTAGTGCCGCTGCAAGGGTGCTTTTCCCGGAACCGGGCAGAGCTGGAAGAATTAAAGATTTGTTGTTTTTTTCAAGAACAGCGGCATGGAGTAATAGAAAATTTTGTGCGTTACGGGCGATACACCAATTAAACCCCCACTCAAATAAGGGAGTTGCATGAGAAACAGAAAAAGGACTGAAAGGGAATAAGCCATCAATGCTGAAATTAATTTGCGGTTTTATCCAGCGACGATGATTTGATGGAGAAAACATATCAATGTGAAAATCAACAATTTGATTTTTGACTGAGCAGGTTGAAAAGTCCTGGTAAAGGTCACGAAGATTACTCACTAATTGGTGGTTACGGGTACGAAGGCGTACTGAAAATGGCCCGACAAGTAATATTATTCCATTATTACTTGATGCTTTTTTAAGCAGTTCGGGTACTGAATAGTGACTCAATTTCATTCTTTGAATGGTTCTATTAGACCAAGTATTTCAAAATCTTTTACCAGTCGCTGCAGCCGGACAGTTAACTCAGATGGGGTTTCGACCTCGTAAAGCTTATTAATTTGATCGGCTAGATCGTTCAGCGAAACAGGGTGTTGCTGAATGATCAGTAATGCCGCTATTCCAATATCATTAAGCTGGTGTGTTTCTCCGGATTTTGAATGAAAAACAATTGCACTATCTTGCCGCTGCTTAATAAGCAAGGTGGTATTTTGGGGAACGCTCCATTTACGAGATTGGATTTGTTTCTTCACTTCATGCATAAAGGACTAAAAACTTATCTCCAATAATTCAAGTTTAAGAAATGACAATAACTGAAGTAAAAGTAAAGTGTAGATTACCTTGCTTAAATTCGCAATCAACTATTGGATACAGGAATTGAGAGGGGGTTTAACAAAAACCGAATCGCTGCTGAAAAGGTTTCAATCCGCTGCAAATAAAGGCAGCGAATTGATGGTTACAGGGTGGAAAACTTACTGCTGTTATACTTTTATTTTGTGTCAAATACAAATTATCCAGTAATTGACGCCATGCAAGATGTTGTTGCGAAAGGAAATGTACCATCACCTGGTGCACTTCCATAAACCGGTGGGCTGTAAGGCTTGCCATCAGCATTAACATAGCATAAAACTGCGCAATCAGTTTGTTCTTCTGTAACTCTGTATGTCTTTGTGCCAGATTGATTAACCATGCGTACTGATCCCTGTGCATTCGTATAATAGGTCATAGACATGTTGTTTTCTTCAACATTGTACCATCGAGCGATTGATCCATCTGGATATGGGGAGTTAGGATCCAAAAATACGGCAAGAGTTTCCGGGGTAGCCCCGGGAGCCACATTAATTTCCTCAAGAACACGTCCCGTTGTCAAAACCCTAACATAGGATATTGTTTCTGATTGACCGTTTTCCAGGAGGGTTACTGGTTTACTGTCCGGGTTGTTTTTAAGAAAATTCTGGGTATTAACAACACAGGCAGTAGCACTAGTAGCAGCAAATGCGGCGCCGCTTCGTAATGTTAGGACCAATGGCACTGCAGTGGCGGAACCTTTAATTATAGCCCTTCGTTTTGGCGATAGGGTATTATCTTTCTGATGTTTTTTTATTGAACTCATTTTTGATTACTCCGAATCCTAGTTTTATTCACTAGGTCTATTATACGCTATAATGATCAAATAATAAACCACCTTGTTTCTTGATAAGCGTAAATGAAGACGTCAACATAAAGTCAGTTTTTAAATTAATTATTTAAGATTAATGAGAATAATAAAGAAATCACTTTAAAACATTGCACTAAGGTACATTTAAGAATGGTGCTTAAAAAGCAATTTCAAAACAATAGGATAAGTACCCATTATTATTAAATGGAGGCATCATTCTAAGGCCTTGCATTATAAAAATATTTAATATTTTAGTATCCTTAAATAAAGGGATTGATAATTTAAGCTAGCTAAGGGGGGGGGTGAATGTATTTTGATAGCTTTTTCTAGGTAAGAAAAATTATTGATTCATTATTCATTTATTTATACGTTGTTATTCTAATATTCGCCAAGCTATTTTTCTAAAGTCAAAAAAACGATACATTTAATGCTAGACAAAAGTCATAGTCTCTCCATCGGTATAGTTGGTCCTTTCCCGCCGCCATTTGGTGGTATGGCCAATCAGGCAAAGCAGTTAGTTGAACTACTGAGAAATGAAAATATTGAGGTTGTATTTGTTCAAAATAATGCACCATATCAGCCTGCAGTCGTTGGAAGAATCAAAGGTCTGAGGGCACTTTTTCGTATTATTCCTTTTTTTTTAAAGGTTTGGGATTTATCAAAAACAGTTGATGTAGTGCATGTTTTTTCAAACTCTGGGTGGGCTTGGCAATTGTTTTCCGCGCCAGTTATTTGGGCGGGGTGGATCAGAAAAAAGCCTGTTATAGTTAATTACAGGGGGGGGGAGGCACGACAATATCTTAGTAAATCGATCCATTGGGTTCGCCCAACTTTACGAAAGGCTGAAAAAATAATTGTTCCTTCGGGGTATTTACAAAAAATTTTTTCGGAGTTTAATTTTGAAAGTGAGATCATCCCTAATATTATAAATTTGGATAGATTTACCCCAAAAGAAAATAGCCAATTCCAATTTCGCTTAATGGTTGCTCGAAATCTGGAAAGCATTTATGGGATAGACAGTGCCATTCGTGCCGTGAAATATTTAAAAAAAACATATCCGCACGTTCGTTTGTTTATTGCGGGAAGTGGGCCGCAAGAAAAACAATTATTGTCTTTAGTAAAAGAGTTGGATTTAGAGGGAAACATTAAGTTTGTAGGGAAAATCACACCAGATGAAATGGTGAGACTTTTTCATTCTTCGGATATTATGTTGAATCCAAGCTTAGTGGACAATATGCCAAATGCAATTTTGGAATCAATGGCCTGTGGAGTGCCGGTAGTGACAACGAGTGCTGGTGGTATTCCGTATATTACGGAAAATAATGTTACCGCATTGTTAGTCGAGATTGGTCAACCAGAAGCAATGGCAAATGCGGTGTTTAAACTTTATCAGGATAAAAATTTATACAATGCACTTGCCAAAAATGGCATTGAAGAAGTCAAAAAATATTCCTGGCATGAGGTTAAACACCAATGGATTGATTTATACCATCAGTTATCAAATAAAAAATGAGTTTATATACACGGCTAGTTTCAAATGTAATTTTTCCTTTGCATGAATATATAAAAAAGCATGACTCAGTCACTGTTAGAAAAGAACTGGAAAAATCACAGTGGTTTTCATCTGGAGAAATTGAACAAATTCAAATAACGAAGCTAAAAGATTTTTTGACAATTGTGGGTCGTGATGTGCCTTACTATCGAGAAATTTTTGAGGCTACAGGGCTTGAACCATCAAACATTACGAACCTGAATGAGTTAACCAAAATTCCATTGTTTGGTAAAAAAGAAATACGTTCAAATACTGAGCGCTTAAAATCAGATAATGCCGAGAGCTTAGCCCGGTATAATACTGGTGGATCAAGTGGCGAACCTTTAATTTTTTTTATTGGTAAGGACAGGGTTACACATGACGTGGCCGCGAAATGGAGAGCTACCAGATGGTGGGGTGTCGATATTGGTGATCCGGAAATTGTAATCTGGGGTTCACCTGTCGAACTTGGATCCCAAGACAAAATTAAAATGTTGAGGGATAAAGTTATCCGCAGCCATTTGGTGCCGGCTTTTGAAATGTCAAAAAAAAATCTTGATGGTTTTATTCAACAAATTAAAACCATCAAGCCAAAAATGCTTTTCGGATATCCATCCGCTCTTGCACATATTGCAAGTCACGCTGAAAAAAAAGGTGTAACATTTAGCGAATTGGATATTAAAGTCGCGTTTGTTACTTCAGAAAAATTGTATGATCATCAGCGCGAAATAATTGAGCGCATGTTTGCTTGCCCTGTGGCAAATGGCTACGGAGGCAGGGATGCTGGCTTTATTGCGCATCAATGTCCATCGGGATCGATGCATATTTCTGCTGAAGATATTATCGTTGAAATTATTGATGGTGAAGGGAATGTGCTCCCAAAAGGTGAGAGTGGAGAAGTTGTGGTTACTCATCTCGCTACCCAGGATTTTCCTTTTATAAGATATCGTACCGGTGATATTGGTGTTTTATCAGATGATACTTGTTCGTGTGGGCGAGGTTTGCCTATACTTAAAGAAATTCAAGGCAGGACAACTGATTTTGTTGTCGCACAGGATGGTACTATATTACATGGTTTGGCATTAATTTATGTGCTTAGGGATTTGGAAGGGATTGCCGCATTTAAAATTATTCAAGAAAGCAAGGATAAGATAATTGTCCAGATTGTAAAGAATAATGAATTTAACCCCAAACAACTAGATTATATTAAACAAGAGTTTAAAAAACGTTTAGGTAAAAAAATAGAAGTTATATTTGAATACCTGAACGAAATTAAAAAAGAAAAATCGGGTAAGTTCAGGTACGTGATTAGTAAAGTTACTATTTAGAGAGGCGAGTATTTTACATGGGATTTGTAGCGGGTTGGGTTGGCAGTAATTTGGGAGCTATTGAGTTATCAACTAAGATGACTGAATATGCACCTAAACAATATAGAAACAAAGTCAAAACATTGGCGACATCATTTTCTGTTTGTTCAGCAACAGAAAATCACATTACCGAATTAGGACAATGTATTTTTATTGGTTACGGAGGTGGGTTAAATGAAAGGGATGATTTAACAAAGATAGCCAAAGACTATTTGGAAAATGGCGATCAGTTCATTAATAATGTCAAAGGAGATTTCTCATTAATTATTATTGACACTGAAAACAAAAAACTATTGCTTGCTATTGATCCTTTAGGCCACAGAAATTTATATTTTGCTGAGACGCCTAATGGTTTGGTTTTTAGTTCTACAGCCGATGCAGTTATTGCCCATCCCGAGGTAAATAACAACATTTTTTTGCAATCTATTTATGATTATGTTTATTTTCATCACTGCCCTAGCCCCAACACAATTTATGAATCAGTAAAAAAACTGGAAGGTGGGCAGCAACTGGTTTTCCAAGCAGGGAAAATGAGTTTAAATCGCTATTGGGTTCCCACATTTTCAGAAACAATGGATTTTTCCCTTTCAGATGCCAGTAAAGAACTCCAAGAAACGCTTTTTCGATCTGTTAAGCGATTATCCAGTAGTGCGGGGCAAACGGGTGCCTTTCTTAGTGGTGGATTAGATAGTTCAAGTGTAGCTGGTGCACTTGCCAAAGTGTATCCGGATCAAGCCAACACTTTTTCAATGGGGTTTCCTGTTGAAGGATATGATGAGATCTCTTTTGCTCGCATTGCTTCAGAGAATTTCAAAACAATTCAACATGAATACTATGTAACAGCGGAAGATACGGTTGCTGCAATTCCTGATATTGCCGCTTACTACGATGAGCCATTCGGAAATTCATCTGCTTTAGCTGCTTTTTATTGCGCTAAGTTAGCAAAAGATAATGGTATAGACGTTTTGTTAGCAGGGGATGGCGGTGATGAGCTTTTTGCTGGAAATGAGCGTTACGCAAGACAACTGCTTTTTGAGAAATATTTTTCTGTTCCTGCTCCATTTAGGCAACTATTGAAATCTTTCCTAACAAAAGCACCTGAAGTTGTTTCTAATAACAATCTGATTTTCAAGGCTAAACGATACATTGAGCAGGCTGAGACACCTTTGCCTGATCGATTGCAAGATTACAATTTTCTGCATAGGCATCAAGCAGAAGAGATTTTCCAGGCAGATTTTTTATCTCACATAGTTACTAGCCAACCACTTGAAAGTTTGCGCGATAGCTATCGGCGTCCAGAAAATGCGACATCTTTAAATAGAATGCTGTATATGGACTGGAAAACTACTTTACATGACAATGATTTAGTTAAAGTCAACAAAATGTGCGAAATGGCTGGTGTTGAAGTTCATTATCCTCTGCTGGATCATGAAGTGCTTAAGTTATCACTTAAAATTCCTTCATCAATTAAAATGAAAGGACAAAAATTACGCTGGTTTTATAAGCATGCGATGAATGGTTTTTTGCCCGATGAAATTCTAAATAAATCCAAGCATGGTTTTGGGTTGCCATTTGGAATTTGGTTAAAAGACTTTCAGCCATTGAAAGAGTTAGCTTATGACAGCATCAATAGTTTAAAAAAACGGTCTTATTTTGTCCCGGATTTTCTAGATCATTCGATTAAGATGCATCAAAGTATTCATGCGGCATATTATGGCGAATTGATATGGATTTTAATGATGCTTGAGTTATGGATGCAGGCAAAGAAAATTTAGATTAGAAATGAAGCACATAGTACGTTCCACGTTAAAGCACTTGTCTACAATTTCATCAGGGATCGGAAAACAGAAAAAGCTTTTAATATTAATTTATCACCGGGTTTTGGATGAGCCTGATTTCATGCGACCCGGTGAAGTTGATAAGAACGTATTTACGTGGCATATGGAGCTGATGTCGCGTTATTTTAACGTGCTTTCTTTAAAGGATGCACTCAAAAAAGCCGATGAAGATAATCTTCCTCCCCGAGCAGTTTGTATTACCTTCGATGATGGTTATGCCGATAATTATTTATATGCACTGCCTATATTGAATAAATTCGGTTTGGAAGCAACCTTCTTCATTGCAGATGGATTTTTAGACGGTGGAATCATGTGGAATGATTGCGTTATTGAAGGGGTGAGAAATGTTCAGGGAGATAAGCTCGATTTAAGGGATTTTAAATTAGGAGATTTTGATATTTCGAATGATGAAAAAAAAGCTAGGGTAGCTGAAACAATTCTTAAAACTATAAAACATTGCGAGCCAAACCAAAGGAAAGAATATGCCGAATATTTTTTTTCGTTTATTCCAAAAAGTGCATCTGAAATAATGCTTACGACAGGACAACTAAGGAAGTTACATGAAAGTGGTATGGAAATTGGTGGGCATACAAAAACTCATCCAATTTTAGCAACACTTACTGATGCACAAGCAAACGTAGAGATCAAAGACAACAAGCAGGTTTTGGAAGGTATTTTAGAAACACAAATTAACTTTTTTGCTTATCCAAATGGTAAGCCGGAACATGATTATTTGCCTGAGCATGTGCAAATGGTTAAAGCCAATAATTATCAGGCTGCTCTCTCAACACTGTGGGGAGTAATGGATAATAACTCTGATCGATTGCAGTTGCCGAGATTTACACCTTGGGATTCTGTTCCAGAGAAATTTATGCTGCGTATTGCAAATAGTTATCTAAGCAAATAATAAACAGGTCACAAAATTGCGCGATATTCTAATTACGGCCCTGGTGTTTGGTTCGATACCCTATATTTTTAAACGTCCATGGATTGGAATTATAGTTTGGTCGTGGCTCAGTTATATGAATCCTCATCGCTTGGCGTTTGGATTTGCTTTTGATATGCCGTTTGCGCAGATAGTGGCTATTGCTACATTTGCATCGCTTCTATTTTCAAAAGAAAAAAGAAGCTTTCCCAAACATTGGCTTTTACCAGTATGGATAATTTTTATTGTATGGATGGGAATATCAACATTTTTTGCATATTTTCCAGATGATGCATGGATTCAATATAAAAAGATTATTAAAATTCAGATGGTAACGTTTTTGGTATTATTATTAATTGATGATATGGAAAAAATGAGGTATCTAATATGGACTATCGTTTTATCCATAGGATTTTATAGTATTAAAGGCGGCATTTATACTATTGTGACAGCCGGAGGTGGAAGAGTTTGGGGTCCCCCAGGGGGGTTTATTGAAGATAATAATGCCCTGGCTGTTGCAATATTAATGACCATTCCGTTGATGATGTTTCTGTATCAAACATCAGAGAATGGCTGGGTCAAAAAGGGGATGATAGTAGCAATTATTTTGAGCTTATTTACCGTTTTGGGAAGTCAATCCAGAGGGGCTTTAATTGCTATATTAAGTGTAGGTTTTTTTTATTGGAAAGAAAGTAGTAGTAAAATGGCTTCTGGTTTTCTGATAATAATATTTGCAGGAGTTCTTTTGGCTTTTATGCCTGAGAGTTGGTATAAACGGATGGAAACCATTGAAACGTATCAGAATGACAGCTCTGCAATGGGGAGGCTGAATGCATGGGAGTATGCCTTTAATGCCGCTAATGACAATTTTTCTGGAGTAGGGTTAGATGCTTGGAGTTATGATACTTTTTTGATTTATGCACCCAACCCGGAAGCTGTTCATGCTGCTCACAGTATTTATTTCAGTGTGCTTGCTGATCATGGCTGGGTAGGTTTATTTCTTTTTTTATTAATATTTTGTGGGGTATGGAAAACATTATCAAATATAATAAAAGAAACTAAGAAGAAGGAAGCAGCTCGTGATATTTATTTGCTTGCCAAGCTATTGAAAGTTAGTTTAATAGCATATTTTTCTGGGGGAGCTTTTCTGAGTTTGTCTTATTTTGATTTGCCATGGAATATAGTTGCTATTGTAATTTTGATAAATGAATATTCAAAACAACTAGAAAAAAAAGGTGTTTTCTTGAAAATTATGGATAAAAGTTAGGTGAAGGGTTAATTAAGAGCAAAATTGGAATTTCAAAATAAACAGGTGAATTCGACTTTACTATTTGTCTATCTATTCATTTTGCAATGCAATGAACGCTTGATTGATTGTGGTAATTATTGTAGTAACTTATTGTTATTTATTAAACTATGAATTTATGAGTATTTTTAAATGCGCAGAATTGTAGGGTGTATTTTGTTAAGGGTTTATTTTGTCAGATCAAAACATAAATAAAGGTATTGCAAGAGGGGCCATATGGATGGTAGCTCTTAAATTCAGTATAAAAGGGATCAGTGTAATTAGCACTATGATTTTAGCTCGTTTATTGACGCCTGATGATTTTGGTTTGATGGCATTAGCCTCAGCTGTTTATGCGATGGTCAATATTATAAGAGAATTTGGTTTTGATACAGCTTTAATACAGAACCAAAGAGCAGGTAGAACACATTATGATACCGCATGGACAATGGAGGTCATTTTTGCAATAACCGCAGCGTCAATTATTATGTCGGTTTCAGATATTACTGCAGATTTTTATGGGGATGAACGATTATCTGATGTTTTAAAAATGATGGCTGTAATTATTTTTATAAATGGTTTTAATAATATTGGTGTTGTAGAGTTCAGAAAAAAGCTAAGTTTCAATAAAGAATATCTTTATCAGGTTTTAATTAAAATTTCAGGATTTATTGTGACTATACCGATAGCATGGTATTGGAGAAGTTATTGGGCGTTATTGTTGGGTATGCTATCGAGTAATATAACCTCTTTGTTGTTAAGTTATATTATGCAAAATTATCGACCTAAACTGTCACTTGTTGCTATAAAAGATTTGTTTAGTTTTTCTTTTTGGCTGTTTCTTAATAATATTTTATTTTTTATAAATAACTATAGCCAGAACTTTATTTTGGCCAAATTTGTTGGGAGTAGAGGTTTAGGTGTTTATTCAGTTTCAAATGAGATAGCAACAATTACAACGACAGAGATAATTGCTCCAATTAATCGTGCAGCTTATCCTGGGTATTCAAAGTTATCGCATAATAAGGACGAATTAAAAAAAACATATTTAAAAACTTTATCCTATATTGCTTTGATAGCTTTCCCTAGTGCATTTGGGATTTTTGGAATTGCTCCTTTTCTGGTTCCAGTTATGTTAGGAGATAATTGGGTGGATGCTATTTTTATTATACAGATAATATCTTTGGCTAGCGCTTTTGAGGCTTTGAATACAAATTCAAGCTATATTTACTTAGCTTTAGCAAAACAAAAAATAACAACAAAATTACTATGCTTAAGGATATTTATATATTTGCCACTTTTGGTTGTTTTGACAATAAATGATGGAGTTAATGGGGCTGTGTTTGCAATTTTATTTTCCTCTCTCATAATGTTTCCTATTAGCATAATGAGGTTAAATAGACTAGTTAACATGAGATTTAGAAGCGTTTTTATAAGTATTTATAGGCCGCTTATATCTGGTGCAATAATGGGATACATTGTTAACCAATATACTATCCATATTAAACAATATTTTATTATCGATTATGACATTATTTATTTGATGGTGGGTATTGTCCTCGGTATTGTGGTTTTTAGTCTTTGTTTGATTTTTTTATGGCTGCTAGGAGGCAGGAAGCCAGGCCCAGAAAGATTTTTAGTTAATAGGGTGTTTGGTAATATATAATAACTGAATAGTTTTAATGAAGAAAATTGAGGGAATGTTGACTTTAACTAGGGTCAATATATTTGTGGCCTAAATAGTAATTATTTAAATCAAAATTTCAGTTATTATGATACCCTAAAATATTTACTGGAAACAATGTCAAGTTAGTTTTGATATTATGAAGTTCTTTATGGAGTTATAAACATACTAGTGCACACTGAGTTTTATGATTAAGCGTCATTATTTTGGTCATTATAAATTATCCGCATCTTTAAAAAAATGATAAATTAAAGTGGTTTTTCAATAATTCTAAAACTACTTTGTTTTAGTAAGTACTGCATAGCATTATGAAATTTCTAGCAATATTACTGATAAGTTCTTTTTTTTCTCAAGTTCAGGCAAAGTCAAAGCCGGTTTGGGTTGGAACAAGTTTAAATGGCGTGCCATGTGTTGGTGAGGCTCCTGGGTATGGGTATGGGCCTTATGATTACATTAATCCTAGTGACAAAAAAAAAATTCCGGTTGTTGAAATTTTTCATTTTACAAAAAATGTTGAATTACTAATTAAAGGAAAATCAGGAACTTTGCCTAGTGATTTAGATTATACCTTGAGGTCGATACCAAATCACCACAAGGCTTTGCTAAGCACAATACGTTATCAAGTTAAACTATTGAACAAGTTGGCAACAAAAAAATTACTTAACTCACCAGAGTGCTATTTACAAAGAGCTATTAATTATAATCCTAAAGATGCAGCGCTTTATGCTATTTATGGATATTATTTAACCAAAATTGGCCGTTTAACAGAGGCTGCCAAAAAATATGAGGAAGCTTTGAAAATTAGCCCGGATAACTCCAAATTTGAATATTCATACAGCTTGTTATTAGTAAAACTTAAAGAGTATAAAAAGGCATTAGAATATGCCAAAAGGGCATATAAGCACGGCAAACCACCTAATGGATTAATGAAAAAACTAAAAAGACTTGGTGTGTGGAAATAAATTACCTTTTTATAAGGATTTGTGAACGGATCTTTGTCAAAAAAATGTATTTTGATAGTTATTTTTATCCAGAAGGAGCGCTTTCTGACAATTAATTGCATAATTAAGTGCGTTTTTACACCAACTTTAATTTTGAGTTTATATGGTTAAGTATACTTCGTGCGGTCACGACTACGGATTTTTAACGATTGAGTTTTTGCTGATAGCTGCGTTACTATATTGTTTACGCCGAAAAATACACTTTTTGCATTCTGTAACACACTGAATATAAATCAATTGTTATGATTGTATTGAGGTGTTTTTGCCGTAAACAGTATAAAACAGTTGCGTAGCTTGCTATGCGCCTATTTTAGTGCCTTGCTCTCGGCATAAATCAGTGCACTATAAAGTCCGCATTCGTAATCGCGCGAAGTATACGTATAATCAAGAGATTCAATTAGATATCAGAGCAGGTAAATTTCAATGAATTTAAAAGCATATCGGGAAAGTGATTTAGAACGTAAGCGGACTGAAGATCTAATAAGACTTATTTCATATGTTTCTGATGAAGAATTAACTGCATTAGATATAGGGGCACGGGATGGATATTTTTCTAAATTACTAACGAATTATTTTCAAAAAATTACTGCCCTTGACTTAGATAAACCAAAAATTCATCATAATAAAATTTCGTGTGTCCAAGGCGATATTACAGGGCTAAAGTTTAATGATAATTCATTTGATTTCGTTTTTTGTGCTGAAGTGCTTGAGCACATACCGACTGAACTCCTTAAAAATGCATGCTCAGAGTTAACTCGTGTTTCTAGCAGGTGGTTGCTTATCGGAGTGCCATTTAGGCAGGATATCAGGGTCGGAAGAACTACATGTTACTCATGTGGTAAAAAGAACCCTCCTTGGGGTCACGTAAATAGTTTTGATAAGGAAAAGTTGATAGCGCTATTTCCGTCACTTATTCTCGAAAAAGTATCATTCGTTGGAGAAGCGAAAGAAGCAACCAATTTTCTCTCTACATTTCTCATGGACTTAGCAGGCAATCCGTATGGAACATATGCGCAAGATGAGCCATGTGTCTATTGTGATAAAAAATTACAAAATCCACCTGTAAGAAATGTAATGCAAAAAGTGTTGACGAAGATAGCATTTATTGTAATTCGTATTCAAGGGCTTTTTGCCAGTCCACATCCAAATTGGATTCATGTTCTTTTCCAAAAGCCGCGCTAAGTATAGAATTGTATTTTTGACTATTGGTTTAGTGTAGCCATTTCATCACGAAGATGGGTTAAGAAAGAGGTAGTGTATAATATGAATTAAGAGCTAAATTTTATCATTATAAATCAATATTCTAGCTTGACAACAACTGAATACGCGAAAACAAAAATTATGTAAGTTGTTGATTTTTTTAATTATAGGGTGCTTTTAGCTCTTAATTCGTATTATAAATTTGAGATCAAGCTACTAAAAAAGGTTATTAAAAATGAAAAAAATAATAAAATCACTAAGCATTGTTTCTTCATTATTCATTTTGATATTCAATATTAGTTCGGTTCGATCGGCTGACTTTGTTTATTCAAATTCTTCGTTAGTTGGGCAAAAACTTTTAGTGGCATCTGAAAACCAATGGGTTAGGTTAAACGCTAATAAATATAGCGAGGTTTGGACACCTAATTCTTTGCGGCCAACTACCGAGGGAAGTCCTGCTAGTATTATCCTAGCTTGGGGTTCAATGGCGTGGGATAGTAATAGAGGGGATCTGGTTTTTTTTGGAGGGGGGCATGCAAATTATGCAGGAAATGACATTTATCGATGGAGGGCTTCAACTTTAAAATGGGAACGTGCATCACTTCCCAGTGCAGTCAAAAGGATTTCAGGGGGGCTTTATACTGCTATAGATGGAGTTGATAGCGCTCCAATATCAAGTCATACCTATGATAGTAACGAATTTTTTCCTGTTGCTGATCGATTTGTAACATTTGGCGGTGCTGCTTATCAGACTGGAGGGGGATTTCAGCGTCCAGATGGTGCTGCGACAGGGCCTTATTTTTGGGATCCTTCTAAAGCGGATGCAAATAAAGTTGGTGGGACTACAGGTTCGCAAGTTGATCAAACTGTAGTCGGTGGTAATATGTGGCAAAACCGTGATAATAGAGAACCTATCCAAACTACTAATACTGCATCTGCTTACGCAAACGAAAATGGTAAAGATGTACTTTATATTCAGGGAGGGAATACTCTACTTAAATATACGGTTAACGATCTTACTGACTCCTCTTCAGATTCTTATGAAATAGTAGGCCGTGCTTTGCAAACCTTCTCAGGTAAGGGGGCTGGCGCCTACTCACCATTTGAAAATATGTTCGTTAGAACTTCAGGTGGGACCCAAGATTTCAACGTTTGGTTACTTGATAACTCCACAGGGCAGATTGTAAATAATATCAATATTAAACCAAATGATATTCAAGGTAGCGATAGCTTTGATTTTACTAAGTTAGGCGATTACGGTATGGATTTTGACCCAGTCAGAGATCGTTTTGTTCTTTGGGGTGGTGGGGCAGATATATGGAGTCTAACTCCTGGCGACGACCCTGCCGATGTGACTGGTTGGCAAATGAATTTATTAACTGATAGTTTTGGCAATGAAGATGGTTTCCCTAGCCTTGCAGAAATTGGTGCTTTTACTGGGGTGCTAGGAAAATGGAAATATAGTAAAGAATTAGATGTTTTTTTAGGCGTTGTTGATCCAGTTAATGGTGATGTTTGGGCATTTAAGCCTAATGATTGGCAGCCTTCAAGTGTTCCACTTCCTGGGGCAGTTTATTTGTTTATTTCCGGTTTTTTTCTGTTGTTTACACGGAAATCGAAATTAAGTTGAGAAATGGCGGGTCTTTCTTCATTGCGAAGGTTTTTTGTTAAAATTCATCTATAACGATAGAAATTTCAATGAACAATACTTTACGGAAAATGGGAGATATTATTCCTGATTACTAAGGCTCGGTCCGTGACTTCAAAAGTCATAAGAAATGGACTCTATTGATTGGACCGCCCAATTAATAGGGTCCATTTCAGGTTTTGAAGAAGAGCAAATCAGGTGCTAAATTAAAAATCAAGATCAGTTGGAAGGAAAAAGAGCTAATGAAAATGGTGAGGCATAAACATTTAAAACTGATAGCCCGTGGAGCTACTCACAACCGCCAAGCCTTCCTCTTGTGGGAGTGATATGACTTATTGTTTTTTCGGGTAGAATGTATGATAAAAAAAATAATAGCTTTATCCCAACAAATTGGGCTTGTAAATGTATATTTATATTCAATTAATCGTATTTTATCGTTTTTTCCATCTTCGAAATTAATTAAATATTTTTATGTTGCACAAAAGTTATCGAAACAGCCTTTATTGTCTGCTAAAAGAGGGAAAAATATAGAAATTGTTGATTTTGTCAATTCTGGAAATCATCCCTGCCCTAGACCTCCTGAAGTAATTAATGATAGATATAAACAAGGAGCAACAAGTCTGATTGCTTATAAAAACGGAGAATTTGCTGGTTGCCTTTGGTATATAAAGGACAAATACAAAGAAGACGAAGTGAATTGTTTGTTTGAATTACCAGCAAATGATTCAGTGTGGGACTTTGATGTTTATGTTGAACCAAAATTCAGGTTGTCACCAGTTTTTTTGAAATTATGGGACTATACTTCTGATAGGTTATTAAAGGAAGACTGTCATTGGTCTTTGAGTCGAATATCTGCATTCAATCCTAATTCTCTTTTCTCGCATAAGCGGATGGGTGCGGTTATAATTGGTTGGGCTGTATTTATTTGTTTAGGGGGTATTCAGGTTACGATTGCTAATGTATCCCCTTTTTTTCATGTTTCGTTTCGTAAGGCTTCATTTCCTGTATTCAGGTTAAAGCCACCAGAGTAAGTTTTTTAAATTTAAGGTATTTATGTCCACGCAAGAAAATGTAATTTCAATTTTGGTTGATGTTCTGCAGCTAGGCGGCAATGTGGCCAAATCTTTAGCTTTTGATACTCCTCTATTAGGTTCAATTCCTGAATTTGATTCAATGGCTGTAGTAACTGTACTTACTGCGTTAGAGGAAGAATATGGTTTTTTTGTCGATGATGATGAAATTGATGCAGAAATATTTGAGACTGTGGGAACATTGATTTCATTTGTCGATAATAAATTGAGCATGAGTTAGTGCGAATTTTATTAATCGTTTCTATCATCATTTATTAATTTTTTAGGGGAATGGCCGGAATAGATTTTCAATATAGCCCTTTTTTTCTTGCTGGCACACAGGGTAGTTTATATGTCTCAGCCTATTACCCTCTAAATCCCCATGATCTTTCAAAAAAGGCTATTGTTCATATACCTGCATTTGCAGAGGAAATGAACAAATCCAGAAGAATGGTGGCATTGCAAGCAAGAGAATTTGTGAAAAATGGCTACGCAGTTTTTATTATTGACTTATTTGGGACTGGAGATAGTTCAGGTGAGTTTTCCGAAGCTACGTGGTCGCAATGGCAGAGTGATTTAAATAGTCTTTGTGAGTGGTTGCTTGATCGAGAATATCAATCCCTGATTTTTTGGGGATTAAGGACTGGATCATTACTTGCCATGGATTTTATTAGCGAGAATACTCTCAATGTCAAACAATTGATTTGTTGGCAGCCGGTGTTTTCTGGAGAAACATTTGTATTGCAATTTTTAAGATTGCGTACAGCCGCAGCGATGATGAACAAAAATTCACCTCAAGAAAAAGTGTCTGATTTGAAAAACCAACTTTTGGATGGACGGTCTATTGAAATAGCTGGATATATGCTAAATCCTGAATTGGCATGTCCAATGCTCAAGCTAAATCTCAAGTCGTTGAATATACAAGATGTTGAATTTATTTCAATTTTAGAGGTTGTAAATAATCTTGATAAAAAAGCCACAGCTTTAGCTATTGAAAATTATGATTTTTTGAAGTCACAAGTAAAAAAACTCAGCGAAGCTAAAGTTTTAGGAAGTCCTTTTTGGTCAACTCAGGAAATTACTGAAGTGCCAGGGTTGCTTAATGAGACTAATAATTGCCTGACATTGGAAGGTTAAAGTGGCTCAGTCTGAAAAGGTTGTAGTTTTCGAATGTGAAAAAAATAAGTTAACCGGCATCATTCATAATCCTGTTTCGATTTCTAACAATATTGGTGTTTTGATTGTAGTTGGTGGTCCCCAATATCGTGTTGGAAGTCATCGCCAATTCGTTTTATTGGCTAGAACGCTTGCTGATGCGGGAATGCCCGTAATGCGTTTTGATTACCGGGGCATGGGAGATTCTGAAGGGGAACCAAGATCCTTTCTTGACGTTGACAGCGATATTGCATTAGCAATAGATGTTATGTACAAAGAATGTCCTCAATTATCGGGGGTTGTAATTTGGGGACTTTGTGATGCGGCATCGGCAGCATTATTCTACGGTTATCAGGATGATCGTGTTAAGGGGTTAATTTTATTAAATCCCTGGGTTTTTACTGAACAGGGTGCAGCAAAGACCTATTTAAAATATTACTATATCAAAAGGTTATGTAACCCTGATTTCTGGGCGAAAATTATTCATCTAAAATTTGATTATGTTGAATCATTTAAAGGACTTGGCGATTTAATAAAAAAAATAGTTGTTCAAAAAAGCACAAAAAAAAGCACCCAATATAGCAACGCAAATCATTTTGTTGAAAAAACACTTTTATTACCTGAAAGAATGAAGGCATGTCTAACAAAATTTGATCAGCCAATTTTGTTGATTTTGAGTGGCAATGATTTGACGGCTGATGAATTTAGAGAAACTGTTAAATCAGATAAAAAGTGGCAAATGTTGCTGGAAGAAAAAAAAGTTTCCCAAAAATCACTAGTCGAAGCCGACCATACTTTTTCCTCTGCCCAATGGCGAGAGCAAGTAGCCAATTGGAGCTTGGAGTGGGTAAAAAACTTATGAAAAATGTTCTTATGATTGCCTATCATTTTCCGCCGGTTAGAGTAAGTAGCGGTATCCAGAGAACTTTGAAGTTTACCCAATATTTACTTAATCACCATTGGCGGGCGCAGGTTTTAACGGTTAGTCCGATTGCTTATATTGAATCAAATGATGGGCAAATTAAAGAAATTCCAGAAGCAGTTTTTGTAAAAAGAGCTTTCGCACTAGATACTTCAAGACAGTTGTCTATAAAAGGCCGCTATTTATATTGGATGGCTTTGCCAGACCGTTGGGTTAGTTGGAGCTTTGCAGGCGTTGTTTCCGGTTTGGGTATGATAATAAAATTTCGCCCTAAAATTATTTGGTCCACTTATCCCATTGCTACAGCACATTTAATTGGTTTGATTCTTCATCGAATAACAGGGAAACCTTGGATAGCCGATTTCAGGGATTCTATGACAGAAGATGATTATCCAGTCAATCCTACCCAAAGAAAGGTATATCGCTGGATTGAAAAGCAAACTATCAAATATTGTTCGCGAGCTGTTTTCACAACTCCTAGCGCAATAAAAATGTATGAGGAACGGTATCCTGAAGTAGAAAACAATCACTGGGTTCTAATACCTAATGGGTTTGATGAAGAGAATTTTATCGAAGCAGAAAAACAACTTCAAAAGAAAATTCCCGAAAGAAACCTGAATAAACAAAAAATCACTCTACTTCATAGTGGTGTTTTGTACCCATCTGAACGAGATCCCTCGCAATTTTTTTTGGCTATGGAAGAGCTTCTAAAAACTGGAGCGGTTAGTCCTGACAATTTCAAAATGATATTGAGAGCGACTGGGCATGATGAATATTATCAAAAGTTGATTCGAGAAAAAGGCCTACAAGATATTATTTTTATTGAGCCTGGAATTGGTTATAAAGAGGCTTTAACAGAAATGTTGTCGGTTGATGGGCTTGTTATTTTTCAGGCGGCAAATTGTAATCATCAGATTCCTGCAAAGATTTACGAATATTTACGTGCCAAAAAACCTATTTTGGCTTTGACTGATATTAAAGGCGATACTGCTGCAGTTTTGCTAAATTCTGGCGTTGAGCCTTCCATTGCTGCACTTGATAATAAAGAAGAAATAATTCAAACAATGATCAAGTTTTTACTTCAGATTGAGCAAGGCACTTCTCCTGTAATATCAGATAAATACATTTTTTCCCACTCACGCGAAGCACGAACCGAAATATTAGCTAAAATGATGAATGATGTGTGTAGAGATCATTGAGAGTGTAGATTAAAATTACTAGTTCTCTAAGTGTCGATAAATTGGCTCAATTAAAATTTTTTAAGGATTAACAATACGTGTGTGGCATTCACGGAATAGTTTCGCTAAATAGCAATTTCATTCCAACAAAAGAAATAATGCAATTAATGGGGGATGTTACCATTCACCGTGGTCCTGATGACTCAGGTAGCTATGTTGAAAATGGCCTGGGAATCGGGATGCGTCGTCTTTCCATTATTGATTTGGAAGGCGGGCATCAACCCTTATCAAATGAAGATCAGACGCTGTGGTTGGTTTGTAATGGGGAAATTTATAATTTCAGGGAATTAAGAGAAGATTTAATTGCCCGGGGACACCGTTTTAAAACAGGGTCAGATAGTGAAGTAATTCTTCATTTATATGAAGAATATGGCGATGATTTTGTTCTGCATCTCAATGGCATGTTTGGTTTTGCGCTTTGGGATGTTCAACGAAAACGTTTGATTATTGGTCGTGATCGGATTGGAATAAAGCCGATTTATTATTATCAGGATAGTGAACGCTTGATTTTTGCTACTGAGGCGAAGGCGATTTTAGCAGTGCCAGGCGTAGAACGAGGGATTGATTCTGTTGCACTGGATTCGTATTTATCGTTGGGTTATGTTTCTGCCCCCTATTCGTTATTCAAGGGCATCAAAAAACTCCCCGTTGCTTCCTTAATGGTTGTGGAAAACCAAAAGGTAGAAATAAAACCTTATTGGGAAATGCCTTCTGAGTTGGATTTTGATCGGACAGAAGAAGAGTGGAAACAAAAAGTAAAAGAGACTATTGAAAAAGCTGTAACTCAACAAATGGTGAGTGACGTTCCGATCGGTGCTTTTTTAAGCGGTGGCATTGATTCAAGCGCAGTCGTTGCGTTTATGGCTAAACATAGTTCCCAGCCGGTTAAGACGTATGCCATTGGCTTTGGTGGTGACAGTGGTGGTTCCTATTATAATGAACTTCCTTATGCAAAACAGGTTTCCGAATTATTCAAAACGGATCATAAGGAAATCATTGTCAAGCCTGATGTGGTGAAATTGTTACCAAAATTACTTTGGCATATGGATGAGCCGATGGCAGATACTGCCTTTATTACTACTTTCTTGGTTGCTGAATTTGCCAGACAAGATTCTACGGTT
>Ga0256839_1000519_pt1 | contig 49979 bp, 35 predicted proteins | sample 354166metaG_FD_185968 | JGI IMG/M metagenome (GOLD analysis project Ga0256839, IMG submission 185968) | Hydrothermal vent microbial communities from Mid Atlantic Ridge, Atlantic Ocean - 354-166 | ecosystem: Environmental > Aquatic > Marine > Hydrothermal vents | place: Atlantic Ocean: Mid... | reverse complement strand
AAATGCAACTGGCCAGCGCCATGTGTGAAAAGCAGGGCCATCGCCTGGTGGGTGAACAGGGTGCCGCTGTGAAAAAGGCCGGTTGATATGTTTGCTGCGCTGGCTGTCAGGCAGATTTGTGAAGGGTGTAGATCAAATCGTGACTGTGATGGCCCAGACGTTGCCCGCGGCGTTCGAATTTTGTGACCGGCCGCCATGGTGGCCGGGGTGCGGCAAGTGGTTCTAACCCACTGGCTACGGCCTGATTCTCAAAAGCCGGGAATTGTTGCATGACCTCATGCATGGCTTCTGCATAGGGCTTCCAGTCGGTGGCCAGGTGCAATCGGCCACCGGGGCGGATTTTTTGTTCCAGCAATGCGATAAACTCGGGTTGAATGAGGCGCCGCTTGTGGTGGCGCTTTTTATGCCAGGGATCGGGAAAATAAATGTGGACGGCATCCAGGCTGTTGCGGGCAAAGCTGTTTTCCAGCACATCCACCGCATCCTCTTGGTACAGGCGGATATTATCCAGGCCATATTTTTCCATGGCCAGCAGTAAATGGCCCACGCCAGGGGGGTGTACTTCAATGCCGACCAGGTTGACATCCGGGTAATGTTGGGCGGCGTGAATCAGGGACTCGCCATTGCCAAAGCCGATATCCATCCATACCGGGTCGTCGTTGCCAAAAACTTTCCGGGCACAAAACGGTGTGCCACTGTCAAGCCGAACACGGGGCAGCAGTTCATGCAGGGCGCGTTGTTGGGACGGGGTGATCTTGCCGCCACGAATAACAAAGCTGCGAATTCGGTGGGTATAGGGGCGCTGTTTGTCCTTGGCGGCTTTGTGGTTTTTACTCACGCAGGATATGTCCTTAAAAAAAGGTGCCATCAATGGGCGATGAGGCTGAGGCATAACGCTTGCGGGGGATGCGCCCGGCGCGGAAGGCCTGGCGTCCGGCGATAACAGCGTGCCTCATGGCCGACGCCATGAGGACCGGATCCTGCGCGCCAGCAATGGCGGTATTCATGAGTACGCCATCACAGCCCAGTTCCATGGCGACGGCGGCATCCGACGCGGTGCCAACACCGGCATCCACGATCACGGGGACTCGCGCGTTTTCCACAATGGTCAGAATGTTGTAGCGATTCTGGATGCCCAGTCCTGAGCCAATGGGGGCGGCCAGAGGCATGACCGCCACGCAGCCAATATCCTCCAGTTTTTTGGCGATGATGGGGTCGTCAGAAGTGTAAACCATGACATCAAAACCATCTTTGACCAGAAACTCAGCCGCTTCCAGTGTGGCGACAATGTCCGGATAAAGGGTTTTTTCATCGCCCAGCACTTCCAGTTTGACCAGCGCGTGTCCGTCCAGAAGCTCGCGCGCCAGCTGGCAGGTGCGAATGGCGTCAGCGGCCGTGTAGCAGCCGGCGGTGTTGGGCAGAATGGTGAACTCATCGGGAGGCAGGATATCCAGCAAATTGGGTTCGCCCGGGTTTTGCCCCAGATTGGTTCGCCGCAGCGCCACCGTTACAATTTCAGCGCCTGCGGCCTCGGTGGCCTGGCGCGTTTGTTCAAAATCGGCATATTTGCCGGTGCCTGTTAGCAGCCGGGATGTATAGGTTTTGCCAGCGATAATCAACGGATCAGCGGTCATGTTGTGGTCCTGAATGTGTTTTTTTGCAAATGGCTAGCCGCCACCAATGGCCTGGATGATTTCTACCTTGTCTTGCTCGTGCAAGTGGGTGCGCGCGTGTTGTGAGCGCGGCACTATGCGCTCATTGATTTCCACCGCATAGCGCTGGCCAGACAGGCCCAGTTGTTCCACAAGTTGATCCAGGGTGGTGTTTTCGGCCAAGGTGTGGAGTTGGCCGTTCAAGATAATTTCCATGTCGCGTATTTTACTGTTCGGGCGACTTGACTGCAAAGCCTTTGGTTTACACCGGTCGGTATCTGTGTGCAGAGGAAAATATCTTCTGGCAATGGCATGCATTGTGTCGGCTTCATTTTGTGAGCGTGTTGCGTGAATATTTTGTGCTGGTGTGCTCAGGTGGCCTGCCAAATGAATTTGGACGTTTAGCACAAGAGATAAGGGTGTTAAATTGTAAACAATACTTGTAGATTGTTTTACATGGAAGGTGACAATAATTTCCATTATTTATTTCATCGAAGAGGCTGGTTTTATTTTTTTTCATAACCGAAGTCAATTTTACATACCTTAACCACTTACTCATCCAGGCTTACCTGCAAGTTATTGAACAAGTCAATACATTTGTGTATGGTAAAGGGGAATGCTCTATTCATAATTGCCGCGTTATCCTGAACGCAGCACCCATCGGGAAGGTGGGCAATCACAGCCAGATAGAGTCATTCAATGGGTATTCTACACACACAAAAAATAGAGGAGAGTCTTATGGCGGGGAGTCAACCTGGTGGCCCGGTTTGCGGGCATGTGCCTTTGAAAAAAGCCGGAATCGGCAGGCTTACAGGATTTTTGATCTTGTGCCTGGCGAGCTTAAGCATGGCGTCAACGGTGTGGGGGCAGCAAAGCTGTCAAACCGACTTAAGTGGCCGTTTGTTGCAAAACGGCTACTCCATTCATACCAGTTACCCGTTGAATCCAGCGGTGCTGCCAGGCATACCGGGGACGTTAACCATTAAAAATGTCACCGGTTATGGCGCCTTGCATGATGTGCCAGCCCAACGTTGGGAGACCAATCAGGACGGGGCGACTCCGACCATTCAAACCTGGCTGCCCAGTGATTTTGATATTGGCGGAAGTGGTCCGCAAAATGTGTTTGCCACGGCCATTGATCCGGTGACAGGCGATATTTTTACGGTCTCAACCCGCCTGTGGGGGCAGCCCACAAACCCGGGGCAAATTTCAGCGCCGCTGTCGGCTGGACCCATGATCGTTTACCGCATTGACGGCGCCACCGGGACAGTCGCGCAAATCGTCAATATCACCAATGATGTCAATGCCAATGAAAATTTTGGCGCCAGTTATGTCACTTACGATGAAGCCACACAGCAACTGTTTGTGGTGGGTATGGATACCGGTTCCATTTACCGCATTGATCCCAATGCCACCGGCGCCACTGCGGTGCTGGAAGTTTATAACCCGGATATCGACCCGGCGATTCCGGAAGATTCTGGCCCATCTGTCCTGGCGCCCATGGGTGAGCGGATTTTGGGTTTGGCCTGGAACCCCCGCGACCGGAAGTTGTATTACTCGGTATGGGCCATTGATGCGTCTGATGGCGCTGGCAATGTTCTGGATGATGATGGCGCCACCCAGACCAATACCGTCCATAACACCATTCGTTCAGTGGGATTAACGCCTGGCGGCGCCTTTGATACGGCCAGTGACCAGCATGTGCTGGATGTGCCATTTTTGGATGTGACCCAACGCAACCAGTTGAATGTAATTAATCCGGGCGCTTTTCCCAACCAGACGGTGTCGCGTACGGATGACTTCAGCATGCCGGTGGGTGATATTCAGTTTAACAAATCAGGCAGCAAGGTGTTGTTGTCCGAGGTGGGGTTTAACTCGGCTGTTCCGGAAACCAAGGCGCACCGTTCGCGTTTACTGGAATATGACATTGACAATGCGGGTGTGTGGACCATCAGCATGAACCAGTCCAAATACGGAGTGGGTGAAGCCATTGATTTCAATGCTGCTGTCAACTATGAAGGCATTAATGCCCGCGGCGGCGCGGCCTGGGCTTATCACGACGTTGGTACTGCCGGCAGTCCGCAAATTACCGGGCGTGATAACTACGTACTGATTACTGCCGATGCCCTGGATCTGCGTTCCACCATTTATTACGGCTATCAATACATGGATACGGTTCCAGGGACACCGGGTGCGACCGTGTCCATGTGGGCCAGTGACTTGTACGAGTCTGTGGTGGCTGATCTGGACGGTAATCCGACGGATTTCGCCAAAGGCCTGTTCGGTGATGTAGACATTATGTTGTGTGGTTTTGATTTGGGAGACACGGTCTGGTACGACAGCAATCAGGATGGCATTCAGGATGCCGGTGAACCGGGCGTGGCCAATGTGCAGGTGGAATTGCATACCGGCTCAGGTTGCGCCAACCCCACAGGTATTACCGCGACCACTGATGCCAATGGCAATTATCTGTTTACGGACTTGGTGTCGGGCAATTACTCTCTGCAATTTTCAAACTTGCCCACAGGCGCTGTGACCAGCCCGGCCAATCAGGGCGCAGATGATACTGTGGACTCCGATGCCAATGCCTCGGCCTGCATCGACAATATTGCCCTGACCCAGGATGATCTGGATGAAGACATGGGCGTCTATGTGCCCGGCAGTATTACCGGGTTGGTGTGGTGCGAAAGCCCCACGAATCCAAACACTTCCTATGATCCGGGTGATGGCGACACGCCGCAGAACAATGTGACGGTGACGCTGTATGAAGACAGTAACTGTAACAACACCCTGGACGGCGCTGAAGCCGGCACCGCCATTGGCGGCATCACAGGAGTAGCGGGGAATTATACCTTTACCCCCTTGGTGACCGGCCCGCCTGGCACCAATCCGCCGGGTTGCTATATTGTTGAGGTGGACACCACTGATCCGGACTTGGGTGTGTGCAATGCCCCCATTACACCAGTTCAGACATTTCCTGACTTGACGGCAGACAATCCAACGAGCGCCAATAACAACTTTGGCCTGGAAGTGAACCTGACGTTGGGGGATTTTGTGTGGTATGACGCCAACCAGAATGGTTTGCAGGACACCGGTGAACCGGGCATTAATGGCGTTACGGTCAATCTCTACACCAACGGAAGTTGCACTGGCACACCGGCGGCCAGCACCGTGACAGCCAATGGCGGCACGCCCGCTACTGACGGCTGGTATGAATTTGCCGGCTTGAACAATGCCACGACCTATTGTGTGGAGTTCACAGGATACCCCGCCACTTATTTAATTAGCCCGGCGAATCAGGGCTCTGACAATACCATCGACTCCGATGGTGTGGCAGGCGGCGCTGGTGCGGTGATTACCAATATCACTCTCACAGCCAGCGATCCGACCAATGATCTGGGCTTGTTTGCGGTCGGAGATATCAGCGGTGTGGTGTGGTGCGAACATTCGACACCTGCCAATACCACTTTTGATGGCCCGCCGGATGTGGTGATGAGCCCCATTGATGTCACGCTTTATACAGACACCAATTGCAATAATGTGGTGGATGCCGGTGAAGTGGCCAGCGGCGTCACTCAGGCCACCACAGCCACGGGTTATGCTTACACCGGTTTGATGGCAGGGCCGCCAGGTTCGCCAGTCTGTTACGTGGTTCAGGTGAATACCGCCGACCCTGACCTTGGTGTGTGCAATAACCCCATCACCGCCACCAGTACGGGACCAGACCTGGATGCCACAAATCCTTCCAGCCCGGACAATCACTTTGGCTTTGACGAGCAATTGATGCTGGGTGATTATGTGTGGTACGACAATAACCAGAATGGTCAACAGGATGCTGGCGAGCCCGGTGTCAATGGCATTGATGTGGCTTTGTATAACAATGCCACATGTAGTGGTACGCCAGTGGCCACAACCACCACGAGTACTGGCGGCACGCCAGTGGCTGATGGTTGGTATAACTTCGGCCCCTTGCCTTCTGGCAGTTACTGCGTGGCATTTAGCAATTTACCGTCAGGTTGGGTGTTTACCCAGGCCAATGTGGGTAGTGACATCATGGATTCGGATGCTGATCCAGCCACAGGGCAAGTGCAGAGCATTACTTTGACCAATACAGATTTGACCATTGATGCAGGAATTCATGCTGCCGTTGGTCAGATTGATGGTCTGCTCTACTGTGATGGTTCACCGCAGAATGGCGCCTATGACGCCGGTGAAGGCCGTCCCAATGTGGCCATCCAGCTTTATCGTGACACCGACTGTAACGGCACTGGTGATACGGTGTATATGAGCCAGAATACAGACGCCAATGGTAACTACAGCTTTACAAATGTGCCGGTGGCTCTGGCGCCTGCGCCGCCCAACCCGCAAGCATGTTATGTGGTGACTTTCGATGCGACTGATCCGGCTCTGGGTGATTGCGACTCTCCCTTCCTGCCCACAGAAGTGGCGATCGCTTTGGATACCAGTACGCCACAACCGCCGGGTGGGCCCATTGTCTTTGGCGTGGTGTTGTTGCCGCCTGAAGTGATTCCGGTGATGGGCATGTTTGGCGTATTGGTACTAATGGCCGGTATCCTGGTTGTGTTATGGCCAGGCAGAAGACGCTTTGGCAGCTAGGCTGCCCTTGCAAAGATCCGAAAAAGATCTTGAAGAAGCACAAAAAACCGGTCTTTGGACCGGTTTTTTGTTGGTGCTGCAATGCCGTGGCGACAAGCGCTGGACAGGGACGGGTTTAATAGATTGACAGTTTGTCTTTCAGGGCGGGACGGGGGCGCTCTCGTGGAGGCTGGCGGGGTGTGCCAATGTGGATAAAGCCGGCAATGTGTTCATGTGGTTTTAAGCCTAACTCCTGTTTGACATGATCGTCATAGGCGCACCAATCGGTCACCCACTGGCTGCCAAAACCATGGGCGGCCACGGCCAGTTGCAGGTTTTGTCCTATAGCGCCGGTGGATAGCAGCTGCTCGATTTCAGGCGTTTTGCCATCATCCCGGGGTGAAAATACCAGTGCCACGACAATGGGTGCGCGGGTAAACCGTTGCCGTTCCATATCCAGCAAGGCGGGCTCGGTTTCGCCGTTGGCCGCTCTGATTGCCGCCAGTTTTTCGCCCAGTTTTTGGCGGTTTTCGCCGGTAATGAGAATGAGCCGCCATGGTTCCAGCTTACGGTGGTCAGGAACACGCAGGGCGATTTCAAAGATGTCCCGGAGCGTGTCTTTATCAGGGCCGGGGTTCGTCAGATTGCGCGCCAGCACAGAACGGCGCGTGCGCAATAATTCCAGGGCTTCCGGTTTTTTATTGTGCAGGCTAGTCATTTGTTTTTTCGATGGATTTCATTCACAGTTTGCGATTGTAACATTGATGGCAAACTGCCTATAATGCAGTCAGTCAAGTCAACAATGTAGGGCCTGTTATGAGTGTAATCGTCGGTGTCGTCAACGAGACCAGTGAATTGGAGCGGCGAGTCGCCTTGACTCCGGAGGTGGCGGCCAAAATCCGCAAATGGGGTTGGCATGTGATGCTGGAAAGTGGCGCGGGTGTTGCCGCGGGTTTTCCCGATAGTGATTATGGTGATTGTGAAGTGGTGGACGATGCGCATAGCGTATTGAACCGGGCGGATATCGTTTTCCGTGTTTCCCCACCGGATGCGGCCTTTTTCAAGGCGACCAAAACCGGCGCCTGTATCATTGGCTTTATGTCGCCTTTTTCCAGTCCTGAGCGGTTTCAGGTTGCCGCTGAGCGTCACCAGGTGGTTTTTGCGGTGGAACTGATTCCGCGAACCACCCGCGCCCAGGCCATGGATGCCCTGTCTTCCCAGGCAGCCGTGGTTGGCTACAAAGGCACGTTGATAGCTGCTGGTGAAAGCCCGCGGTTTTTCCCCATGCTGACCACCGCCGCTGGCACCATCCGTCCCAGCCATGTGCTGGTGATTGGCGCTGGGGTGGCTGGTTTGCAGGCCATTGCCACGGCTAAACGCCTGGGTGCGATTGTGACGGCTTACGATGTGCGCCCGGAAACCGCCGAGCAGGTGGAATCCCTGGGGGCCAAATTTCTGGATTTGGGCGTGCAAGCCGTGGGCGAAGGCGGCTATGCCCGGGCATTGACGCCAGAAGAACTGGCGCAGCAGCGCCAGGCGCTGAAAGATTTTCTCGGCAAGGTCAATGTATTGATTACCACAGCAGCGGTGCCTGGCCGGCCGGCGCCCAAAATTATTACGGCCGATATGGCCAGAAACATGAAAACCGGTAGTGTTATTGTGGATTTGGCGGCCGATGGCGGTGGCAACTGTGAATTGACCGAGCCGGGCAAAACGCTGGAAATCGATGGCATCAAAGTCGTTGGGCCCTTGAATGTACCGGCCACTGTGCCCATGGATGCCAGTCTGATGTATTCCCGCAATTTGTATAATTTCTCCACCTTGTTGAACAAGGATGGCGCGCTTGACTTTGATTGGGATGATGAAATTCTGGCGGGTTCCGTGTTGACGCGTGACGGCCAGATGGTGCATCCGGTTTTGACAGGAGAAAAATCATGATAGACGGTTTTGCCAGTCTTTATATCTTTATGCTTGCGGCCTTTCTGGGCTTCGAGATTATTTCCAAAGTGCCGGTGGTGTTGCATACGCCGCTGATGTCGGGTTCCAACTTTATTCACGGCATTGTGCTGGTGGGAGCAATGGTGGCGCTGGGGCACGCAGACACAACACTGGAAAAGATTATCGGCTTTATTGGTGTATTCCTTGGCGCGGGCAACGCCGTCGGCGGGTATGTGGTGACTGAGCGCATGCTGGAAATGTTCAAATCCAAAAAGGAATCGCGTAAGGATCAAACCAGGGAGAAATCGGCATGATTGACTTTGTGATGAAACTGTCCTATTTCGCAGCTTCCATACTGTTTATCGCCGGCTTGCGGCGCATGACTTCTCCCAAAACTGCGCGCAGTGGCATTGTGTGGGCGGGTATTGGCATGGTCATCGCCACAGGCGCTACTTTTCTTATGCCAAATCTCCATAATGGCCTGTTGATTATCACGGCCTTGTTTTTGGCCGCTGTTTGGGCTTGGTATCAAGGCAAGCGTGTTCCCATGACCGATATGCCGCAAATGGTGGCTTTGTACAACGGCATGGGTGGTGGTTCGGCAGCCGCCATTGGAGCCTATGCGTTGGTCAACGCCTTGCAGCATGCTGATGTTTGTGCCGCAGGTGTTGTTTCCGCTGGGCATGATTGTCTCCATGGTGTGATTGGCTGGCTGGCGGTGATTGGCGCCTTTATTGGCACGGTGTCTTTTTCCGGCTCTCTGATTGCCTTTGGAAAGTTACAAGGGTGGATTGACAAGCGCTATACCTTCCCGGGACAAAATGTCTTTAATGCCCTGGTGGCCATTGCTGTCATCGTGGTTGGTTATTTGGTGGTACAACAGCCAAGCCCCACTCTGATTCTGGCTTTTTTTGTGATGGCTTTTGTGTTGGGCATTCTGATGACTTTGCCCATTGGCGGGGCGGATATGCCTGTGGTCATTTCTCTGTACAATGCCTTTACCGGCCTGGCGGTGGCCTTTGAAGGGTTCGTGCTGGGCAACGAAGCCATGATTATCGCTGGTACTTTTGTGGGGGCTGCCGGGACTTTGCTCACCCAGTTAATGGCCAAAGCCATGAACCGTTCCCTGTTTAATGTGTTGTTTGGCGCCATTGCAGGCGGAGGTGAGGCGGCAGCGGTGACCGGCTCCATGAAACCCATTGACTCCATGGATGCAGCGGTGCAACTGGGTTTTGCTGATCGCGTGGTGATTGTGCCCGGTTACGGGTTGGCTGTGGCTCAGGCGCAACACAAGTTGTGGGAGCTGGTTAAAATGCTGCAGGACCGGGGCGTGGATGTCAAATTCGCCATTCACCCGGTGGCCGGACGCATGCCAGGCCACATGAACGTACTACTGGCCGAGGCAGGTGTGCCTTATGATTTGATTGAAGACATGGAGGATATCAACCCGCAGTTTCCCAATACGGATGTGACGTTGGTGATCGGCGCTAATGACGTGGTGAACCCGGCGGCCCGTGACGATCCGAACAGCCCGATTTACGGCATGCCGATTCTGGAAGCGGATAAGTCAAAGAATGTGATTGTGGTCAAACGGGGACGCGGCACAGGTTTTGCAGGCATCGAAAATCCACTGTTTTACAAGGACAACACCCGCATGTTGTTTGGCGATGCGCAGGAAGTGGTTACCCAGCTTATTCAGGAGCTGAAGGAACTGTAGCTTGCCTGTTTCTTGGTCGGGGTTAAGGAAACAAAAGAGGCCAACGCGCCTCTTTTGTTTTTTCGATAACTGTTGATGTTTTTGTTCGGTTCCGTGTTACAATGACTTTATCGCTGCCATTTAACGATCATGGCGGCTCTTGAATTCCGACATTCTGTCCCTTTCAACTACCCCCTTATTTGAATTTCGCCTGGATCGTTCCACAAGCACCGTGCTGTGTCAGGTCGATTCTGGAGAAAAATCATGACATTTAATGACCTCGGCTTGTCAGCCGAATTACTTCGCGCTGTGTCCGAACAAGGTTATAGCGAACCCACCCCCATTCAGGCCCAGGCAATCCCGCTGGTGCTTTCCGGCCGGGATTTATTGGCCGGTGCCCAGACAGGCACAGGGAAAACGGCGGGATTTACCCTGCCGATGTTGCAGAAACTCAGCCAGAAGTCCGTAGCTGGCAAACGGACGCCTCGCGCTTTGGTGCTGACCCCAACGCGGGAGTTAGCCGCGCAGGTGGCCGAAAGCGTGCGCCGCTACGGAAAATATCTGCCGCTGAAATCGGTTGTGATTTTTGGTGGCGTCAAGCCCGGCCCTCAAATTCGGCAATTACACAATGGTGTGGATATCGTTATTGCCACCCCCGGGCGTTTGCTGGACCATGTGCAACAGGGCAATGTGGATTTGTCCCGGGTTGAAATTTTTGTGCTGGACGAGGCCGACCGCATGCTGGATATGGGTTTTATTCACGATATTAAAAAGATTCAGCAACAGTTGCCCAAACAGCGTCAGAACCTGATGTTTTCAGCCACGTATTCGCGGGATATCCGGCGGTTGGCCTCAGGCCTCTTGCATGACCCGGCGACAGTGGAAGTGGCGCGCGAGAACACGGCGGCGGAAACGGTTTCCCAGCGCATTATGCCGGTGGACAAAAAGCGCAAATCAGAACTGCTGAGCCACCTGATTGGTGCCAATAACTGGCAGCAGGTGCTGGTTTTTACCCGCACCAAACATGGCGCCAATCGCTTGGCTGAATACCTGGAAAAGTCAGGTTTGTCAGCCGATGCCATCCATGGCAACAAATCCCAGGCGGCGCGTACCCGGGCTTTGCGTCAGTTCAAGGCGGGCAAAACCCGGGTGCTGGTGGCCACGGACATTGCCGCTCGCGGACTGGATATCGACCAGCTGCCCCACGTTGTCAACTTTGAGCTGCCACAAGTGGCGGAAGACTATGTGCATCGCATAGGCCGAACGGGTCGGGCAGGGCATGAAGGTGAAGCGATTTCCCTGGTATGCGTCGATGAGCGAAAACTCTTGCGGGATATTGAACGCCTGTTGCAGCGCGATTTGCCGCGTGAAGTGATGCCAGGCTATGAGGTTGATCCCTGCATCAAAGCGGAACCCATCACAAAAGGCAAGGGCCATCGGGCGCCACGTCGGCATTCCGCGGGTGGACGCGCAGGCGCGAAAAAAAGCAGCGCCCGTACAGCGCGCAGTGGTCATGGTCAGCGCAAAAAAAACTCGCAGCGCCCCGGCCGTTATCGGAGCCAGGCTGCCGCCTGAGGTGTTAACGGCACCACGCGGGTGAGAACCGAACCAGCAAAGAGGCCCCTTGAGGCCTCTTTGTGTTTGGGCGAGTTGCGTTTTAAGGAATGACGTTATTTGGCTTTTTTGACAAACAGCGTCAATATGACAATGCGCTGGCCGTTGACTTTTCCCTCAATGTGTTCCGGGTTGTCGGCTGACAGAGAGATGCCGCGTACTACGGTGCCGCGTTTGGCGGTGAAATTGGCTCCCTTGACATTCAGGTCTTTGGTCAGAACCACATTGTCTCCTGCGGCCAGGGGTGCGCCATGGTTGTCACGATGACGACAGTCGTTTTCGGTGCTTTTGGGTAATCCGGACTTGGCCCATGCCAGCACGTCGTCTTCCAGATACAGCGTATCAAGTAACTCCATGGCCCAGGGAGCGTCCGGCAGGCTGTTCAAAATTCGCCAGGCCATCACCTGAACCGCGGGAACAGGCGACCACATGGTTTCGCTTAAGTCTCGCCAGTGCTCCGGGCGCCATGGCGCTTTTTGGGTGATTTGGTCCCGACACACATCACAAGCCAGAATGGCCTGATCTGCTGTTTCGCGGGTGTCCGGCGGCAGCAGATAGATATCAAGATTTTTATCGGCGCCGCAGAGCTCGCAGCAGTGGCCGGCGCGTTGCTGGAGTTCGTTGATAAGAGTCATACAGAATTCTCGCTTTTGAGCTGGAAAAAGGTTTGAGGTAACGGTTACTGGTCGAAGTGAATGCGGAAGCGATGCTGATTGCCAATGTAGCGATAGTTCAAGGTGGCGTTATTGGACTGACAGAGCTCTCGACTCAGGTACAGGCCCAGCCCGGTTCCCTGGGTGTGGGTGGTAAAAAAAGGTTCAAACAGTTGCTTTTCTGCATGGGGATCCATCTGTGGTCCTGGATTCATGATATCCAGGTGAGTGCCTGATGGACTGTTGTGCAAGGTTAAGGACAGTTTGGGAATGCCGTTATCGGTCTGCCCGTGTTTGATGGCGTTTTTGCACAGGTTCCAGAGAATCTGGTTTAAGTGGGATTTGTCAAACAAGACCCGCACCGACTGTTGTGGGGTATAGAATTTAACCAGGCGAATATCCAGTTTCTGGTTGTCGCAAAATTGGATCAGGAAGTCTTTCAAATGGGCTTTTAACTCGATATTTTCCGGATTGGCTACATGTTGCCGGGAGAGGTTCAGGACGTTTTCAATAATGATGTTGGCGCGCTCGATTTGCTTGCTGATAATTTGGGTGAGGTCTCGATCTTCATCCCGGATGGCCGGGGATTCTCCCAGCAACTGTGATGCGGTATAAATGGCGGACAAGGGGTTTCGAATTTCGTGGGCAATGCTGGCGGATAATCGTCCCAGGGCACTGAGAGACATTTCATGCGCCGTTTTGGCCAGCTCGCGAGAGTTTTCCATAAACAGCAGGGAGATATCCGAATCGCCATCAGGCATTTGGTGATAGACGCTGATTTTGTCGCCTGTGGGCGAGGTGTAAATAAATTTTTCCTGTTTGTTAGCGGCATCCAGCAACTGGTGGGGGATGGCATTATTGGCTGGAATAGCAAGTAAACGGCGCGCGGCACGATTGCAATAAACTGGCTGGTGGCTATTGTCGAGCACAATCACGCCAGTACGCATTTTGTCGATAATGGCGGCATTAAGCTGGGTCAGCGACACAATATCTTTCCGTTGCTGGCGGGCAATGGTCAGGGTTTCCTTGGCCGTGGCTGATTGGCGAAGCCCCAACCAGGTGATAAGAAAATAAATCAGCGAATGCAACAGCAAGGTGGAATGGGTGGCGTTTTGTAAGGGAAGATGAGAAAAAACCGGCACCAGCCATAAAAAAACAGACGCCAGAAAGGGCATCAGCAGGATAACCAGCGAGGTATGAAACAAGGCGGCAATGGCGCCCAGCATCACCACCGGTAAAATGGCAAAGCCCTTGTCGACACCATTGATACTCCAGGCCAGATAGATCAATACGAAAACATCCAGCATCAATGCGGCTTTGCCCAGTTTCAGTATCCACTTTTTGTGCAACAGGCTGACCAGTAGCACGAGAATGGCAAATAACAAATAAGCCAGAGTCACTTCGCGCCCCAGCAAGGGCACAGGGTAAACACCCAGTTTTTCGGCGTGGCCTGAAAACAGCAAACCCGCATAAAGGGCGGCCATCAGCACCCTGAAAAGATTCAGATAGCGAATTAGCTGGGTCTCCCCTGTGATGCTTTCCAGCTTGCTAAGTTGGGACTTTCTCATGCTTAATGGTGGCGCTTCTTCTGCCGATTTTTATACTGGCTATAGGTCAGTGTGCTTTGCTTGATTTTGGTCTTGAATTTGCGCTTTCCGTCTTTGTTAAAAACCTCAATGGTTAAATCACGGTCTTTGCGCGGGCCGGAAAATGTGAGTTTGCAAAAATTCTTTTCACCCACCAGCGAGCCGGGCACCAATATGGGTTTCAGCTCCCGCTTGATGGCATCCAGGTGGGTACCGGCAGTAAAGGGGGAGCAGGTCAGTTCGTATAAGGGATAGGCATTTTTCCGCTTGATTTTCAGCAGCTCGGTGTGGTGACGGTCGCCGCTAAGGAAAAAGACGCCTTCGATTTTGTTTTCCGCCAACCATTTGAGAAAAGCGTCCCTCTCATGACGATACTGGCTCCAGCCTTCAAAACGGCTGTAGTCATTGAGCATCTGGTTGCCGCCAACAATAAACTTGAAGGGCTGGCGACTGGCGGCCAGCTGGTTTTTGAGCCACTTCATTTGGGCTTTGCCATACATGGCTTTGTCCGGACCGTCCGGGTAGTGTTCATTGTCGCGGTGGTAGCGGTCATCCAGCAGGAAAAAATCGACGTCGTTGATGCGTACCTTGGTAAATACGCCGGGTGTTTCCGGCAGGCCATAGGAAGGGTTAGCCCAATAAGCCTTGAATAAATCCAGCGCAGTCTCTTTAAATGGAAAATAGCCGCCACTGTTATCAGGGCCAAAATCGTGGTCATCCCAAATCGCATAGTTGGCGAACTTGTGGTAAATCGGCTGCAAATACGGTTGCATACGATTGCGCTCTGCCCGGTAGTTCATGGTCTGGTGGCTATCAAAATCCACTTCGCGGTAATACCAGTTATCCCCCAGCCAGAACATGGCCTCCGCATCTTGCCGGGCAATGGCGTCAAAGATTTCGTAATCGCCGCCATAGGGTTTTCCTTTGCGGTCGTAAGGTGTATCGACGACGAAATTGCATGAACCTGCCAGGACAGAAAATTGTGGTGGGTCGGTACGCCACATCCACAACGGCTGGGTTTTAAAGGAATAGACCGGGCTGTTTTCAGGCTGTGTGCCGTCGAAAAATATCTGGTATTGGTATTCGGTTCCAGGTTCCAGATTGGCCAGCTCAAAGGTGTGTGTTCTGTACTTTTCAGCCGTTAGCTGCGCGTCAATCGTAAAGGGCAAATCAGGTTGGCCTTTTCGCCAGTAGCGCATACTCACCAGCCCGGGTTCTTTTCCTTGAACCCAAATGCTGGCCCCTCGCAGGGCCGTATGGCCGAGCATGGGGCCGGCTTGAATCTCGTTTGCCGAGGCCTGGTTGACTATCAGTGCAAGCACCAGCAATGCGGCAAAACCGATTGCGTGCGGAGTAGGGCGGCGTCTTTGTTGCGGGAACGGAAAAGTGGTCATCTGAGCTACCTTAGGTCAAAATTAATGAATAAATCAAGGGCGCATTCTAGCAAAGGAAAGTGGCGCTGGCGAACCAACAGCACATGAATCGGCGGACGGCTCCGTTGAGTGTCAGTGCAGGTTTTACAAAAGATTAACAAAAAACTTTGAGACAGGGCCCTGGTATGCGAAAATAATGCCGCCATTGCTGTGGCAAGGCTTTTGCGCGTGCGGAAAAACGCAAGCTTAACATGACTGTCACAATGCTTTCCTAAAATGGCAAAGCGTCTTGCTCTGATACAGGGTGATGCGTAGAAGTAGTTCCGGACTTAATTTGGTCTTTTTTAAAAAAACTTAGGGTGCTTTCATGAAAAACATTAAGCGAGTTAGCTGGTTATTTGCCGTGCTGGCCCTGGCTGTCTTGACAGCTGGCGTGTCTGTGGCGCAAGTGACCTCATCTGCCATCCAGGGCACGGTCAAGGATGCCGAAGGCAATCCAGTGGCTGGCGCCGAGGTGGTGATTGTTCACCAACCCACTGGTACAACCAAAACCACAACGACTTCCGAAGAAGGCCATTTTTACGCCCGCGGCTTGCGCGTGGGTGGTCCTTATGAAGTCACTGTCAGCAAAGACGGCTACCAAACCGCCAAGGAAGAAAATCTGTCCTTGAAACTGGGCGAAACCCGGACTGTGGATGCGGTTGTGGTGCCTGATTCCTACAAGCTGGACACTGTCCAGGTGGTGGGGGTGGCCACTTCCGATACCTTTAGTGCGGATAACATGGGTGCAGGTAGCACAGTGACCCGCGAACAAATGGATAACCTGCCTTCCATTAACCGCTCACTGGCGGATTTTGTGCGCCTGGATCCGCGGGTTTCTGTGGATGATCGCGGCGGCATTTCTGTGGCTGGCACCAATAACCGTTACAACAACATTGCCATTGATGGCGTACCGACCAATGATGAATTTGGTTTGGAAGCCGGTGGTCTGCCAGGCACTCGTCAACCCTACTCGCTGGACAGTATCGAGCAGTTAAGCGTTCAGGTTTCTCCGTATGATGTGGCACTGGGCAACTTCACCGGCGCCAACATTAATGCGGTAACCAAGAGCGGCACCAACGAATTTTCCGGCCGCGTATCGGCGTATTACCGCAATGAAGACATGCTGCGCTCCGGTGTGGCTGATAAATTTACTGACCGCACCTATTCTGTCAATGTTGGTGGTCCGATTATCAAGGACAAATTGTTCTTCTTTATTTCCTACGAAGATCAGAAAGAAACCGAAGTGGCTTTCGACTCTTTCGTGCCGGATTCCGATATGCAAGCCATTGCGGATATTGCCCAGAATGTTTATGGTTTTGATCCAGGCTCCTACAATGCGCCAACCGAACTGGACGCCACCAGTAAAAAACTGCTGGCCAAAATTGACTGGAACATCAATGACGCGCATCGTTTGAGCGTGCGTTACAACAAGTCCGAAGACGTCGATGTGCGTCTGGCCAACAACGGCGGTTCCCGTCGTTCCTTCAGCTCGCACTGGTACGACAATAACTTCGATTTTGACAACACATCCGCCATTTTGTATTCAGACTGGACACCGAACTTCTCCACGGAAATTCGTCTGTCCAAGTCCCAGATGCACAAATACCCCAAGGTGAACGCTCGCCTGCCGCATGTGGAAATTGACACAGACAATGGTACAGTTTATCTGGGTCGCGAGCGCTTCCGCCATGCCAACGACCTGGTGGTTGATACAACCAGCGCTTTTGCCGCCGGTGAGTATTTCATGGGCCAGCACACCTTCAAGTTTGGCTTCGACTATAAAGACAAGGACACCCACAACGTCTTTGTGGAAAGCTCCTTGGGCCGTTACGAGTTCGACAGCATCGAAGACTTTGCCGCTGGCAACTATTCCCGCTATGTGTTCCGTATTGGCCGCGATCCCAATAATCCTTATCCTGCGGCTGACTGGCAATACGCCATGACCGGTTTGTTTGCCCAGGATAACTGGATGGTGAATGACCGTTTGACTGTGACCTACGGTTTCCGTTATGACACGCCAGACGTTAAAGACAAGCCGGCATTCAATCCTGATTTTGAAGCGGCTTTTGGCTTCCCCAATAATGCTGTGCTGGATACCGGCGTTTTCCAGCCACGTCTTGGCTTTAACTATGACATGAGCGACGACCTCTACATGCAACTGCGTGGCGGTGTGGGTGTATTCATGGGTTCCACGCCGGATGTGTGGTTGTCCAACAGCTTCACCAATACTGGTCTGGCCATTGCTGAGTATTTCGATCGCTCTGGCGACTTTGGCTTTAACCCGGATCCTGACAACCAGCCCCGTCCGGGTGATGGCAATGGCCGCATGGGTGTGGATGCGCTGGATCCTGACTTCCAGTTCCCGACCAAGTTGCGCGCCAACCTGGCCCTGGATGCGGAACTGCCCTGGCATGGCCTGATTGCCAGCGCGGAATTCATTTATACCCGCAATCTGGAAGACATTATGTACCAGCATCTGAACCTGGGTGCGCCCACAGGTACTCTGCCGGATGGCCGTTATTCTTACTACGAAGATCCGGCCAATCCGAATCGGCGTGAATCCCGCGCCAATGCCAACCCGGCCTTTAGTGACGTGATGTTCCTTACCAACACCAGCCAGGGTTCCACCAAGAGCCTGACTCTGAGCCTGGAAAAACCGTTGGGTGAACATTTCAGCGCCAAGGCGGCTTACACTTACACCGATTCCACAGACGTGAACTCCGGTGTATCCAGCCGGGCCATTTCCGGTTGGCGCAATCGTCCGTCGGTGAACCCCAACGATGAAGAGCTGAGCACGTCAAATTACGAAGTGGAAAACCGCTTTGTGGGTTGGTTGAACTATGAAAACAATTTCTTTGGCGACACCATTACCCGTTTCTCCGTGGTTTACACCCGCGAAGACGGCCGTCCGTTCAGCTATATCTTCGATAATGACGCCAATGGCGATGCCGTGTCCTACAACGACCTGTTTTATGTGCCAAACCCGGGTGAGTATGTGCTCACCAACCCGGCCGATCAAGCGGCATTTGAACAGTTCCTGCAGGATAGCGGGCTGGATGCCTACCGTGGCGGTGTAGCACCTCGCAATGCGTTTAAACAACCCACTCGCCATCGCTGGGATCTGCGCATCTCCCAAGAGCTGCCACAAATGGGTCCGGGACGCGCCACCTTGTTCTTTGATATTGAAAACGTGGCCAATCTGCTGGACAAGGACTGGGGCGAAGTGCGCTTTGTCAGCTTTGGCACTGCCGACGTGGCCAATTATGAAGGTATCGACGAGCAAGGCCGCTGGATTCTCGACTGGAATGGCCGCACTGATCATACCCGTGTTGATCGCTTGCGCTCTTCCTGGAGAGGCCAGATTGGTTTCCGTTACGACTGGTAAGCGAGCCAATCACTACAACACCAAAGGGTGGCTTCGGCCACCCTTTTTTGTATCTGAACATCAAGCGCTTAATGGCTGGCGGCTAGCTGTGACAGCGCCCTGTTTTTAAACGTGATACCAGAGTTGAATTTGCCTCAGATAGTTATGGTCTTTCAGGTGCATTTCTCTTTCTGATTGAAGATGTCATGTTCACACAGGTGCGCATAAGCGGGGCTCAGAGCCCTGAAAGCCATCGTCAGACCTTCTTCGCAGCCATGCAGATACAAATTCTGGTATTAGCTAGGGAACTCGACTGAACGCACAGTCACCCAACCTCCCCATCATTCCAGACGAATTTTCCTGTTTCGCCACCCGGACGACTTTCCTCCACCGCTATTCCGACAAGCTACCTGGGCTCCGTTATTTTAGGCGAACTTTCCTTTTCTTCATTCCACTGTCCCCCCCTTCATTGCCATTCTAGGCGAGGGTTTTTCTTCGTCATTCCGGGCGAGCGTAGCGAGACCCGGAATCCATTCCTCAGGCGGCACGGCGTACCAGCAGGCATGTACCCGCAGGCTTTCAGAGTACCGCCAAAGGGTGTTAAGTTTGCGAAGTTCTTGGGCTGTCACTGCCCCGATATGTGGTATGGATTCCCGCTTTCGCGGGAATGACGATGTAGGGGACGGGAAGACGATGTAGGGGACGGGAATGACGGTGTGTGGTTGTTGGATTCCTTGCCTGCTTTCGCATGAGTGATGGTGTCAGTGGCATGGGATATGGCAGCAAGGGTAGAGAATTTCCGCTTCCGCGGGAATGACGACGTAGGGGGCGGGAATGACAGGGGTTTGATGGATGCGATGGTGTTGTGGACTTCCGCCATTAGCAGGCATAACGAGAGCGGAGACTTCTGCTTCCATTTTTATCATATCAGACCAGCTTTCTTTACTTCGCCATTCCGGGCGAGGGTTTTTATTTTCGCCATTCCGGCATTCCGGGCGAGCGTAGCGAGACCCGGAATCCACTCAGGAAGAATAACTTCAGGTGGTTGGAGTTTCGCCAAACTCATTTGGTGACAAGGAAAAGGTGTTTATCTCAACCCGGCGCCAATCAGGACTTCCAGGCATAACTGAACTTGGCAAATAAGGTGCGCTCGGTGCGTGTGAAGTTGTCCATTTCAGTGGCTTGCGCGCCGTCGGCATAACCCAGATAGACGAGGGTTTTTGGGTTGATTTTGTAAGAGTAGATCAATTGCGTGCTCAGGGATCGGCTTTTCTCGGTGACAGCTTCAGCATACATGGCGGGATTCCGGTTCAAGCGGGTATAAATCGCTGCCATGCGCAGCCGTTGGCGAATGTCAAACTGCCAGGATAAGCGAATATCGGTTTGATTGGCCATGAAAACCGTTTCCCCTTCGCGTTGCAAATGGCGATAGCTGTGGCTAAGGGCGCCAGTAAAATGGATGCCCAGGTTGGCTTGCAAGCGCACATTGGCATTGTCCTGATTGCCCAGAGCGTCATTGGCAAAGTCAATGGCATCACCACGACGCAGACCCACACCCACGCGCCAGGCCGGGGATGGTTGCAGACCAGCTTCCACGCCGACTTTGTTTTCGTTGTAATAGGCGTTGTTCCACAGCCGTTTGCGCGCGATACCAATCAGACCAAAATAGCTTTGTTTGATCGCGTTGATGAAAGCGCCGCTGACCACTTCATTTTCCAGCAATCGATGTGTGTCGGTTTGACTGTAATCCCAGTCAACAAAAGCATTGATACGATTCCACCAGCTTTGCTGTGCCGGAAACCAGCTATAGCGATTATCCAGGGTTGTTTTCCGGTAGCCAACCTGGTTGATAAAGCCCAGATCAGCACGAAAGTTCCGGTCAAAGTCGCGAAATGTCAGGCGGTTATTCCAGTGTTGGGTGCGATGCTCGAAGGCGGCATAGATGGCGGAGCCTGTGGTTGTTTTTTCAAGGCCATACTCCATGGCCTCAGGTGGGTTGCGTGTTTGGGAATGAGCCAGTTGGGCGCTGAGAGTGATGCTATCAGACCAACGGTAACGGCTATCTGCAGAAAGAACGCTGTTTTGATAACCGCTGGCGCTACGGTGTGTGACCAGGGCGCCTGCAGTGGAAGAATTGCCAAAGTCATGACGAAAACGGCCGGCAAAGTCCAGGCTTTCCCGCTGCAGGGAAACCAAACGGGAGCCAAAGGTGCCCGGCAGCAGGATGGTTGTCAGGCTGTCATTGGTCAAGAAAGTGCCCCAGGCGTGATCGCCTGTTTTCCCCACCAGCCGTAGCCCGTAATCCGGGGCTGCAATATTCCGCGTGTGAATCAGATTAAGGCGTGTGCTGAAATAATCGGCATTTTCCAGAAAGAAAGGCCGTTTTTCCGGATAGTAAAGGGCAAAGGTTTCATTGATGTTGAGTTGCGCAGAGTCGGTTTCGACCTGGGAAAAATCCGGGTTTATGGTGGCATTGAGTGTTAAATTCGGGCTGATGCCCCAGTTGATATCCAGGCTCGGCTGAATGTCTGTTGTGATGCCGGAATAAGGGGCGTTGATATCGGGCCGGTTTTGTTCGGCTTTTAAGGTGAGGCTGGGGGTTATCTCGAGATCCCGCCCACGATGGGCATTGGCAAAACCGGTAAAGCGCCGCGACTGGCACAAAAAGCAGGAATTGTTCCGATCCAGCGGATGATCCAGTATTTGATACCGGGTGCTGCGTGGGAGACTGCGCAAAAATGCGATGCCCCAGATTTTTTTGCCACGCGTGGCCGGCATTTGCATCTCGGTATAGGGGATTTCCATTTCCACCACATAGCCTGTAGGGGTGATTTGGCCTGCGCTGTTCCAGATGGCGTCCCAGGAACTGTCTTCACCACCGTTGTTATCGTCGCGAATCAAATCGGCCTGTGCCCCCAGTGGATTAACAAAAAACTCCAGCGCCCGCAGGTTGTCGTTATAGGTGTCCAGAATCACACCGACAAAATCATCATCAAACAGGTTGTCACGGTCGCGCAGACGGGCGCGAATATGCTCCGGTTGCGTGTCTTCAGCCCTGAAGGCCACTAGCAGAGCCTGTCCGGTATCCACCAGATATGCGGTGGTTTTTTGCGGCGCGGGCGTATTGATACCCGGGTCGACTTCCACCGGTAATTCCACGGTGGCTGCCTGTTGCCAGAAAGTTTCGTCCAAAATGCCGTCAATGCGGTAGCTTGCATGAATCTCAGGTACGGCAACCGGGTTTTCAGGTGCGGTTTGAGTCGTTTTGTCAGCCCAACCCGGTTGGCAAAACAAGGCAATGAGTGCAACAACCATCATTAACGCGCGTCGAAGGGCATGGATGGGTGGATTGGCGCTGGGATGGAATACATGAGTCATAATCTGCCACACAGATAAAGCTTTGTTTGATTACTAAAAACGGGGTTGAGGCTGTGATGGTAGCTTGCAGAAGAAGCCTTGCAAACAGGCCAGAAGTCACGATTTAATTTTTGGCCAGCCAGGGGGACTAAAGAGAGAAGTTTTCTAGAAGGCGCACGAGTGGCTGACCAGCATCACATCAACGGTAATAGGGCAGTCGTCAGTCCGGGTTTAAATCACGCACCAGGCGAAAGCCCACATGGGTATAGGCTTTTTGCTCGGAGCTGGAACGGAAGCTCATGGCATCGATGCCGGTGCCATCCAGCCAGGAATTGCCAGCATAGATTCGTTGGCATCTGTCGCCTTTGGGACTGGAGATTTTTTTTAGCCAGTTTTTGGTGTTTGGCGCTTTTTTTTGGCTGCAACCGGCCAGCCACTCGGCGCTGTTGCCCCAAATATCGCTGATTCCCAGGGAGTTGTGAGAAAATCCGGTCACCGGCGCGGTAAACACAAATTGATCGCGGCACTTCCATGGTTGTTTTTCGGGTTGGCTGTTGATATGCAGGCCTTTGGTTTCCTGCCCGGCCACATTGCCTTTTTGACAGGGTGTGCTGCCAGCGGTTTTCCAGCGGGCCAGTGATCGCCACTGTTTTTCAGTGGGTAAACGGTATGTGTTGCCCGATTGATCGCTAATCCACTTGGCGAACGCGTTGGCATCAGCCCAGGAAACACAAATCACCGCATGCTGCGGGGTTTGCTTGAAGGGTGGTTTACGCCAGGTTTTGCTGGCGAATGGCTTGAAGACCGCCTTGTGTTGGCAACGGGCCGGTTTCCGCCCCGTGGCTTTGGCAAACCGGGCATATTCGGCGACGGTGACTTCATGGGGCATGAGGCCAAAAGCGGCAACATGGCGCGCCGGATCGGCAGACACAAAAATGGTTTCCAGTCCCTGACTGTCGGGCAAGTGATCGCCAGGGCGGGGAATGGCCGCAGCGCTTGCCTGCAATGCCGCCAGTGCTTCATGCTGGTCGGGCAAAGCCAGGGCCACTAGCGCCGCAAGGGTCTCGGCGGCATCAGCCTGATGGGTTTTACGCAAGGTATTCATGCGCTGTTCGGCGCTGTGGATGATTTCAGCGGCGAGGGTTTTTGAACTACTATGCAGGCCGGTTTGGTTGTAGAGCGCCTGAAGCTTTTCGGCATATCGGCGGGCTTCAGTAAGGTTTCCGGCTTGCAGGGCCTGTCGTATTTGTTCAAGGAAGTAATTGAATATCAGTTGTACGCCCTGGGTTGCGCGTTTGTTGTTGGGATAATTGCGAAGTACCTCGGTAAAATAGGCCAGGGCATTGTTGCCTGCCGGTCGGGTCAGGCGTTTTTCCTTGATTTTTTGGAAACCGGCGGAAATGAGAGTGATGGCTTGAGCCGGGGTTAATCCTTCGGCGCCTTGTCCCTGGGCAGAGAGAATGTCACGAGCCGTTGGTGGCTTTGCTGTGTTTTCTTCGGTGGATGTTGTTTCCGGGGCAGGTAGCGTGTCGCTGCTGGTCTCTTTGGCGGTTTCTGGCAAGGTGGTTTTATCCAGAGTGGACTCAGACAGTTCCAGCTGATCGAGTTCAGGTGGTTTTGTGGCAGTTCTTGGTTGTATTTCGGCGCCGTTGTCTTCGTGTTGCGTGAGCGTGGCCGGGGGTGTAGAAACAGCCGGTACGGTGGTGTTTGCCGATTGGCCGTGATAATCAAAAGGCCAGAGAAACCAGAGCAAGGCCGCGGCGGTAGTCAGGATAGCCGCTATGGCGCCTTTGGGGTGTCTTGAGAAAGCCTGAGAAAACGCCCGGGCATAGCCGGGAGAGACTTGCTGGACGGCGTTTTTGAACTCCAGGGCATTGAAAAAGCGATCTTCAGGGTGTTTGGCCAATGCCTTGTCAATGATCCCTTGCCAGTGGGCTTTTTCCGGTGGCAGGCGGGGAATGGGTTCATTGATGTGCGCCACCAGCGTGGACAGGTCATCGTCTTTTTCAAAGGGTGGTGAGCCGGTGAGCTGTTCGTAGAGTATTGTGCCCAGGGAATAGAGGTCAGATGCCTGGGTCACGGGTTTCGATAACGCCTGTTCAGGGCTCATGTAGCAGGCGCTGCCGATAATGTGTTCCTGCTTGGTCCAGCGTTTGCTGTTGCGTGACAGGGCAATGCCAAAATCAGCCACTTGGGCATTGCCGAAGTGATCAAAGAGAATATTGGCCGGTTTCAGGTCGCGATGAATGACATCGTGCTCATGGGAATAAGCCAGTCCCTCGCAGACGCCGTACATGAGGTGTTTGATGTCTTTGTCAAACTTGAATTCTGCCTGGGACAAGTCTCCAAACCGCAAATAGGGCATGCTGTAATAGGGGTCGCCATCGGCCGTGTGCCCCACTTCGAAAATGCTGACGATATTGGGATGGTCCAGTTTGGCGATGATTTTGGCCTCGTGCAGAAAGCGGTTGGCCACTTCCGGGTCATTAGCCACGTTTTTTTTCAAAACCTTGATGGCGACTTCGCGCTTCAGGGAGTCCTGCTCGGCCAGATAAACAATGGACATGCCGCCCCGGCCGATTTCACGCAAAAGGGTGTAACCTGCAATGCGTACATTTTTGATGGGCACGGTTTTGCGTCCCGCCTCTCCTGAAAGGTTGGCATTTTCTGGTGCGCCTTGTTTACGGGTGCGGGTCATGGGTCGTGTTGAGTGCTTTCAAACCAGCCAAAGTCGCCTTCATGGTTGGCCGCCAACCAGGCAAACAGTGCCCAGGCGGTGGCATTCTGAGCCATGGCCTCAGGGTCAATCTTGTCCAGGGTGTCATTGGCGGTGTGGTGATAATCGAAATAGTTTGTGCCATCTTGTTTCATATCCACCACCGGCATGCCCAAGGCTTTCATTCTGGAAACGTCGGCGCCGCCTTTTGCCTGGTTGTGCCCCCGGGTAATGCCCAGTGGCGCAATGGCCCGGGCTATTTCATCCATGACGCCAAAAGCCTGTTTTTGAACATGGGAATCAAAGCGATAAATGCGCCCGGCGCCAAAGTCGGATTCGCCGCCGATAACGTGCTTTCGAGCCTCTGCCGCGTGAGCCTTGGCATAGGCCTTGGCACCGGCCAGGCCATACTCTTCATTGGCTGCAAGCAGCACCCGGATGCTGCGTTTGGGTTTGAGATCAAGCGCCTTCAAATGGGCCACGGCGGCCATCATGATGGCACAGCCGGCGCCGTCATCAATGGCACCGGTGCCCAAGTCCCAGGAATCCAGGTGACAGGCCAGCAATACGTATTCATCCGGCTTTTCCTCGCCGCGCAGGTCACCCAGCACATTGGCCGAGGTGTATTCGCCATCCCAATGAGAACCCAGTTTCAGGTGCACATTGACAGGTTTGCCGCGGGCGAGCAGATTGTGCAAGAGCTGGGCATCGGGTATGGATACGGCGGCGGCCGGGACGCCGGGCTTGTCGGCGGAGACTTTCATGATGCCGGTATGGGGCAGCCGATTGTTATCCGTGCCAATGGAACGAATTAGCACTGCCTTGCCCCCTTTTTCGGCGACAATCTGGCTGCTCATGTAGCGGGCACCAACGGTTTGCCCGTAACCATGGCCATCTTTGTGACGGGGCATGGCTTGATTGACGAAAACAATTTTGCCCTGAATGTCCTTTTTGCTGGCTTGCCGAAGTGCTTGCAGGGAATCAAAAGCAATGACTTCCGCAGTGATGCCTCCTGTTGGCGTCGGGCCGGAGCCGCCCAGAGCAGTCACCGCCAGCGTATGCCGGTAAGGGGTCACCACCGTGGCGGACTCCACATCTCGCCGCCAGCGCGGGAAAGTGACCGGCTCGGTGTGAACCTCATCAAACCCCAGTTTTTTGAGCATGGCTTGCGCCCATTCTCTGGCGCGGGCGTCGTTCTCGCCGCCACCCAGCCGTGGTCCCACCTCGGTGGTGAGGGATTCGACGAGCTCATAGGCCAGGCGGCTATTTTGTCCGTGTTGGCGAATATGTTCCAGGATGTCGCCATCATTCGCCAGAACGGGCAGAACAATAGTGGTGAGTGCCAATAGCAATGCTGGAAAAAGTGTTCTCATGGAATACCTGTTATGTCTGATAGTCAGCATAGCTTATTCCCATCCCAGGGAAAAATAAAGGATATGGCTCGTGTTGATGAGCTGTGAATCCAGTCACATTTCCTGTTCGTTCGCAGTGGTTGCCTCGGCACAAAATTCCAAAGGGTGACAAATTTGGTCGCCACGTACCAGCACTATGATTGAGATGACGGTGCGACCGTGACCCCGGATGCCGCTGTGTTGGTAAACGCTGTCATTTTAATCCAGGGAAGTGAGAGATAGTTCTCATTTTGCAATTTTTTTTTCAATTTTTGCCAGTAAAAATTGCGTTTCATTTGCCGAGTGGGTATTTTCCTAGCCAGGATATTTTAGTGGGGAAAGAAGTGAAAAAAATAAAACTGGTTTTTTGGTTTGGGTTTGTTTGTCTGGTTGCGCCATTTCATGTGTTGGCCAAAGATTTTTCTGTTATCACACAGCAACAGTGGCAACAGCCCTTGACAGGGTTGGATGGACAACGCCATATCCTGGCGGACTACAGGGAAAAAACCATCTGGCTGGACTTTTGGGCCAGCTGGTGCGGGCCGTGCCGATATGAGTTTCCTTGGCTGGATACCATGCAATCCCGTTATGGAAAGCAGGGTTTTGTGGTTTTGGCTGTGAGTGTTGATGAAGACAAACAAGACGCCTTGCGGTTTCTTGAGTCGCGACCAGTCACTTTTGCCACTTTCCATGATCCAGAGGGTCGCACAGCAGCAGCCTTTAATGTCAAAGGCATGCCAACAGGCATTCTGATTAATCGCAAGGGACAGATTGTGATGCATCACACCGGGTTTCGGAAAAAAGATGCCCAGGAACTGGAGGGGCGCATTCAACAGGCGCTGCATTAAGTCCTGGCTTGTGTTATTTATTTACTATTTCACATTGATAACATTTTTAACTTACAGGAGGGTTTTCGATGGAAAAGCGAAGTCGATGGCTATTGATATTGATGGCAGTAGCGCTCAGTGCGTCTTGTGCGCAACTTAAACCGCAACGGGTTAAGCCATGGGAACGGAAACAACTGGCCCGTGCGGATATGCAAATGGAACCAGATCCAGTCCAAGGATATCTGGACGAACACATGTACTTCAGTAAAGAGGCCGCTTCAGGCGGTTATGGTGTTGGCGGGGGAGGTTGCGGATGCAATTAAATAAAAAACTGGGGTTGGCTGTGGCCAGTCTGCTGGTGTCAACTCAGGGGCATGCAGATGACTGGCTGGTAGACAGCGGTATGCTGCTGTATTCGGAAACGGACAGTGAAGGGCAGGACCGTGTTTCAGTGGTGGAACCGGTGGTTATCGCTACTAAGGAGTACGATACGAATGACTTTTTTCGTTATACGGTGGTTTTTGACGCCCTGACTGGCGCTTCTCCCAATGGCGCGCCGGCCTTGACCGTTTCTCAGGAATTCCCCGGGTTTGTGGTAGCTGCCGGGGAAACGCCGCTGGATAATGGTTTTGAGGATCAGCGTCTGGCCATGGGTGTTGTCCGCGGAAAGCCTTTTGATCATGGTGCCAGCCGGTATGAAATGGGTGCCAACTTCTCTGTGGAGAGAGATTATCTCTCTCTGGGCAGCAGTTTATTGGTGGCTAAAGACTCGGCTGACAAGCAGACCACTGTATCAGGTTCTTTGGGGTTGAGTTTCGATGTTATTAGCCCTCGAGGTGGCTTGCGGCCTGAATTCGGTTCGATTTTTGATACAGTGACAGCCCCTTCCGGCCGCTTTACTCTAAAGGATGATGACGACGATGAAGATGAAGATGGGTATGAAGACGATGATGACTTCCTTGAAGGGGAGAAGAAACTCACTCTGGAAGGCTTGATTGGTATTTCTCATGTATTGAATCAATATACCGTTCTCAGCGCAAACTATGGTTTGAGTCTTTCTAATGGCTACCTGAGTGACCCGTATAAAGTTGTGGCGCTGCTGGACACCAATGGGCGGGCAGAGGACTATTTATGGGAGAAGCGCCCGGATAAAAGAGTCAGGCAAACGCTGGCTGGCAAAATGGTGACCGCCCTGGGAGAGCATTCACTGCATCTGTCTTACCGGTATTTCCGTGATGACTGGGGTATTGCCAGCCACACCGGCGATATGGAGTTTTATCTGCGTGCTGGTGACAAGTGGCAATTGAGGCCACATTTGCGGTATAGCCGGCAGAGCGCTGCGGATTTCTATGTGCCGTATTTGGCCGCATCGGATGATTTGCCGACTTATGCCTCATCGGACTATCGTCTGGGGGGACTGACTACTGCCACTGCGGGAATGAAAATCATTTATCACTTGCCGGATGATCGACGTATCTCCTTGAATCTGGAGCAAGTTAAACAAAATCCGGATTCATGGGATGGATTGACACTGAACAGCGAGTGGATTGCCGAGGGGCCGCCATCGGTGACCTTTTATGCCATTACCATTGGATACCGAACCAAGTGGTAGGATGATTAATCGCTCGCCACCAGTGGTTCGTCAACGTCGTCCCGGCTTGTGGCTGGGGACTTTTGAGGCCATGAAAAGTCCGTGTGAAGTGTGTGTGGAATGTGCTGATGAAAATCAGGCGCATGTCTTGGTTGAGCAGGCGGCCAATGAGGCTTGGCGAATTGAAGAGAAATTCAGCCGGTTTTTGCCAGAGAGCGTGATTGGCCGCATCAACCGCGCCACCGGCTGGCAACCGGTGGATGAGGAAACCATGGCGTTGCTGAAGCTAGCAGATACGTGCTGGCAGGCCACTGACGGCTTGATTGATATTACCATTGGCGCGGTGATGTGTTTATGGCGCTTTGATGGGCAGTCGCCGCCACCACCCCGGCACGTGGTGGCAGAGGCGCGAAAATCTGTGGGATGGGACAAGGTTGAATTGCGCACTGATGCGGTGCGCCTGAAAGAAGGTGTGCAACTGGATTTTGGCGGCATTGGCAAGGAATATGCCGTTGATCGGGTGGGAATGCAGCTTCTGCAGGCATTGCCAAAGGGTGGCGTGCTGGTGAATTTTGGTGGGGACGTGCTGGCTGCCAGAAGCAAAAAGGATGGCCAGCCCTGGCACATTGGTGTGGAAACGCTGGTCGGGCAGGAAAAGCAGAGCGGCCTAGCCCTGGTGACAGGAGCGGTGGCCACCAGTGGTGACACCAAACGCTTTGCTGTGGACGGAAAAGGTCAGCGTTTGGGGCATGTGCTCAATCCTAAAACCGGCTGGCCGGTTCCTCATGGCCCGGCCACGGTGACAGTGGTTGGTGGTACGGCGACGCAAGCTGGTTTGCTGGCTACCTGCGCCATGCTGCAAGGAAAATATGCGGGCGACTTTTTGGCCAGAGAAGGGGTCCGGCACTACATTCAATGGCCAAAATAAGAAAAATAAAGATTTTGGTCCAGTTCGGGTGATGTGATAGCATATTTTTTCGTAATCATCAAACCACAGGGGGATCCATGAAAAAAGATGACAAAGCAGAATACCATGCGCCTCGGCCAGCAAGTGGCGGCCAGTTCCGGCTGTTTGTCGTGGCTTTTGTCGCCCTGGCCTTTCTCTCGGCCTGCTCGTCATCGTGTACTGAAGATGATCTGAAGGCCAAAACAGAGGAAATTCAGCAAAAAATGCAAAATCTGGCCACATCCGGCGACATTAACAAGATGATGCAAGTGGCCGGCAAAATTCGAGAAATCGCCTCGGCTGCCCAAGGGCAGGATGGGGATTTACAGGCCGCTTGTGAAATGGCTGATGAAATCCTGGATGAGCTGAACTAGACGAAATCCGCTCAGGGAGTGTTTTTTAAATTAGGCTCACATGGCCCGGTAAGCTTTGGGCCGTAAGGGAATGTGACCGCTCTGGCCGGCTTCAACCAGCTTCAGCAAGTGGGCTTTGTCATCCGGTAGCCGTCCTTTCAGCGGCAGGGCATTGGAAGCGTGATTGGAGCGGAACTCCAGTGATTGAGCCGGATTAATGCCGGAAATCAAATGATATTGCTCAGTCAGAATGCCCGGGTCGTCCTGTGGCACAAAAACGTCGCCTTGTTTTTCAAAATGTTGGATAAATGCATCACGAACACTGTCATGCAGAAATAATTGCAGGGTAGACAGGTAGTCAAGGCGGACCTGGTTGATCAGCGCTATCGTGCCGGTCATATGTTCTTTCCACAGGTGCTTTCCACCCAGGCCAAGAATCACTGTGGCGGAAATTCGCAAGCCGGCATCGCTGGCCTTGTTCAAGCCGGCAATCATGATTTCCGGCGTGGCGCCCTTGACAATGCGTTTGAGCAGCTTTGGCGAACCGGTTTCAATGCCGTAATAAATCAAAGACAGCCCGGCTGCCCGCAAGTCTCTGAGTTCCGAGAGGCTTTTTTTCTTCAGGTTGCCTGGCAGAGCGTAACAGGAAACCTGGCGCAGACGGGGGAAGCGTTCATGCAAATGCGCCAGAATCGCCAGTAAGTGCGACGTGGGCAGGTTGAGGGCATCGCCATCGGCCAAAAAAACCTTTTCGATTTGTGGCCCGAGAAATGCCATGCGGTCAATTTCTGACAAAACCTGTTCCAGCGGCTTTTCGCTGTATGTCTTGGTTTTATACATGACGCAAAAGCTGCACCGGTTGAAACTGCAGCCCAAGGTGACCTGAAAGATCAGGCTGTTGGCTTCAGAAGGTGGTCGAAAAAGCGGCTCGTGATAATTTAGCAACATGGCTTTACTATGGGGTGGTTTGGCGTAAAATCAAGAAGCGAGACGGAGATAACCATGACAAATAATACGCATCGAAACAGTGCCAAACGATATCGCAGTTTTGCGGAATTTTATCCGTTTTACCTGAGTGAGCACCAACACCCGGTTAGCCGGTTGTTGCATGTGCTGGGTTCTTTGCTGGTGCTGGCTTTGCTGCTGTATGCCGTGGTCAGTGGCCATTATCAGCTTTTATGGCTATTGCCTGTGGCCGGTTATGGCTTTGCCTGGGTTGGGCACTTTGTGTTTGAAAAAAACCGGCCGGCCACGTTCACATATCCCCTGTACAGCTTTATGGGCGACTGGAAAATGCTGTATCAGGTCTTGACGGGGAAAATTCGCATCAAATCCGGCAAATAAGCGGCGGCCCAGCGGCTTTCTGTTACAATCCGTCGCCTGTTTTTCTCATCCCCATCTTCACTTTTATCAGGATATAAGCCATGGGTTTTAAATGCGGTATCGTTGGCTTGCCAAATGTGGGCAAATCGACTTTGTTCAATGCCTTGACCAAGGCCGGGATTGAAGCGGCCAACTATCCCTTCTGTACCATTGAACCCAATGTGGGCGTGGTGGAGGTGCCAGACGAACGCCTGCCAAAATTGGCCGAAATCGTCAAGCCGGAACGGGTTCTGCCCACGGTAATGGAATTCGTGGACATTGCCGGTTTGGTTGCAGGCGCCTCCAAAGGCGAGGGGCTGGGCAACAAGTTTCTGTCTCATATTCGGGAAACCGACGCCATTGCCCAGGTGGTGCGATGCTTTGAAAATCCCGATGTGGTGCATGTGGATGGTGTTATCAACCCGGTTTCTGATGCCGAGACCATTAATACGGAATTAGCCTTGGCGGACCTGGAATCCGCCGAAAGGGGGCTGGAAAAAGCCCGCAAACAAAGCAAATCCGGGGACAAGGAGACCAAAATGCGTGCCGCTACTCTGGAAAGAGTGGTCAATCAACTGGCCGAGGGCAAGCCCATACGGGTGTTGACGCTGGATGATAACGAACAAAAACTCATCCGAGAATTTAATTTCATAACCGCCAAGCCCATGATGTATATCGCCAATGTGGATGAAGCCGGTTTCGAGGACAACCCTTTGCTGGAGGAGTTGCGACAATATGCCGCCGGCGAGGGCGCTCAGGTGGTGCCGGTGTGTGCGGCCATTGAGTCGGAAATCGCCGAACTGGACGATGCTGACAAGGCTGATTTTCTGGTTGACCTTGGGCTGAATGAACCCGGGCTTGACCGGGTAATTCGCGCCGGTTATTCGCTGCTGGATTTGTTGACGTTTTTTACCGCTGGCGTCAAGGAAGTGCGGGCCTGGACGGTGAAACGCGGCGCCACAGCACCTCAGGCTGCCGGTGTCATTCATACGGATTTTGAAAAGGGTTTTATCCGTGCTGAAACCATGGCCTATGATGATTTTATCCGCTATGGCGGGGAGCAAGGGTGCAAGGATGCCGGAAAACTGCGTCTGGAAGGCAAGGACTATATTGTTCAGGAAGGAGACATCCTGCATTTTCGTTTTAATGTGTAGTTAACCTGGGTGACAGCAGTCCGCCAGCGGTGGCCTGCGCCCTTATCTATTTATTATGAGTATAGCCGGCCTGTGCGCCGGCTTTTCTGTGAAAAAAGTCTGATTAATCCCCCGCCAAGCTGTGGGAAACTGTTTTTTTTCTTGAAACACCGGCCAGCAAGAGTACACTTGGGTGGAATAATTATAAAGACTCACACCTGATTGACTCATTGAATACTCTTTGACCACCAAACCATTTCGAGGGAGGAATCATGAAAAAATGTTGTCTTTTGTGGGCGTTGGGCACCGCCATGCTCTGCGCCATGGGGTCAGTGATGGCGTCAAACACGCCAAAACAGCCCCAGCTCAAACCAGCGCCTTATGCCACGCCCATATATCACGGGCAAATATTTGATGAAAACAACCGGCCACTAACAGCCGTAAAAAATGTGGCTTTGCACTATTACAAGCCGGGTTCGACCAAACCCCTGCTGATTGAAAAATTTGCCAAGGTGCAGATTAGAAACGGACAGTTTGATTTGCCTTTGGGCCGTGGTCACAGTGAAGACGGACCAGCCACGGGCGTTTATCGTTCAACCAAGGAGATTTTTCGGGACTTTCCGGAGTTACAGGTCCAGGTGGTCGCCGGAGACACCCGCTATGCGCCTTTGTTCAGGGTGCTTCCGGCTGGTCACAGCCTGGCATCGACCCTCATCATGCGCGGCTTGCGTCAGCCTGATGACGGCAAACCCCACTGGAAACACTACCGTCACAAAGGGATGGCCACCGCTGTGCAGGCGGCAAAACTGTACCCTGTGGCCGCCGCAGGGACAAAAACAACCAGTGGCGTCCTTGAAGTGGCTCAAAGCCCCTTCCAGTTGCCGGTTATTGGCCCCAAACTGAGCCAGCCTGTGCGCTCCTTACCCCTGGCGTTGCCGGTTTCCGGGCCAGTATCCGATAGTGTGGTCAATCCACCTCGCCATGAGGATCTTTATGATAAAAACGGCAAGCGTTTTGGCACAACTGCGCCTCGAAAGGATGACCCGTTGGCGGCTTTGTCACGCAGCCGGGCCGCCTCAGGCGCTTTGCCGGCGACACCGCCGCCCATTCTGAATTTTGAGGGCATCAACAATGTTAATGGTGTATTGCCGCCTGATACGGAAGGGGCAGTGGGCAAAAATCACTATGTGCAAGTGGTCAATCTGTCTTTTGCCATTTATAACAAGGACGGCACGCTCAACAGCGGGCCATTTAATACCAATACGCTGTGGACAGGGTTTGGCGGTCCATGCGAGGCCGATAACAGTGGCGATGCCATTTTCATGTATGACGAGTTTGCCGAGCGCTGGGTACTAACCCAGTTTGCAGTGAGCAGTGGGCAGGCGGTGTGCTTTGCCGTTTCGACCACTGATGATCCCACCGGCACCTATTATTTGTATCAAGTGGATACCCAGCGATTTCCTGATTATTTCAAATTGGGGGTCTGGCCAGACCCTGACAATAACGCCTATTTCATGGGCACCGACTCCGGCGCCCAGGGGCAATATGACGTTTATGCCATGGACAGGGAAAACATGCTGGCAGGCTTGCCCGCTCGTCCGGCGCAGTATTTTCAGGGATATTCCAACCTGATGATGCCGGCGGATGTGGATGGAACCACGCCGCCACCGCTGGGGACGCCGGGGCTGTTTTATACCATTCGTGACGGTGGTGAGCCGTATTTTGGCTCCCCGCCCAACGATAGCCTGGATTTATGGGCCTTTGATGTGGACTGGAACACGCCTGCCAATTCCACCTATAGTCTGGTGCACAGCTTCGCTGGCGGCGCTGGCGGGGAAATCACGGATTTTATCTGGACCATCTGTGGTTTCTTTGTCACTGATTGCTTGCCTGAACCCGGTGGTTCTTCCAAGCTTTCCACCACCTCCTGGTGGCCTTTGCAACGGTTTACCTATCGTAACTTTGGCGACCATCAAACCCTGCTGGGCACCTGGACGGTGGATACCCTGGCCAGTGGCGACCATGCCGCTCCGCGCTGGTTTGAGCTGCGCAACACTGGCTCAGGTTGGAGTGTGTTTCAGGAAGGCACGCACGCGCCGGATGATGTCAATCGCTGGCTAGGTAGCATTGCCATGGATGGGTCGGGTAATATTGGCCTGGTGTACAGCGCCTTGCTGGATCATCCCACTGATCCGGCCCAGGATGTTTATCCTTCCATTCGCTATGCCGTGCATGAAAAGGGCGATGCGCCAGGCACCTTGCATACGGAAGCCGAGTTGATTGCCGGTGCTGGCGTGCAAACCAGCTCATCCAATCGATGGGGTGACTATGCCTCCATGGAGGTGGATCCGGTAGACCAGTGCACCTTCTGGATGACATCGGAATATATCGCCACCACAGGCAATGCGCCCTGGCAAACCCGTATTGGTACGTTCAAAGTGCCCAGTTGTGTGAGTGTTGTTGCCACCCCTAACAGCCAGCAGGCATGTAGCCTGAATACAGCCTCAGTCAGTTATCCATTGGTATTAAGTGAAGGCTTTACCGGCACCACCAATATGACAGATAGTGGCTGTCCGGCGGGCGCGACTTGTTCCTTTGCGCCCAATCCGGTAAATGCGCCGGCCAATGCCACCAGCTTTACCGTGGCCGGTCTGGGTTCGGTAGCCGCTGGTCAATACACCATCATGGCAACGGGCACCGATGCGGCTGATCCCACGGTCACGGCATCTGCTCCGGTGTTTCTGGATTTGGCCACGGCCAACCCCGGTGACCCAGTCAATACCAGCCCTGGCAGCGGCAGTATGATTCCGACACTGGCGGCGGACCTGATCTGGAGCGCCAGCGCTCAGGCCAAGAACTATACAGCCGAAATATCCACTGATCCGTCTTTTACCACCGTCGACTTTACGTTGCCTGGCATTCCTGACACGCAAGTACAGACGGCTATGCTGAATCCCAACACCTGTTATTACTGGCGGGTCAAGGCCACCAACCAATGTGGTGACTCCAATGTGTCAGCGGCCACCAGCTTTTTCACCGGCGTTCAGACCATCACACCAGAAACCAGCACCGATGTGCCACACCCCATTGGTCCGGATGGCGGCAGTGTGACCACGTCGACGATAACGGTGGCTGGAGTTGGCATTCTCAGCGATGTCAATGTGGATAATCTGGTGGGCACCCATACCTATATGGGTGACTTGACTTTTGAACTCACTTCGCCGGCTGGGACCACCATTACCATCATGAGCCCGTCCTGTGACAGCACTGATAACTTTGATATCAACCTGGATGATGAGGCTCCGCCTGGCGCCTGGCCTTGTGGACCAGCCGGTGGCGGTGGCACTTACCAGCCCAGTCAGGCTTTATCGGCTTTTGATGGCGAAAATGCCGATGGCGTCTGGACGCTGAAAATTACCGATGGCGCGAATATTGACGGCGGTCAGCTGGACGGCTGGGGTCTGACATTCGAAACCATTACCGCGCCGGCAGTCAATCCGTGTGGTGCCGGGTCGGATCTGATTTTCAAGCACGGATTCGAGTAAATCCGGAGTCATATCAGTATAAAAACCCCGGCGAGGCGCCGGGGTTTTTATTGCCGTGGGCTGTCAGTATTAGTGTTCAGTTATTCTTGGCTCTTTGTCTGGTCAGGTGCCAATGGCACGCCAGGGTAGCGATGGCGCCGATTGAGAGAGGCTTGTCAGTATCACCTGGGGTCGCGGCTTTCTCCTGAAGATAGCCTGATTGCCAATAAAGCCACAGCAGGGCACGAATGCCCTTGCTTTTTGAAAACGCAATGGTTAAAATGCACGCCTTGTTGATGCGGGGTGGAGCAGTTTGGCAGCTCGTCGGGCTCATAACCCGAAGGTCGCAGGTTCAAATCCTGCCCCCGCTACCACATTTCCCAAAGCCTTTGGCTTTGGAACAAAGCCTCAGAAATGGCACAAGAAGAAGGCTCCAGTGTGGGCCTTTTTTTATTGGTCAAATATCAGATATCCACAACATGAAAACAGAACAACTGGCAACCTTGCTGCAACCGGTCATCGAAGATCTGGGTTTCCAGCTTTGGGGAATAGAATATCAGCCCAGAAAGGGAGACGCCCTGCTGCGTATTTATATTGACCATGACAATGGCATTTCGGTGGATGACTGCGCCACGGTGAGTCACGAAGTTTCCGGTGTGCTGGATGTGGAAGACCCCATTAAGTCTGCCTATACACTGGAAGTGTCATCACCAGGTATGGACCGGACCTTGTTTAATCCTGAACAATTCGCGCAGTTTGCCGGTGAAAATGCCCGCGTTACCGTCGCGCAAGCGATTGACGGGCAGCGCAAATTCCGCGGTCGTATTTTGGGCGTGGAAGGTGACAACATTACCCTGGATTCTGATAATAACCCGGTGACCATCGAGTTTGGTAATATTCTCAAAGCCAAACTGGATCCCAAATTTTAACGGAGTAGTCCGATGAGCAAAGAAATCATCTATGTGGCCGAAGCCGTGTCCAACGAAAAGGGTGTGGACAGGGAAGTGATCTTCAAAGCTGTGGAAAGTGCGCTGGCTTCAGCCACCCGGAAAATTCGCCGCAAGGATATGGATGTGCGGGTTTCTGTGGACCGAACCACCGGTGACTATGAAAGCTTCCGCCGCTGGGAAGTGGTCGAGAGCGAAGCCGATATCGAAAATGAAGACCGTCAGATAACCCTGGAAGAGGCGCGCAAAAAAGACCCGGAAATCCAGGTGGGCGAATTTATTGAAGAACCGCTGGAGTCAATCGAGTTTGGGCGAATCGCCGCCCAAACCGCCAAACAGGTGATTTTGCAAAAAGTGCGTGAAGCCGAACGTCAGCAGGTGGTGGAAGAATACGAAAACCGGATTGGCGAAGTGCTGCATGGATTGGTCAAGCGTTATGAACGCGGCAATGTGTTTCTCGATTTGGGCAACAACATAGAAGCCATTATTCCCCGTGAGCAGGCCATTCCGCGCGAAAATGTGCGCCGGGGTGATCGTCTGCGTGGCATGCTGTACGATGTGAATCGCGAAAACCGCGGGCCGTTGTTACGCTTGACGCGCACCAGCCCGGAGTTTTTGATTGAGCTGTTCAAGGTCGAGGTGCCGGAAGTGGGTCAGGGCCTTATCGAAATCAAGGGCGCGGCTCGTGACCCCGGTTTTCGCGCCAAAGTGGCGGTGTTTTCCCATGATCCAAAACTTGACCCCATTGGCGCTTGCGTGGGCATGCGCGGCTCCCGGGTCATGAGCGTTTCCAATGAACTGGGCGGCGAGCGCATTGATATTATTCTATGGGATGAAAATCCGGCGCAATTTGTGATTAACGCCATGAGCCCGGCGGAAATCGAAAAAATCGTTCTGGATGAAGAAAATAAATCCATTGATGTGGCCGTGGCTGAAGACCAGTTGTCCCAGGCCATTGGGCGTGGCGGGCAAAATGTACGCCTGGCCAGTGAGCTGACCGGCTGGACCATCAACGTCATGACTGTGGAGCAGGCTGAAGAAAAAAGTGAGGATGAAGCCCGGAAGTTCATCCAGAACTTTGTGGAGCAACTGGACGTGGACGAAGATCTGGCCAGCGTACTGGTGGCGGAAGATTTCACCAGCATTGAAGAGATTGCTTATGTGCCTGAGGCCGAGTTACTTAAAATTGAGGAATTTGACGAAGATGTGGTCCAGGAGTTACGCCAGCGCGCGCGTGACGCCTTGCTGACACAGCTGATTGCCAACGAGGAAGAACTGGAGAAGCACAAGCCGGCCGAGGACTTGTTAAATCTTGAGGGCATGGATGAAAAACTGGCTTTTCAGTTGGCGGCCAAAGGCATTGAGACCCGGGATGACTTGGCTGAACTGGATGTTGAGGAATTGACAGAGCTTATCGAAATGGATGAAGAAAAAGCCGGCGAACTGATTATGCAAGCGCGCCAGCATTGGTTTGAATAACACAGTAATACTCTGAGAAAGCAGGATACAGGAGAGGCGAGAATGTCTGAAATAACCGTAAAGCAAATGGCCGAAGTATTGCGCGTGCCAGTAGAAACCCTGCTGGAGCAGCTCAAGGACGCCGGCATAGATATCACCAATGCAGACGCCTCTATCAGCAATGATGACAAGCGAAAGTTGCTGGACTACCTGCGCAGCAGCCATGGGAAAGAAAAGAAAAACCTCTCGCCACGAAAAAAAGTGGTCTTGAAGCGCAAGACCACCAGCACCTTGAAAGTGTCCTCTGGCAGTGGCGCACGTTCCAAGACCAAAACCGTCAATATTGAGATCAAAAAACGCAAAAGAATCACAGAGCCGCAGCCGATTGACGATGAAATAGAACGCGATCGCCAGGAAGCCATTCGTATTCTGGAAGAAACCCGGCGCAAACGCGAGGAAGAAGAACGATTGCGGCGCGAGGCCGAAGAAGCGGCTCGCAAGAAAGCCGAAGAAGAAGCCCGCCAAAAAGCCGAGGAAGAAGCGCGTAAAAAGGCCGAGGAAGAAGCGCGTAAAAAACAGACCGGCAGCCAGGACGAAGCTGCTCGTCGCGAGGCGGAACTGGCCGCCGAGCGTGAACGGCTGGAAGAAGAACGCCGCAAGGAGGAAGAAGCCCAGCAAAAAATGCTGGAAGAACAAAAGCGCATGGCCAAAGCCAAAGAGGCCAAGGCCGCAGCGAAGAAAAACAAAGGAAAAAAAGCCGCGCCAAAAACCCGCTTTGGGCGCAAGCAGCTACATGTGGACGCCTCCCGTCGCCGTGAGGCCATGCATGATTTGCGTTCCGACAAACACGCATTCGCCAAGCCCACCGCGCCGGTGATAAAAACCGTGGCCGTACCTGCCGAAGGCATTAGCGTGGGTGACTTGGCCAAAGCCATGGCGGTGAAGTCTGCGGAAGTCATCAAGACCCTCATGCAAATGGGCATGATGGCCACCATCAATCAGATTCTGGATCAGGAAACCGCCATCTTGGTTGTCGAAGAAATGGGACACAATGCGGTTGAAGCCAAGGAAGAAACGATTGAAGAACAACTGAAAGAGGAAGTCCTGCAAGCCAGTGATGACGCTGAATCCCGGGCGCCGGTGGTAACCATTATGGGGCATGTGGATCATGGCAAGACATCGTTGCTCGACTATATTCGCCATTCCAAAATCGCTGCCGGTGAAGCCGGCGGCATCACTCAGCATATTGGCGCCTACCATGTAAAAACCGACAATGGCAATATCACGTTTCTGGATACACCTGGCCACGCGGCCTTTACCGCCATGCGCGCCCGGGGCGCTCAGGTCACGGATGTTGCTGTCATCGTTGTGGCTGCTAATGATGGCGTCATGCCACAGACCATTGAAGCGATACAACATGCCAAGGCAGCGGGTGTGCCGATCATTGTCGCAGTAAACAAAATTGACCTGGAGGATGCGGATCCGGACCGGGTCAAACAGGAGCTCAGCAAGCACGAGGTGATTCCCGAAGACTGGGGCGGCGATACCATTTTTGTGCCGGTATCCGCCAAAACCGGTCAGGGCGTGGACGACTTGCTGGAGGCCATTTCCCTGCAGGCTGAGATTATGGAGCTTAAGGCGGTCAAAGACGCGCCAGCGGTTGGCGTTGTGGTCGAATCCAGTCTTGACAAAGGCCGTGGCCCGGTGGCCACCTTGCTGGTGAAAAGCGGCACCTTGCATAAGGGCGACATGGTGTTGTGTGGTGAACAATTTGGCCGCGCACGCCGCCTGTTGAATGAACTGGGCGATGAGGTCAAGGAAGCGGGGCCGTCCATTCCGGTACAAATGCTGGGTTTGTCCGGGGTGCCGCAGGCCGGTGACGAGTTTCTTGTCGTCAAGAATGAAAGCAAGGCGCGGGAAGCGGCCAATGAACGGCGGGAAAAAGCCCGCCAGGAACGTTTGCGCCGGCAACAGGCCGCCAAGCTGGAAAATCTCATGGCGCAAATGGGCAAGGAAGAAAAGCTGGTGGTCAATCTGCTGATCAAGGCCGATGTGCAAGGTTCGGTGGAAGCATTGCGCGATGCATTAACCAAATTGTCCAACGATGACGTGGATGTGCGGGTGATCTCCTCAGGTGTGGGCGGCATTACCAATGCCGATGCCCAACTCGCTCTGGCATCCGATGCCATTATTATCGGCTTTAATGTGCGTGCAGACGCCGTGGCCCGCGAAGTTATCAAGCAAAACGATATTGATCTGCACTACTTCAGTATCATTTACGAAGCCATTGACCGGGTCAAGGAAGCCATTACAGGTATTTTGGGCACGGAAACCCAGGAAAATATCATTGGTCTGGCGGAAGTCAAGGAAGTCTTTCGTTCATCCAAATTTGGCGCGGTGGCCGGGTGTATTGTCACCGAAGGGGTCATCAGACGCGAAAGCCCCATACGCGTACTGCGTGATGACGTGGTGATTTTTGAAGGCGAACTGCAATCCCTGCGCCGTCATAAAGACGATGTCAAGGAAGTGGTGGCAGGAACAGAGTGCGGTATCGGCGTTAAGGGATACGACAACATCAAAAAAGGCGACCAGATCGAATGTTATGAACGCGTAGAAGTTCAGCGGACACTGGATTAGGGGAACATCATGCGACGTGAACTTACCCGCAGTGATCGCCTGGCGGCCCAAATCCGCCGGGTGCTGGGTGCCGCCATTCGGCAACTGCAGGAAGAAGGGCTCATGCATGTGGCGGTTTCAGATGTGGAAGTGACGCGGGATTTATCCTTGGCGCGAGTCTATATCAATGTGCTTGATCCGGCCACCAGCCAGAGAGTACTCAAGCAGCTAAAAGAAAATTCAGGCCGGTTGCGGAAAGCCATTGCCCAGGAAATTCGTGCCCGGCGGGTCCCTGAGTTGCGTTTTATTTATGACGACTCTCTGGAACGCGGCAAGCATCTGGAATCCCTGATTGAATATGCGCGGGCCACCGACAAAAAACGATCAGATGCCGCCGGTGACGAACAAGCCAGTGAAGATGGTGCCGGGTCGGAGTGAGACGGCCATACGTTTAGGGTGGTTTGTGCAAATGGACAATGGTCTGGAAAACGCTTTTCAGCGGTAAATGTCACTGGCTGTTATGACTGACACAGGCTCTCTCACAAGGCAAAAACGCCGTTGGCAGGACGTGCATGGCCTGCTGTTGCTGGACAAGCCATCGGGCATGACATCAAATCAGGCCTTGCAAAAAGCCCGCCGCATGCTCAACGCCGCCAAAGGCGGCCATACGGGCAGTCTGGACCCCATGGCCACAGGCCTGCTGCCATGCTGCTTTGGGGATGCTACGCGCATCGCCCATTTTATGCTGGCCTCGGACAAAACCTACGAAGCCAGCCTGCGGCTGGGCTGGGAAACCGACACTGGTGATGCCACTGGTCAAGAAACCCGGCGCTTGCCGGTTTTCGCGATCAGTGACGAGGCTATTTTGGCCGCCTGCCGCCAGTTCAGTGGGCAGATTGAGCAAATTCCTCCCATGTATTCTGCCTTGCACCACCAGGGGAAGCGCTTGTACGAGTGGGCGCGTGAAGGGGTGCATGTGGAGCGGCCGCCACGTATGATTACGGTTCACTGTTTTGAATATCTGGGGCGCCAGGGCGATGTGTTGAATTTCCGCATGACGGTGAGTAAAGGCACTTACATCCGCACCTTGCTGGAAGATGTGGCCAAGGCCCTGGGTACATATGGCCACTTGACGGCGTTGCGGCGAACGCAAGTGAGTATTTTGCAAGGGCCAATGGTGACGCTGGATGAATTGAAAGGTGCCGCGGCCCCGGTTAATTATCTCTTGCCGCTGGATTATGCGCTTCAGGAATACCCGGAACTGACCTTGACAGCGGATCAGGCTCAAGCCTTGATCCATGGGCAACGCATTCAGCGCTCCGAGCCTGCGGGTATCTACCGATTGTATGACGCGCAATCGGTGTTTTTAGGACTGGGAGAGATATTGGTTAACGGCCAGACACGGGTCAAGAAACTGTTTTTAAAGAGCTATGCCGCAGGCAGACAGCGCGCATAAATGGCCTGTTTGTTAGCAGTTTGATCTTGGTTGGGGACGAAAAACCGGCAAATGAGTGAGTAAATCAATTCCTTTCAATGGAAACTCAGGGTAAAATAGCCTGCCTTGGCGCGGGGCTTGCTTGAAGTCGTGCCATGCCATTGCGTGCGCCTAAGGTGCAACCCGGCGATGGCATGGCAGGACCTCAAGTCGTCTTCGCCGACATTCACTTAAGGTTTATTTTGGAGAAAACAGTCATGTTGACTACAGCAGAACGACAGGCAATCATTAACGATTACCAGCGCGGTGAAAATGATACCGGATCCCCGGAAGTACAGGTGGCCCTGTTAACAGCGCGGATTCAGTATCTGACCGATCATTTCAAGACCCACAAGAAAGACCTGCATTCCCGTCGTGGTTTGCTCAAGCTGGTGAATCAACGCCGCAAATTGCTCAGCTATCTGAAAAAGAAAGACGAGCAGCGGTATCAGGATCTGATCAAGCGTCTTGGTTTGCGTCGTTAATCGATGAAACAGCCTTGTCTGCAACAGACAGGACAAACCAGTGCAGTACCCACTGGCAGCGGCGTAAGCCGCTCAATCAAAGGCGGCACCTTGCCGCCTTTGATGCGTTTACTGTTTGGGAAATGGTGGTAACCCAGCACAATCAGGCGACTCAACTCAACGAAAATAGGAACGAACTGTGGCAAAAATCACAAAAACATTTCAGTACGGACGGCATACCGTTACTTTGGAAACCGGCGAAATCGCCCGACAGGCCGATGGCGCTGTTCTGGTCACCATGGGAGACACTGTGGTATTGGTGGCCGCGGTCGCCAAAAAAGAAGCCAAACCGGGGCAGCAGTTTTTTCCGCTGACCATCAATTATCAGGAAAAAACCTATGCGGCGGGCCGTATTCCCGGGGGCTTTTTCAAGCGGGAAGGACGTCCGAGTGAGCGCGAAACACTGATTTCCCGTTTAATTGACAGGCCCATTCGCCCCCTGTTTCCAAAAGGGTTTATGAATGAAGTGCAGGTGATTGCAACCGTTCTTTCCTATAGTGAAGATATCGACTCGGATATCCCTGCCATGATCGGCGCTTCAGCAGCGCTGAGCTTGACCGGCGCGCCCTTCCATGGTCCCATTGCGGCGGCGCGGGTAGGATATAAAAATGGCGAGTACCTGCTGAACCCGTCATTGGAAACACTTCAGGACTCCGATTTGGATTTGGTGGTGGCAGGCACTGGCAATGCGGTTTTAATGGTGGAATCTGAGGCCAAGGAATTGCCAGAGGACGTGATGCTGGGCGCTGTGACTTTTGGCCATGAGCAGATGCAACCGGTGATTGAAGCCATTAAAGAACTGAAGGCGGAAGCTGGCAAACCGGATTGGAATTGGCAACCGCCGGTTGTTCCAGAAGAATTGAAAAAAGCCATTGAAGAAAAATTTGCCGACAAAATTGCCAAGGCTTACGAAATCCACAACAAGCAGGAGCGTTATGAAGCGCTGGGTGCTCTGCGGGACGAAGCAGTGGCAGCGTTTGCCGCCGAAGACGGTGAACCAACAGCCGATCAGGTCAAGGACATTTTTTCTTCCCTGGAAAAGCAGATTGTCCGCCAAAAAATCATTTCGGGTGAAAAACGCATTGACGGCCGCGATCTGGATGAAGTCCGGCCCATCAATATCCGTGTTGGCCTGTTGCCCCGGACGCACGGTTCGGCCCTGTTTACCCGTGGCGAAACCCAGGCGCTGGTGGTAACCACATTGGGCACAGGCCGCGATGCGCAAATCACCGACAATATCGAAGGTGAAAGCAAAGATAACTTCATGCTGCACTACAACTTTCCACCTTACTGTGTGGGCGAAACCGGCTTTATGAGCGGCCCCAAGCGGCGGGAAATCGGACATGGTCGTCTGGCCAAGCGCGCCCTGCTGGCCGTTGTGCCTTCTGTCGAAGAGTTTCCCTATGTGATTCGCGTGGTTTCTGAAATTACCGAATCCAATGGCTCCAGCTCGATGGCCTCAGTCTGCGGTTCCAGCCTGTCCATGATGGATGCTGGTGTGCCTTTGAAAGCGCCGGTGTCCGGTATCGCCATGGGCCTGATTAAGGAAGGCGACAAATTTGCAGTGCTTTCAGACATTCTTGGCGATGAAGATCACCTGGGTGACATGGATTTCAAGGTGGCAGGCACGGCTGCTGGCATTACCGCCTTGCAAATGGATATCAAAATCGAAGGCATTAATGAACAAATTATGCGTCAGGCTCTGGATCAGGCCAAAGGCGGACGCGACTTTATTTTGGGCGAAATGGAACAGGTACTGCCTTCTGCCCGCACGGAAATGTCGGAATATGCTCCGCGCTTGCTGACAATCAAAGTCAAGCCGGACAAAATCCGCGACATTATTGGCAAAGGAGGCGCCACCATTCGCCAGATTACCGAAGAAACCGGCACCACCATCGATATTAACGATGACGGAACAGTGGTGATTGCATCAACCAACAAGGAAGCGGCTGAAGATGCGCGAAAACGCATCGAATTGTTAACCGCCGACGTGGAAGTGGGCGCGACTTATGAGGGCAAAGTGGTCAAAATCATGGATTTTGGCGCTTTTGTCAACCTGTTGCCGGGTAAGGACGGCATGGTTCATATCTCACAGATTTCCAATGAACGAGTGGCCAAGGTTACAGACAAGCTGACAGAAGGCGATGTGGTCAAGGTCAAGGTGTTGGAGATCGACAAGCAAGGGCGGATTCGCCTTAGCATGAAGGCCTTGCTGAATGAGGATGCGCCAACAGAATAAAGCGAAATGGCTTTTGATCCACCATTAAAAAACCCGTTGCCTGGCAACGGGTTTTTTAATGGGACATACTGAAAAAACGGGATCTGTCATTTGTTCTGATGGTGCTCAACAGTCACATCGGTATAAATACCGCCCCGCACATTGAACTCCATGCGCAATTTCATCCAGCGGGGGTCCAGCGCCTTGACCAGATCATCCAGGATTTCGTTGGTGACCGCTTCGTGGAAAGCGCCTTTGTCGCGAAATGACCACACATAGAGTTTGAGTGACTTGAGCTCTACACATAACTGGTCGGGTGTGTAATCAAGATACATGGTGGCGAAGTCCGGCTGGCCGGTTTTGGGGCACAGACAGGTAAATTCAGGCACCCGAATGGAAATCACGTAATCCCGTTCGGGTTGGGGATTGACAAAAGTTTCGAGTTCTTTACTTGGTTTTGTGCTCATTAGCGATTATCCTTGTGCGTTTAGTTGGGTTTGCCCTGCAGGCTGTTCAGCATGGGCGCACCTTACCCAAAAGCGCGTCATCAGGCAAGAAAAATCACGGTATCCATGAGATTATCAAAAATAAAACTGGCCGGATTCAAATCATTTGTTGACCCCACCGATGTTTATTTGCCCAGCAACCTGATAGGTGTTGTTGGCCCCAATGGCTGTGGAAAATCAAATATCATTGATGCGGTTCGGTGGGTAATGGGAGAAACCAGCGCCAAAATGTTGCGCGGGGCTTCCATGACGGATGTGATTTTTTCCGGCTCTGCCACCCGCAAGCCGGTGGGCAGCGCCATGGTCGAGCTGGTTTTTGACAACTCTGACGGCACCATCAAAGGCGAGTTTGCCAAATACAATGAAATTTCTGTCAAACGTCAGGTCACCCGTGACGGCCAATCCAGCTATTTCTTGAATGGCAGCAAATGCCGCAAAAAAGACATTGTCGACCTGTTTTTGGGAACCGGTCTGGGTCCCCGCAGTTACGCCATTATTGAACAAGGCATGATATCCCGTGTGGTGGAGTCCCGTCCGGAAGAGCTGCGCGCCTATATTGAGGAAGCCGCTGGCATATCCCGCTATCGGGAGCGTCGCAGAGAAACCGAGAACCGTATTCGCCACACGCGTGAAAACCTGGAGCGGCTGGATGATGTTCGCGCTGAATTGGGAAAACGCCTGTTGCATTTACAGCGGCAGGCGAAAAATGCCGAGCGTTACACCGAACTCAAAGAACAGTTTCGCGCCATAGAAGCGCAACTGTTGGCGTTGCGTTGGCGTCAGTGGCGGCAGCATGCCGAGGTCGAAGCGGAAAAAGCCCGGTCAATGGAAACCGAGCTTGAAAAGATTCGCGCCCAGTTGACTCATCTGGAAACGGAATTGGACAAACGCCGGGTGGCGCATTACCAGCTTGGTGAAGAAGCCAATGAACGGCAGGAAAACCTGTACCAGATTAATGCCCGTATTGGAAAAATCGAGCAGGCCATTCAATATGCGCAAGCCATGAGTGAACGTCAAAAGCGCGAGTTGGAAGATGCTGAAAAGGGTATTCAGCAAGCAACAGACCAGCTTGAGCAAGACAAGGCAACCCTGCAAGCGCTGGAAAAAGAAATCACGGCGGCTGCACCGCAATTAGCCCAAAACGAGGCTCGCTTGCAAGAGCAGCAGTTGGCCCTGGAAACCCTGGAAGAAGAAATCCACAGTTGGCAAGAGGACTGGAATCAATTGAACGCCAGTCTGGCGGAAAAGCGCCGGATTGTCGAAGTGGAAAAAACGCGCATTGCGGCCGCCGAAGAACAAATGGCCCGGCAAACGCGCCGCCTGGACCAATTAACCGCTGAAACCACCACCGTGTCCATCGAGCCACTGGAAAAAGAGTGGCGCCACTTGCAGGCTCAGGCTGAAGAGGCACAAAAACAACTGCAGGCCCGTATGGAACAACATGCGCAAATGCGGGAGGCCCAACAGCAAACAGCCGACCGCCTGCGCCAGCTTCAGGACAGGCTTAATCAGGATCAGTTGGCGTTGCATCAGGCCAAGGGGCGCAGAGGGTCCCTGGAAGCTTTGCAGCAAGCGGCGCTGGGTCGAGAGAAAGGTCCTCGTCAAAAATGGTTGAACCAGTATAAACTGGACGATGCCGCCGTGCTGGCCAGTATGCTGGATGTGGAGCCCGGTTGGGAAACTGCCGTGGAAGTTGTTCTGGGAGAGCGTCTGCAATCGATTGTGACTGAGCAGGCCAGTGAAGCCCTGATTGAAGCCATGGCTCACTGGAATGCGGGCCGCTTAACGCTGGTGGAAGCCGGTGCTGGCGACCGCTTTTCTGCCAGGCCGGGCAGCCTGGCGGCTTTTGTCCAGGGCCCTGCCGTGGTGCTTGATTGGCTGAATGATGTGCAAGTGGCCACAGACCAGGCGGATGCCCTGGCTCGTCGTTCACGGCTGGAGGTTAGCGCGTCGGTGATCACCCCGGATGGCCTGTGGTTAGGACGAAACTGGCTGCATGTCAACAAGGGCGATGCCAAGGCCGGGTTTCTCCTGCGCAAAAAAGAGCTGGCAGAGCTCTCTGAAACCATTGAAGCATTAGAAGAAAAAATCGCGGAAACGGTTGATGCGATCAAACAGTTGCGGCAACAGCAGCAGCAACAGTCGCAAGAAGCCGACCAACTACAATTGGATGTCAATATGCGCCACCGGCGCTTGGCGGAGTTGGCCAGCCAGGCAGAAAATCGTCAGCACAAGATCGTTCAATTACAGCAGCGCCAGCAGCAGTTGAGTGAAGAAGCCAGTCAATTGCAGAAACAAATGCAAGCAGATGACGAACAGATCAAACAGGCGCGAGGTCGACTGGAAGAAGCACTTCTGGAAGTGGAAGAACTGGAACACCTTCGGGCCGAGCAGCAGCAATACCAGCAAGGGCTCTATGACAAGCGAAACACTTTGCGGCAGCAGATCAACGACCTGTCCAGCGCATTTTATCAACAAAAAATGCTTAACCAGAACAAGAAAACGCAGGCGGAATCCATTCGCCAGGGCATGCTCCGGCTCAGTGAGCAACTGGACCAGTGGCAAAAACGCAGGCACGCTGTTTTGCAACAACTTCACGAAGCCAGCGCCAAACAGGACAATCCCCAGGACGAATTGAATGCCTTGCTTGCCAGCCGATTGGAGGCCGAAACAGCCCGGGACAAGGCCCGTCAGGCATTGCAGGACAGCCAACAACAGATGGATGAACTGGAAAAACAGCGCCAGGAACTGGCTCAACAGGCCGATGAGCAGCGCAACCGTCTGGAATCCGCCCGCCTCAGTGAACAAAGCCATGCAATGAAAGCCAACGCCTTCAAGGAGCAACTGGAAAACAGCGGCGGGGCTTTGAAAGAGATTTTGCACAGCATGGATGAAAATGTGACGGTCGATAGCCTGGAAAGGCAGCTGGAGCAGTTACAACGGCAAATCACCCGTCTGGAGCCGGTTAATCTGGCAGCGATCAGCGAATATGAAGAAGAAGCCAAGCGCAAGGCTTATCTGGATGAACAGAATGCGGATTTACTGGAAGCATTGGAGACCCTGGAAACAGCCATTGCCAAAATTGACAAGGAAACCCGGGCGCTATTCAGGGAAACCTTTGATGCTGTCAACACCAATATTCAAAAGCTCTTCCCCAAATTGTTTGGAGGTGGTCAGGCCTACCTCGAGTTGACAGGTGACGATTTGTTAACCACAGGTGTCAGCATCATGGCTCGCCCGCCAGGAAAACGGGTCTCCAGTATCCAGCTGCTATCCGGCGGGGAAAAAGCCTTGACTGCCGTATCACTCGTGTTTTCCATATTCAATCTGAACCCCGCGCCCTTTTGCCTCTTGGATGAAGTGGATGCGCCACTGGACGATGCGAATGTGGGACGGTTTTCGCAAATGGTCAAGGAAATGTCGGAAAAGGTCCAGTTTGTATTTGTGACCCACAACAAGGTCACAATGGAAATTGCCAATCAGCTCTTGGGTGTCACCATGCGGGAACCAGGCGTTTCCCGCCTGGTTTCTGTTGACCTGGCTGAAGCAGAGAAACTGGCCAGCCAAACTGTTTCAACAGGGTAAAAGCGCGGTGTTTGGTTGGAAATGTTCCAAAAGCCTTACCGTAATCCAGTAAAATGCCCGTGGAGGGCTTGAAAATATTGGTGTTCACCCTACTTAAACCGTGAATCTGCACTGTGCAGAAAAATTAACCTTTAGGAAGACAGATTATGAGTATTGAAAAAGACAAAGTGGTCAGCATGAACTATGTGCTGAAAGATGACCAGGGAAATGTGATTGATCAATCACAAGACGGTCAATTTGCCTATTTGCATGGTGCTAACAACATCATCCCCGGGCTGGAAGAAGCCCTTGAGGGAAAAAATACAGGCGATGAAATCACAGTTTCCATTGAGCCGGCCAAGGCCTATGGGGAACACAACCCAGAGGCCGTACAACGGGTACCGCGGTCCCAGTTTCCGGCCGATATCGAGATTCAGCCGGGCATGCAATTTCAAACCCAGGCGCCAAATGGCCAGATTGCCGTTGTCACAGTGGCCGGGGTTGAGGGCGATGAAGTGTTATTGGATACAAACCATCCCCTGGCCGGGAAAACCTTGAACTTTGAAGTGACCATTACAGATGTACGAGATGCTACCGAGGAAGAAAAAGCGCATGGTCATGTTCATGGCGCAGGCGGGCACTAGGATTAAAGGCGCTGGGTAGCATCAATAGCTAGCCAGTAACGCATTAAAACGCCGCTGTTCCCAGCGGCGTTTTTTATCGCCTAACAAAATACTTGTGTTTGATCACCAAGTGCGTATAATTGCCGCCCTTCCTGCCGGAGTCAGCAAAGCCATTTTAGCTGCATGAGTGAGAATCAGGCCTCGGCATTATTCCCAAAAAATCGAATAAAAGTGTTGACACATTCGATTTATTTGATATAATGGCTCCGTTGTTGAGGGGAAGGCCCTTAGTGACATGGTTCCGGTCTTTTTTGAGGCTGGGATGTCTTCCAGGG
>Ga0256839_1000518_pt1 | contig 49989 bp, 49 predicted proteins | sample 354166metaG_FD_185968 | JGI IMG/M metagenome (GOLD analysis project Ga0256839, IMG submission 185968) | Hydrothermal vent microbial communities from Mid Atlantic Ridge, Atlantic Ocean - 354-166 | ecosystem: Environmental > Aquatic > Marine > Hydrothermal vents | place: Atlantic Ocean: Mid... | reverse complement strand
TTGTTTTAGAGCGTTACTTTTTATCTGCAGTTAATGCACATGATGCAGGACTTGACCCTACAAACAAAAAAATGATTGCTGCTATGAAAGAAGCCGTATTTGGTGCAGGAGGTGAGGTCAAACGTGAGGCACCCTGGTCACTCTATATTGTCAATTATATGTATATGATTTATGTAGGCTCAGGTATCATCTTTATCATCGCTGTTGCAGAACTCCTTGGCAATACACTTCTCAAAAAAGCTTCAGCAGGGTTTTTAACACTTGGCGTTGCTATGATAGTTGCTGGTCTTTTTATCATACTCATGGATTTGAACTTTACCCATCTTCATCATATGCTTCTTAATCCAAGATTTACTTCAGGTATGTGGCTAATGTTGCCTTTATACACCATCTATATACCACTCGTAATTTTTAAAATATATCTTATACTTAGTAACAATGTAAGGTGGTCCAAACAGTTCTCCATAGCCATCTTAATTTTAAGTCTTGTGGTTGAGCTAGTAGAGTTTTATATACAAGCAAAACTTTTCAATATGAATGAAGCAAGAAACTTTTGGACAAGCTACCCTTTTTTGATGCTTTATTTTATGGTCTCCTCTTTTGCTGCATCTGCTGGAGTGATGATACTCTACACCTATTTCACCTACAGAAACACCGATAGAAGCAAATGTCAAGATATGATGTCACTCATCCAAAAATTTGCTCTTTATACCGTGATAATTTTAGGTGCATTTGAGGCAACTGCCTATCTTTTTATAGACAAAAAAACAGCAGAAATTATCCTCTTTGGTGAGTTTAAACTCTTTTTCTATGCCTATCTTATTATGGCAGTAGGTATCCCGTTTGTTCTACTTTACAATGAGTTTTTAAATTCAAGTTATCGTATACTTGCTTCCGTATTTATCATCATAGGTACCTACTTGGGTAAGATAATTTTTGTCTATGGAGGCAATGCCTACCCTATGAGTGATAGATTTGGTGTAGGGTTTGAAAAGTATGGTGAATATGAACCTCTAAGAGAAGTGATATTTTTCATGCCTCCTTTAGGTGAGATTCTTGTGGTTATTGGGTCTATTGGTATTGTATTACTTGTGTTTAAAGTGGCTGATGCCTATTTATCTGTTTCAAAGATGCGAGAACATTAATTAACGCAGTAACTACTGCGTCGTACATACAGAACAAACATCAAATGTACGAAAAATAAACGTTGCTTCTTCTATGGTTTTCGCCCCAACCATTGCTTTTATGGCAATACCCCGTTGCCCTTGAGTGTCATGACTTAAGTTCCACTGCGTTGGGGTAATGATTTCATAATTAACTATACGACCCTCTTTTACTGTCGTTGTATGGATAAGTGATCCACGTGCAGCCTCAATAACACCGGTACCCTCAAAGTCATTTAATTTCGTGTTCAAATCTAAGGTACAAGAAGGTTCATCTAGCTCTAAATTATTTAAAAGTTTTTTACTATAGTTTAATAGCTGTGCAACTTCATGTATACGTGCAAACACCCGAGTAAATAATGAGTCCTTATATTGTTTATGTAAATTCTTAACTATTGGTGTTTTGGCTACCATACCACGAGCTAAAGGTCCAACTTCATAGAGTCTATCTTTATACATGACAGCTTTTGATACAGTACCAACTTGCTTTGACTCTTTAACATATTTAGTATCGACACTAGAAACATTCGTAACTATAGACTTGCCTGACTTAGAAAGTATACAATCCCCAAAAACAATAAACCTGTCATGGGTACGTCCCTTCTGTGCCATGTCGTGCGTACTCATTAGATGCAAGAGTCGTCCGAAATCACCTTCTATTTGATGTAAGTTTGAAACAGAATCAATACTCAAATAGGCCTCCAAACTTAGTCCTGTCACTACTTGTTCAAAAAACTTTATAGACTCATCTACAAGACTTTGTGCCTGTATCACATCCAAATGTGTAGGGTCACAGGTCACACCACCTGGTACTGCATAACTAGAGTGTGGCCACTGACCTGCGAAGATTGCCAAGGCTTTGGTAATCACCGACGAGAGATAGGTCGCTTTTATGGCATAGTTCTCTTCACTTTTTTGCTCGACATAGGCTTCTAGTCGAGGGAGTATGGTCATGTAGAGCCATTTAATGTGGTTTTGTATCAACTCACAAGAGAGTGTGAACTCACGTATATCATTGGCTTTGTTGCTTAACACTATAGGTAGACCTGCTTTGGTATACCCGTCTTCTATGGCACGTACAGCAGAGAGTAAATGAGCATGGTTACAGATGCCGCAAACACGTGGAGTGATGACAAGTGCATCTCTTGCGTCTTTTCCTTGTAGTATCTCCTCTATGCCTCTGTAGAACTCAAAGTTTATCTTGACATCTTCTATTTTTCCCTCATTAAAAGTAAAGTCAAGTTCAGCCTCGCCTTCTATCTTTTCAATGAGTTGTTTTATATGAACTGATTTCATCTATCATACTCCAAAAGACGCTCTGTAAAGCGCTTAATCTTAAAACTTTTCATTACGCCAGTCAGTGTCAGATAGGCACGTCTAGGTACACCTAAGGGCATCTTTGCAGGTATGCCCATGTTGGTTTTGGTTGTATAAAGAGAACTTTGAGGAAACTGTGGTTCAGTACATCCAAAACAAGGTGTGCCTGAGCGTGTTTTAGAACTTACATCATTCCATAGTATTTTGTTACAAGATCCTCTCGTATAAGGTCCTTGACATCCTTGCTCATAAAAGAGACATCCCTCTTTTAGACCAAAATTTTTAGTGTTTATCTTCCATTCAAAGTATTCGTTACGTGTACATCCTGTATGTACCGTGTAGCCATAGAGTTCTACAGGTCTATGTAAGTTATCTATGGTAACTTCTTTGCCATTGGCAAGCATAAGCAAAACATACCCCATCCACTTAGGATGCATAGGACAGCCAGGCAAAGAGATGAGCTTAGAGGCATAAGTCTCGTATCGTGACGTTTTTTCTTCCAAGTCAAAACAAAACCCAGAGATATTGTCTGGGTCTTTTTGTTTAAATATACCACCAAATGTCGCACACGTTCCTGCAGAGATGATATATTTAGCTTTATGTGCATAGGTTTGTATAAGTTTAGATACTTCCACACCACCTTTTAAAAAGCCCTCTTTGATAAAAGAACCTTCTAAAATGAGTATATCACACGGTACCGATCCTTGAATAACATCTTCCATACTATAACTACCATCAAGTGCAGGATGATGCACTATCTCAAAATGAGACACAATAGAAAAAAGATCCGGGTGGTTTAAAAAAGAGTGTGTATTACCATTACATGTAATGGCTTGCAGCCAAAGCAGTTTGGGTTTCATCTATTATCCCCTTCCTAACAAAAAGAGAAATCTACTAGACATATTAAGCCTTTAACGCGTTGTATATGTTGCACGAAATATTATCTATATAAAATTCGATTTCCCGAGGAAGTACATCCTCACCTTTTAAAAATACCATACCTCCCAAGTAACCCATAAACAGACCAAAAGCAGAGAAGAAGTCTTGGTTACGAAGTTCTCCAGAGCTAACTGCATCATCAAAGAAAACCATAATCTCTGTAATAAAGCCAGAGACACAAACCATCCCCTTACAGCCATCGTTAAACACTTCACGGTTAGAGAGATAGACACGTAAAAAATACACTATCATCTCAGGCTTCTCTTTTGCCATAGTAAAGTAGATAGTTACGATTTGATGTATTTTATCTTCTGCTGAGGCTTCAGACATATTGACCACACGTATCTTCTCGCCCAATGCTTCTGAAGTATATTTGATAATCTCTTGTGCCAATAAATCTTTAGATGAAAAATAGTTATATAAATTCCCTACTGACATCTGTAGTTTACTAGCAATGTCAGGTATGGTTGTCCTATGAAAACCATTGGTCGAAAAAAGTTGCAAAGCAGTCTGAATGATGGATTCTCTTTTGAGTGCTTTTTTATCTGCTATTTTCATTTTGTTCCTTATGTTGTTAGGTGTATTCATACTTAATTAGGTTTTGGGTTTAACACCAATTTAACAAAAGTATACTATAGTTTTACAAAAATGGGACATTGTATATGGGCAATATTGATTTAATCATTATTTTAACAACAGCATTTTTAGGCTCCGTAGGTCACTGTATTGGCATGTGCGGAGGGATTGTTGTGGCATATACCTCTAGTAAAATAGATCCTAAAAGTGCCTATATGCACCAAACTGCTTCACATTTGGCCTATAATTTTGGACGGGTGACTACCTATGCCATACTCGGTGCCGTCTTTGGTATGATAGGTAGTGTGCTTGCATTTACGCCTACCGCGAAAGGGATACTCTTTGTTGTTACAGGCATACTTATGGTGCTTACGGGATTTAGTCTTATCGGTAATATTAGGTTTTTAAATTCGGTAGAGTGGTCTATTGCGCAGTACCCTTGGTATCAGAAGAGTTTTCAAAAACTTATTGGCTCAAAATCATATGTAAGTTTTTATTTGCTCGGAATGCTTAATGGCATTATTCCTTGCGGTCTTGTCTACTCCTTTGCTATTTTTGCAGCCAGTACGGCTACACCTTGGGGTGGTGCTTTGGTGATGGCTATTTTTGGTTTGGCTACCATACCCGCACTCTTTTTTTTGGGGGTTGTAACCAAATTTTTACAAAGAGGAAACCTTAGAGGCTTGATGATGAAGTTTGCGGCACTGCTTATAATTGTTTATGGTCTCTTTACTCTTGTAAAAGGGTACAGGTTTATTGCTTATCCTGAAGAGATGAAAGCTATGATAGAGAAGATGCATACGGAGGGTATTGATGAAAATGCGCCTTTTACGGGCAAGTTTAACGGTATGAAGTGTGCTCCCGGAAAATGCGGTTAATAGTTTATATACCATTTTTCGATATGATAGAGGTATATCAATTCAAAAGGAGCTTAGATGTCAAAAAAAGTGGTTAAAGTAATAGAAGTGTTGGCACAATCGGAAAAATCATGGGAAGATGCGGCAGCAAGTGCAGTTAAGGCAGCAAGTAAGAGTATAGACTGTATCAAAAGTATTAATATTACCAATATGTCCGCAAAAGTGAAAAATGATAAAATCATTCAGTATCGTATTAATGCCAATATCTCCTTTTTAATTAAATAATGCTAGATTACGTAGGCTCTTGCCTATGGGTATATCTGCTATACTTATGGGGATGAATCATATCAAACATATACGTATACCCCGCTCTCTTTTGAGTTTAAACAAACCATAGAATACTTTTTTATAGAAGAAGTGTCGCTCTACTCTCCCACAAATTCCGGAAACTACCTCTACCTTAAAGTTAAAAAAAGAGACATGAGTACATGAAAACTCATCACCGTTCTAGCTAAAGCCTCTGGATTATAAGAATGTGACATAGGCTTAAAGATAAAAATTCGACCGTTATACAGTATATTTTTATCCCCAAGCAGTATGAAAAAGAGCTCAACAAGAACCTCACCACTGAAAAAGTAGAGATACTTGAACGCACCTACAACAAAGCACCCATAAAAGTAGGTCATCTAAAAGGCAATAGGTTTTCTATTATATTACATAATATCAATGAAAGTGATGCCAAGTTTTTTAACACCACGGCTAAAATGATGCAAAACAAAGGCATACCCAACTACTACGGCTATCAACGCTTCGATGAAGAGAGCATCTCATACTTACAAGCTAAAGAGGCATAGGGGTTAGGTATTAAATCCTAAGTTAACTCGTCAAAAAAGGGTTAAGCGTTGAAAATACCCCTATAAAATACTGAACTATAAAGAAAAGTTGGCAGTGTAAAACAAACCAAACGTAGTGTATTACATGCGACCCCTCTTAGACTTCTTCCCCTTCTTCTTATCCTTAGGCTTTGCGGCATCATACACTTTAAAACCGTCACGCTTGGTAGTCTTACGCTTTTTTGTACTGGAAAATGTCGTAGATTTCTTTTTCTTTTTACCAAAGGCACCGTCTGTTTTTTTTACATCTTTAGGGGGTTTTCGTGCACCTTTTTGTAGCACTTCTATTTTAGGGGCATACCCTTCTATCTCCTCTTGGGGTATGGTTTTTCCCATAAGCTTCTCTACATCACGTAGTGCTACCATTTCAAGTGGCGATAGCAGCGTAATAGCCAAACCCTTTTCCCCTGCTCTACCCGTGCGTCCTATGCGGTGTATGTAGTCGCTTGTAATATGTGGGATGTCGTAGTTTATGACTACGTGTAGGTTTGGTATATCTAAACCGCGTGCAGCGATGTCTGTGGCCACGAGTACACGTATTTTCCCTTCTTTAAACCCTGCTAAGGCACGGTTTCTCTCCCCTGAACTTCTACTTCCGTGAATGACAGAGGTTAGAAGTCCTGAAAGATTAAGTTCTTTTGCTACTTCGTCTGCCAGCTCTTTTTTACGTACAAAGACCAGTACTTGCGGGTAGTTACGTGAACCTATGAGGTAGGAGAGAAGTTCTGTTTTCTTCTCTTTTTCTACAAGATATACTATCTGTTCTATCATACTTGCAGAAGTGCCCATGGAGTCTACTTCTATCAGTTTGGGCTTTGTGAGTATCTGTTTGGCCAAACGCTTAACTGACCCGGAGAGTGTAGCAGAGATGAGCACATTTTGGCGTCTGCTTGGTAAGTGTGCAAGTATCTTACTTATCTCATGCACAAAACCCATATCTAAGATAGTATCTGCTTCATCAAGTACCAAATAGTCTACAGATGCTACGTTCACGTTTTTTTGGTGGATATGTTCTAAGAGTCGTCCGGGTGTTGCCACTATAATATCAACACCCTCTTTGAGTCTATTGGCTTGAGATTTGAGATTTGCACCACCGTAGAGCACGATACATTGAAGCGGCACATACTTTCCATACGCTTCAAAAGAGTGATGTACTTGACGTGCAAGTTCACGTGTAGGTACAACTATGAGAGCCTTGGGATAATGTCTGTTTTTTACTAAATTTTGTGTGACTGTTTGTAGTATAGGCAGGGCATAGCCTGCCGTTTTTCCTGTCCCCGTCCGTGCTCCGGCTATGATGTCTCCTTCGGTAAACATCTTAGGTATGAGTACTTTTTGTATGGGTGTTGCACGATGATACCCCTTCTCTTTTAAGGCTCTTAAAAGTGGCTCTATTAATCCAAGTACAGCAAAGGACATCGCTTAATCGGACTTTTGCAATCGCTCTTCTAGCCTGCGTTGCATACGCATTTTATGTTTGGCTACCTCTCTCATATTCGCATGCGAATCACTCTCATCAACTATCTCCACACCAAGTATCGTCTCTACACAATCCTCAAGTGTAACAATTCCCTCTGTTTGGTCGTATCTGTCAAGCACTAGAAACATATGCTCCTTTTTCTTGATGAATAGATCAAGTGCCATAGATACGGGTATATTTTCGTTTATTTTATAGATGTCTTTTTGAATTTTGTTTAGTGCCACACTGTCATCTTCGAGTGCTTGTTTAAAGATTTTTTTGGTCATCACCATGCCTGTGATATTTTCTATATGTCCATCAAAGACCGGTACACGCGAAAATTTAAAAATCGAAGGTTCTGTTTTTACGATATCCTTTATTGTGCGATTTCCGTCAAGCGCAAAAACAACCGAACGGGGCGTGAGAATCTCCTCTATTTTAATACTGTCTAGTTTGAGGATATTTTCTATAACATCGGACTCTTTTTCATCTAAAACTCCTTCATCTTCACTTATCAGTGTAGATTGTATAAGTTCATCTTTTGTAAGACTCATACCTTCATCATCCTTGCTGATACGGTTGGTTACAAAGAGAGTTAAAAGAATAATGGGATAGGTTATCCAAATTAAAAATTGTATGATATAGGTGGCTGCAGGTGCAAGCGTTTTCCAGTAGCTTGCACCTATGGTTTTAGGTATGATTTCTGCAAAAAACAAAATAGCAAAGGTTAAAATGACAGAGACATAAAAGACTGCACTGCTTCCGTAAATGCTTTCGGCTTGTGCCCCTACAGCTGCGGCCCCAAGGGTATTGGCAATGGTATTTACGATAAGAATAGAGGCTATGGATATATTGATATTTTTTTTATGGGATTTTAGCATAGCACCTACTTTGGGGCGATCTTTTTCAAGGACCGAGATATAGGGAAGATTTACTGAAAGCAAAACCGACTCTAAGACAGAGCAAATAAACGAGATAATAACTGCTGCAAAAAAATATAAAAGTAGTAAGTCCATATTCCTAAAAAATCCTTTGTGAATCTTCTTAGAGATTCTATAATAAAATCATGGTCGCAAGACCTAAAAAACTAAAAAATCCAATGATATCGGTTATAGTCGTTAATATTACCGTACTTCCTATAGCAGGATCTATACCTAGTTTTTTGAGCATGAGCGGTACCATGGATCCAAAAAAACCTGCAAAAAAGAGATTGGTTACCATAGAGAGTGCTATGACAATACCAAGCATGATTCCTTTGTCAAACCAAACGGTAGCTACAATACCCATGATTATAGCAAAAAAGAGACCGTTTGCAAGTGAAAGTAAAACCTCTTTTTTGATTGTTCTAAAAGCATCGTGTTTGGCGATATCTCCTAGGGCGAGTTGACGTACGACAACCGTAAGACTTTGTGTACCTGCATTGCCACCCATGGATGCTACAATAGGCATTAAAATAGCAAGGGCTACAATACTCTGCAGTGTCTCCTCAAAGAGTCCTATGACCAAAGAAGCAGCTATCGCAGTGAGCAGATTGATAAAAAGCCATATAGCCCTTGACTTTCCGGCTTTTATAATATTGTCATCCTCTTCTGCATCATCATTAACCCCGGCAAGATGATACATCTGGTCGGTTGCCTGTTCATTGATAATATCATAAATATCATCGGAGGTAATACGACCTAAGAGTACCCCGTCATCATCGATTACGGGCATGGAGGTGAGATCATACTCTTGGAATTTTTGTACCACTTCAGAGATTTTATCATGGTGATTTGCTGTAACGGGTTTAAATTTTTCAGGATTCTCTTCTATATTTTTTTTGAGTGATTTTCTAAAGTTAAAGACCAAAAGGTTGTCAAGCCCTATCCCGTAACGTAATCTGTTTTTACTATCGGTAACAAAGAGATAGTGTATATTTTCAAGTTCGTTTTTACGTCTAAGTGCTGAGAAATCTTTAATGACCTGGTAGACATTTTTTTCCAAATCAGCCGTATAGAGCTCTACTTGCATGTAGGCACCGGCCTCATCCTCCTCATACTGTTTAAGTTGAAGAATATCAGCTTGGTCTTCTATATCAAGTTCTTGAAATACCTCCTTGGCCATTTGGCTATCAAGCTCTTCTAGCTCTTGCATAAAGTCTGTTTGATCATCTGATTCCAAATCAGAGACAGACTCGGCAATCTCCTGAGGCGTAAAGGACTCTAGTACATCTCCAAAATATCTGTCGGGCAACTCAAGTGCTATATCAGCTATTAGCTCTTTGGGGATATGTTGTACAGCTTCTGAAAAAGTGCTCTCATCCAGGTCTTTAAGCAGTTTGGCAAGTTCGGAGGGGTGCAACTCATCGGAGGAATGTGTTTGTAGATAGTGTGTTAGTTCATCCATAAAAATTCCTTGTAAAATTGATGGTTGGTATTATATATAGTCGATGAGTTCTTAAACGGTATTAAAATTAGTGTTACAAAGGTGTCAGGTTCCCGTGTAGCTACAAGAATCCGAATGATCAAGTTATCTCAAGAGGTAACATCACATTTTTTTGAAATGATGCAGATAGGACAAAATTTAGTTAGTCCTGAAATAAGAGGTATTATTCCTAGATAGAACCAGTTGTTTCCCGAGTAAATAGCATAGGCAATGAGTACAAGCCCCAATACAATTCTAAAGGGAATACAAAAAGATCTTATTTTATTATAATCCATGCTATATCCTTTGTGTATGATTTTTTTTACTATACAGTAATTTTATTAAAAAAGCGTGTACCACCTCTAGAAGATAGCATAGAAGTGATAATAAATCGCTAAATTTGTGGTCCTGCAGAAGCAAAATCAAATTCTCCTCCATTTTGATCATAGCGGTGAAAATTTTCTTGAAACATTTTTGCAAGCTTGATTAAGTGGGTATCATACTTTTCTTTGTCTTCCCATGTCTCTCTTGGATTAAGTACGGTATTGTCTTTTACCCCCTCAAGTGTTTTGGGAATTTTCAAATTAAATATAGGGAGTGTTTGGAACTCGGCGTCATTGATAGAGCCGTTTAGGATACCGTTAATACATGCACGCGTGTCCTTGATACTCATACGTTTACCTACACCATAAGGACCGCCAGTCCACCCGGTATTGACTAGATAGACATTTACATTATGCTTGTCTATTTTTTCACCAAGAAGCTTGGCATAGACAGTCGGGTGTAAAGGCAAGAATGCTTCACCGAAACATGCAGAGAAAGTGGCTACAGGTTCGGTAATACCACGTTCGGTACCGGCTACTTTTGCAGTATATCCTGAGAGGAAATAGTACATCGCTTGCTCTTTTGTAAGCTTAGAGACAGGAGGAAGAACCCCAAATGCGTCGGCTGAGAGGAAGATAATGTTGTTTGGGTGTCCTGCTTGCAAATCTTTTTTATGGTTTTTAATATGTTCTATAGGGTATGATACACGGGTGTTTTCTGTTTTAGAACCGTCGGAGTAGTCAACTCTTCCTGTCTCATCATAGACAACATTTTCTAAAAGAGCATCTTTTACAATGGCACCATAAATTTCGGGTTCCGATTTTTCATCAAGGTTAATAACTTTGGCATAACACCCACCCTCGAAATTAAATACCCCATGCTCATCCCATCCATGTTCGTCATCACCTATCAACGCACGTTTAGGATCAGTAGAGAGCGTAGTTTTTCCTGTGCCTGAAAGCCCGAAAAAGAGGCATACATCATTATTTTCTCCCACGTTTGCCGAGCAGTGCATAGAGAGTTTCCCCTCAAGAGGCAGCCAGTAGTTCATCATGGAGAAGATCCCTTTTTTCATCTCTCCCCCATACCATGTTCCACCGATAATAGCAATATTCTCTTCTATGTTAAATACGATAAAGACATCGGAATTCAAACCATGTTCTTTGTACTTCTCATCAACGACTTTACAGGCATTATAGACGGTAAATTGCGGAGAGAATGTTTGAAGCTGTTCTTCTGTGGGACGGATAAACATATTTTTTACAAAATGCGCCTGCCAGGCTACTTCTGTTACAAAACGGACAGAGCGTTTGGAGGCATCACTGGCTCCGGCATATACGTCCGTAATATAGATATCTTTGCCTGAAAGTTGCGTGAGTGCAAGTTCTAGAAGTTCATCATATATCTTTTTATCGATTTTAGCATTGACGTCACCCCAGGCTATATATTTGTTTGACGGTTCTTGGTCAACGAAATATTTGTCTTTGGGACTACGACCAGTAAAAATACCTGTATCGCACATAGCTGTGCCAGATGTAGAAATTTTACACTCCCCATTTTTTGTTTCGTGCTCTTGCAACTCATCATAACTTAGGTTATAGTAGATATTTTTTATATCTTTTAATCTCAGCTCCTCAAGTCCGTTGGGCATTTTCATACTCATGGTATCCTCTTTGTACGTAGTTAATTTCATGCTTAAAGCATAATTAAAAAACCATTTTGGTTTCTTGAATTATACTCTATTTAATGTCAAAATATGTCAAAGGATAGAGTAATATTACTTACTTTATCCTTATTTAAATATGGACAACAATACACCTGCTGCCACGGCCGATCCTATAACTCCTGCTACGTTTGGGCCCATGGCATGCATGAGTAGTATGTTACCCGGTTTTGCCTCTGAACCGACTTTTGAGACTACCCTTGCTGACATGGGCACAGCGGATACCCCTGCAGCACCAATGAGCGGATTGATAGGATCTTTTGTGAATTTGTTCATCAATTTTGCCATCAGTACACCCATGGCAGTACCTGCTGCAAAGGCTAGAAGACCGATAATCATAATACCTAGGGTCTCAATAACAAGAAATTTATCGGCCGAGAGCATAGAACCAACGCCCAGTCCTAAAAATATAGTGACGATATTAATCAGTGAATTTTGCATTTCATTAGATAGTCTGTCAACGACTCCCGTCTCTTTTGCAAAATTACCAAAGGTAAATGCACCAATCAGCGGCGCTGATTCAGGTAAAATAAGAATGGTTAGCATTAAAACAATCAACGGAAAGAAGAGTTTTTCGAGTCTGTGTACTTTTCTACCGGTTTTCATGACAATTTTACGCTCTTCTTCCGTGGTTAAAAGTTTCATGATCGGAGGCTGTATGACCGGTACCAGTGCCATATAGGAGTATGCAGCAACGGCAATTGCCCCTAGCATATCAGGCGATAGTCTACTTGCAATAAAGATTGAAGTTGGTCCGTCTGCTCCCCCGATAATACTGATAGCCGAGGCATCTTGCAATGAAAATCCAATGGTTACGGCACCTACGAGCGATCCAAAGATTCCAAATTGTGCTGCCCCGCCAAGAAGAGCTGTTTTTGGATTGGCGAGTAGTGGTCCAAAATCAGTCATTGCTCCTACCCCCATGAATATCAGGAGAGGGAAAAACTCATTGGCAATACCCATATTGTAGATGATACCAAGCATGCCGTGTTCACCACCCATATTTGCCAGCGGAATATTTGCTAGCAGACCTCCAAATGCAATGGGAATGAGCAGCAGCGGCTCAAAGTTTTTGGCAATGGCTAGATAAAAGAGTAGGAAAACAACCATGATCATAATGATACGTCCCAAAGAGGATTCAAACCAGTTCATGACATGTTCGTCTGCCGAACCTTTTGGACTTGAGGTTGTCTCATTGTCCTCTAGATCCAAGATTGCATTGATACCGGTAGTCTGCCAAAAGCTTGTTATCAGTTCAGTAATCGTTTTTGAGTGGTATGTTTCTGTCTTTTCTGTTTTTTCAGACAGAGGTGTCTCTTCTGATGCATGCGCTACGGATGTTAAAATACCTAGTGCAAGCATTAATGCGAATAATAGATGTTTGAGCATAGAAATTACTCCATGGTAGCTAAAAGTTGTGCATCTGCAACAGAATCATTGACATTGACATTAATAGATACTATTTTACCTGCTTGCGGTGCTGCAACGTCAATCTCCATTTTCATCGCTTCAAGTATCATGATCACCTCTCCTTCTGCTACACTGTCACCAGGATTTTTTAGTATTTTCCATACATTTCCCGGTGTTTGCGAATGTATTTCGATAGAGCCTGAACCGCTAGAAGACGGCGTAGTTTCCGTTGTTGATGCAGCAGTCTGTTGGGATGTTGTTGATGGGGTGATCTGGATATCTCCATCTTCTTCTGCTACTTGTACGCTATACTGCTTGCCGTCTACTACTACTGTATAATTTCCTGCCATATTCTCTTCTCCCTTTTGTTGTGTATTCTCTTTACCTTTTCTCACCATGAGAGGACTTTCACCTTTTAAAAACGCAATTCCTTTTTGATCGCAGGCACCGGCGATAAAGATATTTTCATCTGTGGTTTCTAATCCTTCATCCTCTAATACCTTCTTCCAGTGTGCTATCGATTTTGTTTCATCTTTGTCTGCAATATCTAGAGGATTCTCCGTTGTAGGATCAAGTTTTAGTTTTTGTGCAGCAAGTTCAATAATCTCTCTATCTGCCTCTACCGGTGTTTTACCGAAGTAGCCAAGTACCATACGTCCATAGCCAGGAGCGATTTGTTTCCATGGACCAAACATCACATTGGCATAGGCCTGCTGCCAGTAGAATTGGCTTACCGGCGTGACCGAGGTACCGTATCCTCCACGCTCAACGACCTCTTTCATCGCAGCGATTACGTCATCAAATCTATGCAAATCGCCTGAGTCTCTCATCATCTGCGTATTGGCAGTCAACGCCCCGCCCGGCATAGGGGAAAAGGGAATAAGCGGAGATACTTGCGTGGCTTCCGGAGGTATCATATACTCAGCAAGACACGCTTTGAGACGCTCTTCATATTTGAGAATTTTATCAAGTTTTAAATCTCCAAGATTATAATCCGTACCCTTTGTAGCATGAAGCATTGTAAGTATATCCGGCTGAGAGGTACCGCCGGATACCGGAGATGCCGCCAGGTCGATACCGTTGGCACCGGCCTCTAGTGCTGCAAGATAGGCAGCAACAGAGACACCGGCAGTCTCGTGGGTATGTAGCCTGAGGTGTACGGCATCGCCCAAAAGTTTTCTAGCCATAGAAATTGTCTCATAGACTTTATGAGGATTTGCAGTTCCTGAGGCATCTTTAAAACAGACAGAATCAAACGGTATGCCCGAGTCTAAAATATTTCGCAGCGTCTTTTCGTAAAAAGCTACATCATGTGCACCTTTGCATCCCGGTGGCAAATCCATCATAGTAACGACTACTTCATGGTTCATGCCGTGTTTTTTAATCATCTCGGATGAGAATGCCAGATTGTTTACGTCGTTGAGTGCATCGAAGTTTCTTACGGTTGTTGTACCGTGTTTTGCAAACATTTTTGCAAAGAGATCGATCATTTCACGACTTCCCGTATCAAGCATTACGGTGTTTATACCACGTGAAAGAACTTGTAAGTTGGCATCTTTTCCGACTATCTCTCTAAATCCGTCCATCATTTTGAATGCATCTTCTTGCAGGTAAAAATAGAGAGATTGGAATCTGGCCCCTCCTCCGAATTCAAAATGTGTAATACCTGCCTCTTTGGCAGCTTCAACAGCAGGAAAAAAGTCATCCATTAATACGCGTCCGCCAAAGACGGATTGAAAGCCGTCTCTAAAGCTGGTATCCATTATATCTATATATTTTTTAGCCATCTGTCATCTACCTTTGTAACGTTATGATTGTTTGCAATATTCGCTTACTGCTGCAACAATGGCTGCAACACGTCTTGATTCATCGGATTGATCGGATGTTTCAGGGTGTGCAGACACTTTTTCGGGAAAAAACTTATTAATGAGTTTTGTCTGGAGATTGACTACAACTACCATTATGCTTAAAAATGCAAATACGACAAACATTCCCAAAAACATAAATTTTAGACTCTCAGCCAGTAGATTTACCTCTTCCATCTTTACCTCTTTTTGAATTTTCCCTAAATTCTAAAATAGTTTTACTTGATATAAGTTAAAAAAGCAAGAATTAGTCTCTCTTTTTTCTCCTGGTGTGATTTCGGGTAGCTTTTTTTTCATTAATGAACTCTTGCATCATCGCTTCTACGGCATCTTCGTCAAATCCTATCTGTTTGCTGATATGGTGCTCTTCGGCAAAGAGCATATAGGAGATTAGTTTTTCAAGAAGCAGTCTCTGATCCATCTGTGAGAGATACTCCAGCATAGCAGATGCATTTTTGTTGATAGCCAGGTCTCGTATATATTCGGCAATATACTCTTTTCCTTTTTCATCGATCTGCTCTTCTGATTTAAGGGTGGCAAGTTGCATATGGGCACCTACCTCTTTTTGTATGCGTTGAAGTTCTCTAAACTCTGCAGTACTCACCAGTGTAATGGCCTGTCCGCGTCTACCTGCTCTTCCGGTACGGCCTATGCGGTGTACATAGGATTGCGGATCAAAAGGGATATGAAAGTTAAAGACATGCGTGACATCTTTGACATCAAGGCCACGTGCTGCTACATCTGTAGCTACCATGATTTTGGTTGTGCCTCTTCTGTAGGTTTTGATGATTTTCTCTCTTTCTATTTGGTCTAAATCTCCATGTAAACCGGCAGCGTTGAATCCTAGTGCCTGTAGATGTTCTACGATTCTATCTACTTCACGTTTCATACGGCAAAAGACAATACATTTGTCCGTCTCTTCTGTCTCAAGCAAGCGTACAAGCGCCTCATCTCGTTGGTTTTCATGAATCATATAGTAGCGTTGTTCAATAATATTGTTAGTCGTCTCTTCATCTCCTACCACCGAGAGAAACTTCGGCTGATACAAGATATCGTTGGCAAGTTCCTTGATAGGCTCTGGCATAGTGGCAGAGAAGAGTAGTGTTTGTCTGTTTTGGGGAATATATTCAAAAATCTCTTTAATATCATCCAAAAAACCCATATCGAGCATCTCATCTGCTTCATCTAGTATTACTACTTCGGGATTTAAGACATCAATTTTACCTTTTTTATACAAATCTTTTAGCCGTCCCGGTGTGGCAACGACAATCTGTACTCCCTTATGTATAAGCGCTATTTGACGTCCATATCCTACGCCACCATAGACCGTGAGCGTACGAATCCCTGCAAAACGCCCAAGGTGATAGAGCTCGTCTGCTACTTGTGTGGCCAGCTCTCTTGTGGGAGTGATCACCAAAGCTCTTGTAATCTCACCGCGTGCAAGCTTATCCATAACGGGTAGACCAAAAGCCGCGGTTTTGCCTGTACCTGTATGGGCTTGTCCGACCATATCGGAACCGGACGCGATAATAGGAATAGCCTCTTTCTGTATAGGACTTGGTTCTTTAAATCCTGCAATTTTCACTCCTTTTGCGAGATCTGCGTGAAAATTAAACTCTGAAAATTTCATAATATCCCTTCAATTGAATGTTCAAATCGTTTGAACTTAGTAGAACTTCTCGACAGAAGCTCTTTAAATCCATCTTAGATAATTATCAAGAGTATGATGCCAAATATAATCCTGTAGATACCAAAAGGTACAAAAGAGAATTTTTGAATAAAATGCAAAAAGAGTTTTACGGTAATATAGGCAACCACAAAGGCAACGATAAATCCTATAGCAAATGCCGAATAGTTGATCCCCGTGAATTGTTCGTAATGTTTAATCAGATCATAGAGTGCTACTATACTCATTACGGGGATCGCTAGTAAAAAGGAGAAATCCGAAGAGGCTTTTCTGTCCAGTCCTGCAAGCATCCCTCCTATGATTGTGGCGCCGGATCTACTGGTGCCGGGAATAAATGAAAAGAGTTGTGCAAACCCTATCCATAAAGCTTGTGCGTAACTTGTTTCTTCTACATTACGGATATGGTGTGGCTGCTCTTTGTAAAAGTACTCGATGATGAGAAAAATGATACCGCCAATAATAAACATCCATGCTACAATTTCTACGGAAAAGAGTGCTTTGATCTGATCTTTGAATATAAATCCCATGACGGCAAGAGGTAAAAAGGCGGCTATGAGTTTCATCCATAAATCGATCTGTTTGAATGTGATTTTCTCTTTATATATCAGCATGACAGCCAAAATGGCTGCAAATTGTATAATCACCTCATAAGCTTTCATAGCTGCATCTTGCGGAAGCCCCATAAATTGTGAGGCAACGATCATATGTCCTGTAGAAGAGATAGGTAAAAACTCCGTAAATCCCTCTATAATTCCTATAATGATTGCTTGAAAAATATCCAAAAATATCCTTTATACCATTGAGTTGAAATAACCCTTGTTTTTTGACAGCAGTGCTTTTGGAGAACCGCTGTCTACTATTTTTCCCTCTTCCAGTACATAGATAAACTCTGCATCTTTGATTGTGCTGAGTCTATGGGCTATGGTTATGACCGTTTTGTCAGCCACGAAGTTATGGAGCGCTTCAAAGAGTTTAGTCTCTGTATGCACATCCAGAGCCGAAGTGGATTCGTCAAAGATAACCACCTTGGGATCAGATAAAATCATTCTGGCAATCGCAACCCTCTGTCTCTGTCCGCCGCTAAGTTTAATACCGTCTTTGCCTATACGCGTATTAAGACCTAGTTTTAAGTCTGCTATAACATCTTCAAGCTGTGCAATGTGAATTGCCTCCTCTATTTTTTCAGGCTCATATGCATTGCCGAGGGTGAGATTAAATAACATTGTATCATTAAAGAGTTTAGAATGTTGCAAGATAAGATGAATATTTTCTCTGATTGTTGAGAGGGGGAGTAGTTTGTTTGAGATTCCGTCATATAAGATCTCACCCTTATTTGGCGGATAAAAACCGACAAGAATATGCGCAAGTGTTGTTTTACCGGAACCGCTGGCACCTACGAGGGCAATCTTGGATGCTTTTGGAATCTCTATATTAATATTTTTTAGTATGGTATTCTTTTCCTGATAAGAAAATGTGAGATTTTTTGTCTCTATTGCGATGGCTTTTTTCTCTTGAAAGGGATAGAATTTTTCATCTACCCTCGTCTCTTGTTTTAGGGTATAGATACTCTCTATACGCGAGCATGCCGCTTTTGCAGTAGAGAGCAGATATTGAAAATTGATGATATCCTGTATGGGTGTTACCATTACCCAGAGGTAGGAGAACACTGCCAGCATCAATCCCACTGAGAGATCAGAATAGGCTACAGCCAGAATACTTACGGCACGAAATACCTCATACCCGGTCAAAAAAACAAGGTAGGAGAGTTTTTGAGCACTTTCGCTTTTGTATCCGTAGTTGACGGCATGTTGCCGAAGTGTTTCGGCCTCTTTACGGTTTTTTTCAAAAAAATAGGACTCTTTATTTGCAGCACGTATCTGGTGAAAAAGCTCCAAGGTTTCAGTAAGAGAGGATTGAAAGAGCTCTATTGCTCTGTTTTCTTCCTTTTTGAGTGTACCGATGTTGCGTGAAAGTTTTACGGTAAAGAGTATTACTATCGGGTTTGTCAAAAGTATAAACAGAGCCAACTGCCAGTGAATCCATAGCAAAATATAGGCGGAGGAGAGCAGCATTAGTACGGCTACAATCAGTTTGGAGACGGTGGTACTTATAAAACCGTCTATGGTTTCTATATCGGTAACCAGTTTGGAGGTAATAGCTCCTACTTGTATCATCTCATACTCTTTGAGAGAGATATTTTTAAGGTGATCAAGCAAAGAGAGTCTTATTTGGTATGTAATATTTTTTGATATGGAAACTGATATTTTGCTCTGTATAATTGACAAGAGTGTGCTTAGTGTACGTAGAATTAGGATGAGGATTAATATAAAAAACAGATATCCTTTCAGATCAGATGTAAATAGATGTTGCTCTATCCATAGGATAAAGCCGTGATCTTTTTGTAAGAGCAGTTCATCGACAAGTATGGGAATAAAAAGCGGAATGATTGTAATGAGTAGTGTTGCAGAAAGTGCAAGCAGATTTCCTAGCAGTACCTCTTTTTTATAGCTTAGGATTTTTTGGAAAATTTCTTTGATTTTGCAGCTTTTACCCATGCATCATCCTTTATTTTTATGAGAGTATACCATATCGATAGCTTCTCCTGTAGAGGCGTATATTCTCTTTTTATATGGATTTTGCTATGATTAGATGTTTAAAAATATACTATGAATGCATGGAAGACAAAAGGATAGAGACTGCAACGGTACAATACAATCACAAGAGAGAATCTTAAATTATTGATAGAGAGGTTCTATTATGAAGCATTGGAGGATAGAGAGATTGGTCACTATTTTCAGATAGAGCTTGGCGATGATTTAAAGAGTGAGGAGTGGCGTGAGCATATTGCATTGTTGGTTGACTTTTGGGCTACGCAGTTTTTGGAAGAAGAGCGATACAGGGGTGATCCTTATGGACCTCACTTTACAATGCCGGGATTAAAACAGAGCGATTTTGACAGATGGGTTTTACTCTTTTCACAAGCAGCGTATAGTCTATATATAGCGGAGATTGCCGAAGGTTTTAAAGACAAAGCAGTCTATTATGCTCAAGACTTTATATATAGACTCAAGGCTGCAAAGGGAGAAAAAGGTTTAAAGAATCTAAAAAGCAAAATTAGCTGGGAGGGATAGTCTTCTAGCAGCGTTATGGTTACTGGATGATTTTGAGTATTGCTGTTAAATCTTTGGTATCGATACAATGTGTGGCAGCCTCTTTGAGAATAGGCTTGGCACGGAATGCCACACGTTTGTCTGCATGGGCAAACATACTTAGATCATTGGCCCCGTCACCTACTACAAGCGTATCTTTTCTATGAATACCTAGCAGGGTTTGCAAACGCACGAGCATCTCTCCTTTCGCCTTAGCATGCATCATCTCTCCTCCGACGGCACCGGTGAGTATACCTCTTTCATCTGCATGCAGGAAGTTGGCAAAATCTGCATCAATACCCAGGGTCATACATGCGGGTCGGGTAGCATCTCTAAAGCCTCCGGAGAAGCAGACTACTTTATAGCCTTTGGTTTTGAGCTTGGTAACCGTCTCTTTGGCACCCGGCATCATGGGTAAGCTGTTGCATATCTCTTTGATTTTGCTCTGAGGTAGACCTTTGAGTAGAGCGGCACGCTCGACCAAAGAGGCATAAAAGTCCAACTCTCCCGCCATAGCACGCTCTGTAATTGAGACTACTTTTTCTTTAAGACCCAGTATCTGTGCAAAATAATCTATTGTCTCTCCATCCATCAGGGTAGAGTCAAAATCAAAGACTGCAAGTTTGGACATGTGTATACCTCTATGTATATTTTAGGTAGAATTATAGCAAAATAAAAAATGAAAGAGTGAAGCAATGTTTAAAGAATTTTGTGATTTTTTATGTCATAAGACGCAGAAGTTTATTACCGTGGAAATCAACCCCCCTCACGGTGCATCGATTCAGGGGCTTATCGAGGATATTCGCAAGCATGGTCTGCATGAGAGGGTCACAGGGTTTTCCTGTACGGATAATCCTTTGGCAAAACTCAAAATGTCCGGTGTACTCTCTGCGATCAAGGTACAGCAGGCCTTTGGCAAACCGGTGATTGCTACGATGAGTATGAGAGACAAAAATAAGCTCTCGCTGCAGTCTACCCTGCTTGGAGCAAATGATTTTGATTTACGCTGTATTCTTGCACTTACGGGGGATCCTGCAAAATTCTCGGACCAGCCGGAAGTCAAAGGTGTGGTTGAGCGTGATTCTACATTATTATTAAGCATTATTTATCACCTTAATAGCGGTGTATCCTATTCGAATAAACCTTTGATGCCACGACCCAAGCCTATCTACCCTTTTGCCGTGACAAACTCCTATGCAAGAGATATGAAAACACTGCAAAAGCGTATGGTCAAAAAACTCAATTACGGTGCACGTGCGATTATTACGCAGCCTGTCTATGATTTAGAGAGGGCAAAAGAGCTTTTAGAGATCTTTGAAGAGGCAAAATCGCTAAGTATACGGGATACGGCAAAAGAGGCGCAATTGGTTTTGGGGCAGTTTCCCATAGTATCGGCTAGGACGGCAAACTTCATTAACGACAAAGTACCCGGTATCTCTGTACCCAAAACGATTATCGATGATATGAATTTGGCCTCTATGGATAGTGTAGAAAAAGAGAAAGAGGTAGGGTTTAGGCTCTCAAAAACTATCTTTGACGATATTATGAAAGCCCATGGCAAGGTGCACCTTATGACACATAATCGTTTTGATTTATGTAAAAAACTGATTGGTTGATAGGCATTAACCTTCTTTGGATATACTTCTTAAATTTTATATAGGAGAAAATATGTCTGAATTAAAGCGATTTAAACTGATTAACAAAATAGAAGGAATCTCTTTTCTTATTTTACTCTTTGTGGCGATGCCGATGAAGTATATGATGGGGATACCAATGGCAACAAAGATTGTAGGGATGATACACGGCTTGTTGGTACTTGCCTTTATCTATCAGATATTTGAAGCCAAAAAAGAAGCAGCTCTTAGTTGGAAAGAGATGGGAAAATATACGCTTCTCTCCCTTGTGCCGTTTGGCTCTTTTTATACAGATAAAGAGCTTGCTAGGAAAATCACTGTAGCATAACGGAGTCCTTTTGCCAGGAAAACGATAGAGACAAAATATCGAAAGTTGTAGTGTAGCATACCTGCTATCAGTGTCAGGGGATCTCCAATCACGGGGATCCAAGAGAAGAGCAGACTCCATCCTCCATAGTTATCAAACTTTTTTCTATAGTTTTCTAGTCGCTTTTTGGAGAGATATCCTTTTGTCCGTAGATAGCCCTCACCTTTAAGTCCCACCCAGTAATTGAGTGTAGAGCCTAGTGTATTGCCTATGGTTGCACTCAACCATAATAGAAAAGGAGCATGATCTTGGGAGATATGGTAGAGTAGCAATGCTTCAGAGCCAAGGGGCAGGAGCGTTGCTGCCAGAAAAGAGGTGAAAAAAAGCGTAAGATAGGACATTTAGAGGTGTTGGAATACTATTGTACCCTCTTTTGCTACTCCTACTTGACCTTGGCATGCCAGTGAAGGCAGAGAGATATATTTACCTATGATTCGTGATTGATGGAAGTGCCCTTCAATGACTAAATCCACATCTTCATAATATTTTAGTATGCACTCTACACGTTTTTCAAATCCTTTAAATGTATGGCAGATATCTTTTTGGGCAAGTCTCTTGACAACATGGTCTATAATAGGCTTTTGCAGAGGTTTTAGCAGCTTGAGGGAGGTTTTGTTTCGTAAGGCGCTACAATAAAGATTATAGCCAAAACCCGTAGCATACTTGTCGCCGTGAGCGAGCGCTACTTTTTTCTCTTTTAAAGTAAACAGTATCGGTTGCTGCTCCCTTGTATAGACTTTAATATTTGTAAATATATCTTTGAGGCAGAAGTCATGATTGCCCTCAAAATAGTGTATCTCAAGGCTGTGTGAAAGTCTCTGGAGCAGTGTGATGGCTTTATGTGAGAATGTTTGTATATAGTGATTGTATCCAAAGAGCAGATCAAAGTTGTCGCCTAATAAAAAGAGTTGGGGAGTTTTTATCCTGCCACGCTCTATATGTTCAAGTAGAACGAAAAATGCATCACCATGGTGAGGATAGTGTGCATCGGCAATGAAGATAGCGTTTTGTTTAATACTAAGCATAATATTATTTATGGCATAGAAGAAATATCAGGTAAGCCTATCTCCTCATCATAGCCACACATGAGATTGGCTGCTGCTACTGCCTGAGAAGAGGCTCCGCGCAATAGATTGTCTATAGCAGAAGAGATAAACAGGGCATTGCCGTTTTTGGCTGCAAATATATCACAAAAGTGTGTCCCTGCAGTACTTTTGATATCTACAGGATTCCGGCGTATGCGTATAAAGGTCTCATCCTTATAGTGTGCTTTGAGTACCTCAAGCGGGTCAATCTCTTCTTTGAGTGTGCCATAGATACTGACAAGTTCTCCACGTGTGGCAGGGATGAGGTGCGGTACAAAATTGATATGCATTTTTACGCCATGTATCTTTTCTATTTTCTCCGAAATCTCAGGGGCATGACGGTGATGAAGAGGATTATAGGCGAAGATATTTTCATTGATATGCACAAAGCTGTTTTTTTCCGTTAGCTTTTTTCCTGCACCGCTTACTCCCGATTTGGCATCGATAAAAAGAGGTGAAGCGGTATCCATATAGGGTATCAAAGGTAAAATACCCAAGAGTGCTGCCGTAGGATAGCATCCTGGTACGGCTGCTAGGTGTGTGTTTTTGAGACTTTGGCGATAATACTCTATTAAGCCGTAGACGGCATCTTGTAGATGCACTTTGTCTTCATGGGGGCAGTAGTACGCTTCATAGTTCTTGAGTGTCAAACGATAGTCGGCAGAGAGGTCTACTACTTTTACGCCTTTGTCTAGCAGAGCTTTGGCAAAGCCCATCGATGCTTTGTGCGGCAGTGCCAAAAAAACAAGTTCGCAGCACTCTGCGGCTCTGTTTATATCTGCTTTTTCTACCGGTATATCTATCACCGATGTCAAAGAGGGGTGCAGTGTTTCTACAGTGTTATCACCTTGAGAAGTGGCGATATAGTCGAGTTTGAAGCCTCTATGTTTGCTGAGGATTTTAATCAGTTCGAGACCCGTATAGCCGCTTGCGCCTATGATACCTGCTTTTATCATGGTTTATCCTAATTGAATCTCTGTATAGAGTATCTCTTCTATATCATAGGTACGTTTTCCAGAAGGCAGGGTGATCTCTACTTCATCCCCCTCCTCTTTTCCTAAGAGTGCCTTTGCTACAGGCGAATGTATGGAGATGAGTCCGTGATTTGGATTGGATTCAGTACCCCCTACTATCGTGTAGCGAAGCTCCTCATCTGTCTCTTGGTCTGTCATCACCACAGTAGACCCAAAGCTTATACGCTCATGTGCCAAAGTAGAGGGGTCAATCACCTGAGCCCGCCCTATTATATCCGTAAGCTCTGCGATACGTGCCTCCATAAGCCCCTGCTTCTCTTTAGCTGCGTGGTATTCGGCATTCTCCTTCAAGTCACCGAGTTCTCTGGCTTCATCGATGACTTTGGCTATTTTGCCGCGTTCATGGGTTTTTAACTGCTCTAGCTCTTCACTCAATCTCTTATAGGTTATTTCCAACATCGGCTCTTTTTGCACGAATGATCCTTGTTAGTGTATTGTTTAGGTATTATAGCAAAGATTGTTTATATGCCCTATTGTTCTAAACTATTTTCATTTATCTACAACTTTTTGATCCTTTTTCATTAGTAGATCATCCCAAAAATCCAAAGAGGTATCTTATTCTAAAAGCCTATCTCTATGTCATATGCTACTACATATGAGTTAGGTATTTTTTTATTTGTTTGAAGTTTTTGTTTTTTCCACCTATTTCAAAGGTATCTCATGTGTCGGTTCGAGAATGTTAGATGTTTTAGCAGAATTTGGAATAAAAATATTTAAATACATCTCATGTGTCGGTTCGAGACGCAAAAGAGGTCGCTTAAAACCTCTTTTGAGGTAATAGCAAGTATTCTAGTGATAGGGGATTTTGTTTTACATAAGCCACAATAAGGATTATAGCACAAGATTTATTGGCTATAATATCATATCTTACAAAAAGAGCATACCACCATGAAACACATTTTAGTCACCAACGACGACGGTTACGAGTCCAAAGGGCTTTTGGCGCTTATAGAAGCACTTAGAGCTATTGCCAAAGTAACGGTAGTAGCTCCCAGTACGGAGAAGTCTGCTTGTGGGCATTCGCTTACCCTTACAAGACCGCTTAGCTTCATAGAGATAGAAGAGGATTTTTATAAGCTAGATGACGGCACACCTTCAGATTGTATTTTTTTGGCACTCAACAAACTTTTTAGAGAGAGAAAAAAACCCGATTTGGTTATCTCTGGCATTAACATAGGTTCCAATATGGGTGAGGATATTACCTACTCCGGTACTGCTTCAGCTGCGATGGAAGCGGTGCTTCAGGGTATTCCTGCTATTGCTGTCTCTCAGGTCTATGCCGAACAGGGTAAAAGCATTGAGGAGTTTGGCTATACTTTGGCCAAGCAGAGCATTTTCTCTTTGGTGGAGAAGATTTTTAACGAGACTTTTCCTTTGTCTCCACGTAAATTTATCAATGTGAATATCCCCCCTATTCCTTCTAAAGCATGTAAGGGATTTAAGGTCACGCGTGCGGGAAATAGACTCTATGCGCACAATGCCGAAGTGCACTATAACCCACGCGGCAAAGAGTACTACTGGATAGGTTTACCGGAGCTAGGATGGATGGATACCAAAGGGCATACGACAGACTTTGAGGCGGTAAGTGACGGCTATGTTTCGCTCACTCCTGTGCATTTAGATATGACCGCTTATGATGAGATTGAAAACTTAGGAAATTGGCTTTGAGATATGAGCGTTGCCGTATGCTTTTTGGGGAAGAGAATTTTAAAAAACTTCAAACATCCAAGATACTCATCTTAGGTGTGGGCGGTGTAGGCTCTTATGCATTAGATTGTCTGTATCGTTCCGGGGTGGGTGATATTACGATACTCGATTTTGACGTCTATGACGAAACCAATCAAAACAGACAAATAGGCTCTGAAGCGGTAGGGGCGGTAAAAGTAGAGAGGCTCAAGGATCTCTACCCTGAGATTACAACCGTCAATCAACGTATGGATATGGCATGGGTGGAGGCGTTTGATTTTGATCCTTATGATTTAGTTATAGATGCAGCCGATACGACCAAAGTGAAGATAGAGGTGGCAAAAAAGTGTTATAAAAAGCTCATTATGGCTTTAGGTTCGGCCAAACGATACGATGCAAGTAAAGTAGAAGTAGCCTCCATCTGGAAAACATACGGTGATGCACTTGCACGGAAGATTCGCAACGAGTTAAAAAAAGCTAAATTTGATAGGAACTTTACAGTAGTCTTTTCACCTGAAGATGATAAATGTAAAGAGAAAGGTTCCTGTGTAGCAGTAACGGGCACAGTAGGTTTAACGGTGTGTTCTGAAGTAATCAAGAGAATAATTACATAGGCAAAGAGCCTATGTCAGATAAGAATTATACGTTGGTGTTTCCACAGTATCCGCATTTTTTAGCATCAACCGGGATACTCATCGCACATTCGCCACATATTTTTTCCGTGGGTGCTTCCTCTTGGGGTGCTTCTCTTTTTAGTCTATTATAGGCTTTGATCATCATAAAGAGTACAAAACCAAGGATGACAAATGAGATTGTATCATTGATGAACTGCCCATATTTAATGGCCGGAGCACCTGCTTTATCCAATGCTTCAAGGGTGGCATACTCTTTGTCACTGAGGTTAATAAAGAGTTGCGAGAAATCAACCCCACCCATTAGCATACCAATGGGTGGCATAATTACATTGTCTACCATTGATTTGATCACTGTTCCAAAAGCACCGCCAAAGATAAAGCCAACGGCCATATCTACCATATTTCCCTTAATGAGAAACTCTTTAAATTCATTTAACATTCTCTCTCCTTTTAGTTAATCTACTCTGTAATTATAATAAAATAAATAAAATGTTAACTTATTTTTCTATTTCGTGCCGCCAATAGCGTTAGCATAAAGAGTCCGGCAACAGCGTAGTAGACCCACACTGGAATCGGCACAGGATCTCCCGCTGCATAGGAGTGAAGCCCCGAGAGGTAATAATTGACACCAAAATAGGTCATCAGTACAGTAAAGTAAGACCAGGTAGCAGCCACGTTATAGATAAAGTTGGATTTCAATACGGGTATAAAGCGCAGGTGTAGTACGGTAGCATAAATCAAGATTGTCACAGCCGCCCACGTCTCTTTGGCGTCCCATCCCCAGTAGCGTCCCCAAGACTCATTTGCCCATACCCCGCCAAGAAAATTTCCTATAGTAAGGAGCATGAGCCCTATAATCAGTCCCATTTCAGAGAGGTGGGTCAGCTCTTTGATGGAGCGGTCAATATTGGCATTGCCCTCTTTTCCTCTGAGTATATACAAAAGAAGTACCAGCAGAGAGAGAATAGAACCAAGCCCAAGGAAACCGTCACCGGAAATAATAGTTGCTACGTGGATCATTAGCCAGTATGATTTGAGTACCGGTACGAGGTTGGTAATCTCTGGGTTGATAAAGCTCATATGCGCTACACCCATTGTCACCCCTGCCAATATGGCTGCACCGGCGAGGGCAAAGGGTGAGTTTTTGGCTAGAAGAATTCCGGCTATCATTGTAGATGCAGCGATAGTGACAATAGACTCATAGGCATTAGACCACGGCGCATGCCCTGAAATATACCAGCGTATACCCAGCCCTGTTAAATGGATAATAAACCCAATGATAAAAAGAGCCCACGCAATGCGCATAATCCATTTTATAGGGAATGTCGGTTTAAGTATATGTATAAATGCAAAGAAAAGTAAAATAATACCTAGTAGCAGGTAAAAGGGTACTAGTTTTCCAAAGAGACCCAATTTGTTGTACCAAATCTCCATCTCTATATGACGTGTGCTTGGAATAACGGCAGCACCATACTTTTTTTGGTAGCGATAAATGCCTGTTAGGGCAAGGTCGGCATTATCCCATTTGCCTGTCTTGAGTGCATGTGCTACCATTTGGAAGTAGGCCGAGATGCTCATCTTTACGGTATTAGTCTCTTCCGCGGGGAAACTTTTAAGTGCGTCCATCGGTGCCATCCATTTGTTATTCTCGTCGTTTGGTATTGGATAGATGCGAAGCAGTGAACCTTGGTATGTCATAAAGGAGATATTGACGCGTTCATCAATTTTAATAAGTTCTTTGTCGTATTGTGATTTTTCTAACGGTTTTTTTTGGCTAGCTATTGTAACGGCATCAAAGATTTTATACTTTCCGTCCTCTTTTGAAAAGAAGTCGGAGAATTTGGCAAATTTTGTATCCTCGTCAAGCCCTAGTACTTTGGCTATTTTTTTATGTCCTATTTTAATTAGAGGAATCTCCTGATAGAGTTCGGGTTGCATCATCATCCCTAAAAACAACTGTGTAGGTTCTAAATCATACAGTACACTACGGCCTGTAATTTTGGCTATGACTTCATGGGCTACCGTGTCCATAGGTTTCATGCGGCCTTGGTGGTCTTGTACTGCGAGTTTCCCAAATTTGAGTGTATGCTCTAAATTATATGCGTGCATGCTTTTTAATGTATTATCATCAATTTTTGGTGATGATGCTTTTATTTGTTGTGGGGCTAAGGCTAAAAACAGGGCAAAGAGTAAACCTGCAGTAACAGAGTCTGATTGAAGATTTCTGGTACCTTTAAGCAGTTTTTGGAAACGTCCGTTTGGATGAAAGAGTGACCATATCATACCAATTGCCAAAAGGATATAGCCAATATAGGTAGGCCATGTACCGGGATCATGGTTTACAGAGAGCACAGTACCTTTTTCATCAGGGTCATAGGAGGACTGGAAAAAACGATAATTTTTATAATCAAGAATATGATTCATATAGATATGATACGGCATAGTAAGGTTTTCCTCTTTATCTATAAGTACGACCCTACTAGAGTAGGAAGCCGGAGTCATGGAACCGGGATAACGTTCTAGTTCAAAGTCTTCAAGTTTAATGCTAAAAGGCAACTCAATTAGCTTGGCACCCACGCGCATATCGATATGCACACCGTCAATGTCAAATCTATGTATCTTACCTACTCTGCCTTTATAGGGCTTTGTCGTAACGATTTTGCTTTGATCGCCGACAGATATTTTCCATTTGATGTATTCAGGCTCGCCGCGTTGTGTTTTAAGATCGTGTGAATCTATCTTTACCACTGCTTTTTCATGGATATCTTTTAGTACAATAGCATTAGTTCCAAAACGGTAAAGCATTCTTTGCTTAAAGTCATTCTCTCCACCGTGTAATGTACCCGAAGTTTTATCGTTCATATTGAGTGTTTCCAGGATAAAGGGGAAGTGGACACTGTATCCATCTTTTTTATCCTTGATAAGAAAGGTAGGCTTATCTGCCGTAGGAGTGATCTCATAACCGACATAGAAAGCACCAAAGTCGATTTGTTCACCCTTAGCGATAAAGTGTATTTTTCCTTGTCCGCCTGCCGAAATTTTTAATTCTAAAAGTTTTTTTCCCTCAGGAGAAGGTACGGCATGTTCATCTGCCGTGGGTAAATACTCTAAAAGCGTAATATCTACTCTTTTATTGCCTACATTGAGGCTTTCATGCATACTGTTTGATGTCATGGTAGAGAAAAACAACTCTTTTTCAAGCACAGCGCTTTTATTCCCTTCTTTCGCATGAATCTGCAGGTTTTTTACATCCGAGACCATTGTACGGCTTGTCTCTGATTCACGTATCGCCATGATACCTTCATATCCGACATAACGCGTTATCAGTGCTCCTATGGCAATAATTACAAAAGAGAGATGAAAAAGAAAGACGGGAAATTTTTTTTTATAGCTTTTTACACGTATAATATTGTAGATTATAATAGCAATGAAGTATCCTAGAAATATTTCAAACCAGAAGGTTTTGTAGATGAGTGCCCTTGCCGTTTGTGTTCCATAGTCATTCTCAATAAATGTTGCTGCGCCTATAATAACACCGAATAAAAACAGCATCAATACAGCCATTTTCATAGAAAAAAGAGTTTTCATTGTTTATCCTTTGTTTAGATAAGATAAAGAATTGATTGTATCGAATCTTTTATAACATACTATTAATATAGATTGAATTACCGTCTTAGTGCCACCCTGTTACGCTTAGGTAAGGATTTTAATTCCCTCTTTAAAATCTCATAAGATCTTTTGATCGCTTTATGAACATTGATGAACAAACAAAGGTAAAGGGTAAAAAAAGGTAATTTATTGTCCCAAACACGCTAGTGCAAAACTATGCACTTTCAGTGCAAGGCTTTAGCTTCTACAAATATCCAAGAAGCTAAAATAGGGGATGCTAAGCGGAAGTCATACAGTGAGTCAACTACAGGTACATATTGTTTGGGTTACAAAGTACCGATATCATGTACTCAAAGGAGATGTGCAAAAGCGGTGTAGAGACCTTATCGTTCAAGTGTGTGATGCAGAGGACATACGGATCCTCAAGGGTGTGGTAAGTAAAGACCATGTACATATGCATATCGAATATCCACCAAACTTGTCAATCAGTGATATTGTCAAAAAACTCAAAGGGAGAACATCAAGAAAACTACAGATGGAATTCAAAGAGCTGTCTAAGCGATATTGGGGAAAACATTTTTGGGCGATAGGGTATGGTGTGTGGAGTACAGGAAATGTGACGCAGGAGATGGTGGATGAATATCTTGAACATCACAGAAATCCATCGAATAGAGATATGGGAACAATGATCCTTGAGTAGCCAAAACAAGGAATGGAGAGGCGTAGCCCGGACTTTCAGTCCGGAGTGGTTTAGTATTCCCTTCTCTCTTTCCCATGCGACAGCGTATACGTTCAAGGTGGTTTCCTTCTTTGTCGTACCAATCCATATTTTATCCCTTCATCTGTTTCGGTACGGGTGTGGTCTTTGTATTCTATTTGTGTTTTTACAACACCGTTTTTAAAATATTCTGTAACAAGTTCTGCATTGAGCAGTGTCGTGCAACATCCAAGTAAAATCGGCAGGGTTATCTTATGCATTCATATATATTATCCTTTTGGATGGTATGTGATATAAGATAATTATAGTATGAATTTATTTTAAGTAAAACATGTTACACTAATTTTTGCAGATAGCATTGCAGTCTATCTTTAGTAATGATGACACAAATAAAGGATGATCATGGCACAACTTTTTACAGATGAATGGATTAATGATTTAAAAGATGCATGGAATAATGAACCTGAAGTCTCAGATGCTTTGACAAAGATTGGTTTTAGCTCTACGATTACATGTGGTTATAAAAACGAAGAGGATTCCAGATGTGTCTTTGTCGTAGAAAACGGTGTTGCGACACGGGCAGGACTCTATCAGGGCGAAACACCGGATTGGGATATGAGAGCAGATGAAAAACATTGGATTAAATGGACTGAAAAACCGCTTAATATGGCAAGTATGGGATTGGCATTTACTACGGGAAAACTTAAATTTAAAACAGGTGACTTTAAAACGATGTTTAAAAATCCATCTATGGCAGTGCCCTTTGTAAAAAGTTTTGGGCTTATGTGTGATATTACTGCGTGATATGCAAAAGGTGATTGTTCAACACACTTGACGGTCTAGACTTTCTCTATTTTTTAGAGACACTTCATCGTTCGTGTAAGGATCTTTCCTTATGCTAACGTTATCAAACGATTTTATACTACTTTAATTCACCCCAACTCTCTCCGGCACTCACTGAACACTCCAAAGGTACATTAAGTTCTAGGATATTCTCCATCGTATAGACAAAGCGTCTGCTAATCTCTTCTACCTTCTCATCTTTGATTTCAAAGATAAGTTCATCATGGATTTGTAAGAGCATAAAGGCATCTAGGTTTTCCTCGCGTATCATAGAGTCTATGTGATTCATGGAGAGCTTAATAAGATCGGCTGCGCTTCCTTGAAAAACGGTATTGACCGACTCTCGTAAAAAAGCGGCTTTTTGCATACCGTTTGCTCCCTCATAGTCAAACATACGTCTGCGTTTTAAAATAGTCTCTACATAGCCGTCTATCTTGACGCGTTCCTGTATGCTTTCTAAGAAGTGTTTGACCGTAGGAAATGAAGCAAAATAGTTTGCAATAATCTCTTTTGCTTCGGATCTGTCGATGCCTAACTCTTCGGAGAGTTTTTTAGGTCCCATACCATAGAGGAGTCCAAAGTTTACAGACTTGGCAAAATTTCGTTTCTCTTTGGCTCTCTCTTCACCAAAGAGTATGGTTGAAGTGGCCAAGTGGATGTCTATGCCGTTTTGGAAGGCTTCAAGCAGGGCTGCATCTTGTGAGAAGTGTGCTAGAAGTCTTAACTCTATCTGGGAGTAGTCAATAGAGACTAGCGTATACCCCTCTTTTGCTACAAATGCCTCACGCACCAGACGACCAAGCTTTGAACGTACAGGTATATTTTGCAAGTTAGGGTCGCGTGAACTCAGGCGACCCGTGGCAGTACCTGTTTGTAAAAAATTGGTATAGATACGAGAGTGTGCATCGGCTTTGGCTAACTTTAAAAGAGGTGTTACATAGGTAGAGAGTATTTTTTGGTATTCTCGGTATTCAAGTATTTTAGGGATGATTGCATGTTTGTCTCTAAGCGATGAGAGGACTGCTTCATTGGTGCTATATCCCGTTTTTGTTTTCTTTCCGCCTTTAAGCCCCAAAGTCTGAAAGAGGATAGTACCCAACTGTTGGGTAGATTTGATATTAAACTCCGTACCTGCGAGTGCATAAATCTCTTTGGTTAAGCCATAGAGATCTTCCGTAAGTTTTTTTTGCAGCGTGTTGAGTTTATTGCTGTCTAATTTGATGCCCAAATGTTCCATAGTGATAAGAACATTGATAAACGGATACTCTATATTTTTCGCCTCTTTGAGCAGATGTGTGAGTGAAGAGAGTTCCATCTTTTTCTTGATAGCTCCATAGAGCAAAAAGGTCATCCATGCATCTTCTGCGGCATAAAAGGTCGCATCGCTTATAGCAACGGTAGAGAAATCCTCCCCTTTTTTTACCATCTCTTTAAAGGGCTTCATCTCATAGTTGAAGTACTGTTTGGCAAGTGTGTCAAGCCCTATTTTGCTTCCCGGATTACAGAGCCATGCCATAATCATGGTATCGGCATAAGGGGTGATGGGTTTAAAGTGATATCGATGATAGAGCAGGGAAAAGTCAAATTTCAGGTTTTGCCCCACTAGATTGAAACGCAGCAGTCTCTTTAATGCCTCCAAGGCATCTTTGAGATTTACTTGGGTATCCGCACCCAAATAGCTATGTCCTACAGGCACATAATAGGCTTTCTCTTTTTCAAAACAAAAAGAGAAACCAACCATATCGGCGCTTTTTGTATCGAGCCCCGTAGTCTCTGTGTCAAATGCAATAATGGTATCTTTTTTTATTGTATCGAGTACGGTATTGAGCTTCTCTTTTGTATCCAGGGTGATTGCTTCAAAAGTAAGAGCAGGAGATTTGGGTGATGGGGGTATGTACTCTTTTTTACAATCGGCAGGCATGCCTACTTGTGCTTTTTTGATAGCCTGTTTCATTTCATAGCGTTCAAACTCTCCAATAAGGCATGAGAGATAATTTTTCTCTTCGAAAACAAAGCTCTCCACATCCATATCGGAAAAGACATGATTGTTCATACGTACAAGTTCACGTGAGAGAAATGCCATCTCCTTTCCCTCAAGCAGCAGTTTTTGTATACGTGGGGTGCCTGCATTTTCTATATCGTCATAGATAGCTTCGAGTGTATGATATTTGTTTATCAGTTTTGCTGCTCCAACCTTGCCTATACCTTTGACACCCGGCACGTTGTCCGAGCTATCTCCAAGCAAGGCTTGAAAATTGATAAAATCTTTAGGACTAACGCCAAACTTGGCGATACATGCCTCTTCATCCACCTCCTCTTTTTTGATAGCATCATAGATAACTACTACACCGTCATCTATGAGTTGATAGAGATCTTTGTCATGGGAGACAATACGTACTTTTAACCCTTTTTCTCTGGCAAATTTCGTCACTGTTGCTATGATATCGTCTGCTTCAAAACCTTCATGTGAAAGATTGGAAAAACCCATCTGTTCTATCCACTCTATAGCAACGGGGAGTTGTTTTTTTAAATCTTCCGGTGCTTCGTCTCGGTTGGCTTTATATTCGGGGAAAATATTGTTGCGAAAGGTCTCTCCTTTGGCATCGAGTGCAAAGAGCAGGTAGTCTGTACTATGATCACGGCGTAGAGTATCTACCAGATTGATAAAGCCTGTCAGCAGTCCCGTAGGAAAACCTTCCGAGTTTCGCAAAGGAGGCAGTGCAAAATAGGAGCGAAAGAAGAAACCGAAGGTGTCTATAATAGTGATCGTTTTCATGATAATGTTCCTTGTAGTTCTTTTGCCAAATACTCTCCAGTATAAGAGCCTGTTTTTTGATAGTTTTTCACAAGTATTTCAGGAGTTCCCGTTACAATAATTTCTCCCCCTTTATTCCCCCCTTCAGGTCCCATATCGATAATATAATCGGCATTTTTTACCATATCAAGATTATGCTCAATGACCACCACGGAGTTTCCTAGTTCGACCAGATGATGAAGGACTCCTGTAAGTCGGTCCACATCAGCAAAGTGCAAACCGGTGGTCGGTTCATCCAAAATATAGAGTGTTTTACCCGTATCTTTTCGACTAAGTTCTTTAGAGAGTTTGATACGTTGTGCTTCACCACCGGAGAGTGTCGTGGCATTTTGTCCTAACGTGATATAGTCCAGCCCTACGTCCGTAAGTGTTTTCAGTTTGACGGCAATATTTGGAATCGCTTTAAAAAACTCCATCGCTTCAGCGACTGACATAGCCAAGACATCAGAGATAGATTTTCCTTTATAAAGTATTTCTCTGGTCTGCGCATTATAGCGTGTACCCCCGCAGGCATCACACTCTACTAGAACATCGGGTAGGAAGTGCATCTCAATTTTGAGCTGTCCATCTCCTTGGCAGGTCTCACAGCGTCCCCCCTTGACATTAAAAGAAAAACGCCCTATTTTGTATCCCCGCAATTGGGCCTCTTTGGTCTGTGCAAAGAGCTTGCGTACCTCATCCATGATACCCGTATAGGTGGCAGGATTGGATCGTGGTGTACGCCCAATGGGGCTTTGATCTAGGTAAATGACTTTGTCTACCTTATCTAGACCTATAATCTCTACACCCTCCACCTTATTGACATTTTTGGCTTTGTTAAGCAGTTCCCTTGCTACGGGAAGAAGTGTTTGGAGTATCAGTGAAGATTTTCCAGAACCGCTTACACCTGTGACGCATACAAAATTCTGTAAGGGGATTTTGGCATCAAGGTTTTGAATATTGTTAATGGTGACATTTTTTATCTCTACCCACTCTTTTTGTGTTCTGTTGTGCGTATAGGCAATCTTTTTTTTACCGTAAAGGTATGCTGCCGTGAGGGTTTGTGCTTTGGCTAGTTTTTTAGCATCTCCAGCAAAGACTACTTCTCCGCCGAACTCCCCGGCTCCCGGCCCTATATCTATGATGAAATCTGCTGCTAAAATTGTCTCTTTATCATGCTCAACTACAATGACCGAGTTGCCTTTGTCACGCAGAGAGTTAAGCGTACGTATCAGTTTCATCGTATCACGCTCATGCAGTCCGATACTGGGTTCGTCAAGTACATACATCACGCCCGTAAGTCCCGAACCTATCTGGGAGGCTATGCGTATGCGCTGTGCTTCTCCTCCGGATATACTTCTGGCATCACGGCTGAGTGTCAGGTATCCGAGTCCCACATCATACAAAAAGTAGAGTCTCTCATAGAGCTCTTTGAGTATAGGCTGTGCTATCGCCTGCTGCTGTTCACTCAGGTGCGTAAAATGATGTTTGTCTGCAAAGAGAGCATAGGATTTTTCTATGGGCATATCAATAATATCTGCGATATTGAGATGTTCTATTTTGACGGCCAAAGAGCGTGGGCGGAGCCTATGCCCTTCGCATTTATCACAGACTTTTTCAGTCATATATTCAGCGAGATCTTTCTCCTCTTTAAACATATCATGGGCAAATCTTATCACACCCGGCCATTCACGGCTGAGCTTATGGCGTTTCCATGTAAAGTTTATTTTACTTCCGTTACCGTAAAGTATTGCTTTTTGTTGATGTGTCTGCAGCGCTTTATAGGGAGTATGGATACTAATATCATTGTGCTCGCAAAAGGCGTTTAGAAACTTTGTATAGTAGCTTTTGTTAAAGCCATACATGATTTTTATTGCACCCTCATTGATACTTAATTCCGAATCTATAACCTTTTTAAGATCTATGGTATAGCGAATACCCAGTCCGTCGCAGGCAGGACAGGCACCTTTTGGAGAGTTAAACGAGAAGCTTACGGGTTCTAGGGGTTCAAAGGATAGTTTGCAGTCAAAACAAGCCAGGTGTTCCGAATAGTGTATATGCTGATGTTGATACCCTATCTCTTCATGGTTTAGTATTTCAATTTCAAGCTCACCGTAAGACTCTTTGAGCGCTTTTTCTACCCCCTGTCCTATTCGGTCGCGGTTATCGGCTTTGATAACGACACGGTCAATGACTACTTTGATGGTGTGTTTTTTGGTTTTACTCAGCTCTATTTCGTCATCTAGCCGCACCATCACGCCGTCTATCATAGCACGGACATAGCCTTTATGACGCAAGGACTCTAGCATATCGGAGAATGTCCCTTTTTTTTCTTTGATTAGAGGAGCGGTAATGACCAGTTTTGCTCCTTCGGGGATTTGCAATACCTCTTTGATGATATCTGAAGCGGACATCGAAGAGATGGCTTTGCCGCACTCATGGCAGTATTGTTTGCCTATACGTGCAAATAACAGTCTTAGGTAGTCGTAGATTTCCGTAATGGTACCTACTGTAGAACGGGGATTTTTGGAGGTGGTCTTTTGGTCTATGGCAATGGCAGGGGTTAAGCCTTCTATTTTATCTACTGCAGGTTTACCAACTCTTCCCAAAAATTGTCTGGCATAGCTTGAGAGTGACTCAATGTAGCGTCTTTGACCCTCTGCATAGAGTGTAGAAAAGGCCAAGGTTGATTTACCGGAGCCTGAGATACCGGTGACTACCACAAGCTTGTTTTTGGGGATATGTATCTCTATATTTTTGAGGTTGTTTTCTCTCGCCCCATAGACATGGATCATATCTTGTTTTGCTACCATTGTGTTTCCTTCATTGTATTTATTATAGCCATATTTTTTTTGCCAATACCGCAATAGAAAAGAGATAGAGTATGATCAATGCGGTTTTGTGGTTTTTGGATGTGATTTTGTCTTTAAGCCATATTCCCAAGGCCACCCCCAGCAGGGATGCACTTGCAACCGCAAGTGCATTTTGAAAATCAATCGTTCCCGTACCGAGTCTGCTTATCATACCTGCTACAGAGGAGAAAGCAACAAAAAAGAGACCTGCTGAGACAGCTTTTTTAATAGGATAGTGCAAAAAACCTACCAGTAACGGTGTGAGGATTATAGAGCCGCCGATACCCAGAGTGATGGCAAAAATACCTATGAGAAGTCCCATGATAAAAAGTAATGTTTTTGAGAGTGATTTGGTTTGTGCGTTATCCTCATAGTTTTGAGCATAAAAGAGTCTAAAAAGAGCAAAAAGCAAGAGTCCAAAAAAGAGAAACTCTAAAAGAGTATCGGGGATATAGTGTGTAACATAGCCGCCGATATATCCTCCCAAAAACCCCCCAAAACCTACAAAAATCCCCTCACCTATGATTAGTGAACCTTTTTTATAGTTGAGGTAAGATCCGTACACGGAAGAGAATACCATTTGCATGATAGAGATACCTATGGCATCTTTAATATCTATGCCTAAGATTAAAAGGATCGGTATAAGTATCATTCCTCCACCAATACCGAAAAAACCCGACATTGTTCCTATCAGGATACCTACAAAGAGAAGTTCTATTAACATATATACTCCAAAATTAACTTAGAAGTATATCATTTTTTTCTAATATTGGATGAGAAAAGCAAGGTATAGATTGAGATGTATATCGTTACTTATCTAATCTTTTTTGTGTCTTAGAGGGGTGTTTGCAACAGGTTTTTATACTTTTAGATGTAGTAAGTTTTATCCAATTACCTTGTGTTTTGTGTCCAGTAGTTTAATCTTGCATCGCCTGTATGTGTCAAATCTACTTTAGGTGATAGATATACGTGCTATTAGGTATATTGTATACCGGAGTTGTCTAAGAATTTTGATATAATAGCCCTATTATTACTAAGGGTACGGATGCAATTTTATCAAAAAATTTTTTCTATCATAGCTGCAGTCTTACTTGTTTTGATTATCTATTTTTCAACTGTACTTATTCATAAGGGTGAGGATATTAAAGAAGTTAAATCCGAGTATGCCGTATTGCATTCGGTGACATACGGCATATTCAATTCTGAGCTATGGAGAGAAAAAATCGTTGAAATTTTTGATAAAAAGATAGATACGTTTGAGCTTAATGCAACTAACAGAGATGCGATTAAGGGATATATAGAAACTATTATAGATACGCTTGTTGTAGAGGCAGAGCGTATAGTTAAAGAGAGAAATAGCGGAAACAGGGGTTTTTTGGATTCTCTTTTAGGCTCTACAAAACAGATGATTACAGAGTCGCTCATAGATTTCAAAGATCTTCGTAGAAGGGTTCCGGAATTTACGGATACGGTCATGCAAGAGGTGGAAAAGCCGGAGAATCAGCAGCGGGCAAAGAGATTTATTCGTCAGAAGCTCAAAGCTTTTATGGTTGAGAATTTTCAACAAACGACCCATATGAGGTCCTATGAGGCGATACTTGAGAAATATGGCCTCGCTGAGGCAGATTGCCATAGAATGCTTGATACAAAGATCAAAGAAGAACGTCAAGAGATGCATCGTTTAATGAAAACGATTCTTCTCTTGGCAGGGTTAGTGGTTGTCTTTGTTTTACTTTGCGGCATACTTACAAGTGTAACGTTATGGATATTGGCAGGTACGACTGTCAGTTTGCTTATTTCAGGCTTGATGCTTCCTATGCTGGATATAGAGGCGAAGATTGATCAACTTCTTTTTACGATATTGGATCAACAGGTTTTGTTTGAAAATCAGATTCTATTTTTTCAGAGTAAAAGTATTTATGATTTGGTGCGATTGCTTTTTGAGTCTGATGAGATGCGTATGGTTTTTGTAGGGATACTTTTGGTGATATTCTCTGTTATTTTTCCTCTGCTTAAACTGATTGCTACGAGTTTGTATTTTTATGTTCAAAGTGCAGTAGGCAATAATCCGTTCACACGATTTTTTGCCTTGTATTCAACAAAATGGTCTATGGCAGACGTATTTGTCGTCTCTATTTTTATGGCATATTTAGGGCTTGACGGCGTAGTAAGCAGCGAGCTTGAAGCTTTGGAGTCCAAGAGCCATCCTATTACTATTATTAGTACAAACGGCACACATCTTGAAGTGGGATTTTTTCTCTTTTTAGGATTTGTTCTAACGAGTTTTGTTCTCTCTTTTATGGTACAATATAGACATCAAAAAAGAGTACAATCATAAGTCTCCTTTATAGTTTTTGGAAAAAAACAACTCAATTAATTCACGCATGCGTGCAGGATCTTCAGTGGTATTGATTGTGTTTCTAAATGCAGAGGCGCTACGATAACCTACCTTTGAGTATGCATGTAGATTCTTTCTAAAGAGTATCGCCCCATATTGATCATAATAGTGAATCATTTGGTCAAAATGCTCTAGTACTGCTTCTTTAATGAGTTCGGGTGTAGCTTCTGCCATATCCTCTTTGATCTGTTTGAATATCCATGGTTTACTTACGGCCGCCCGTCCTATCATAATCCCCTCTGCACCGGTATATTCACGTACCCATTTGGCTTTTTGGGGAGTGTCGATATCTCCGTTGGCAAACATAGGGATAGTGATATTGCGTTTTATTTCGGCAAGTGCATCATAGTCTACAGGGGCTTTGTACCTCCCTGCCCTGGTACGTCCGTGTACTGCAATATAGTCTGCACCTGCATCTTCGCAGACTTTGGCAATGGCAACATGGTTTTTTTCGTTAAAGCCTAATCGGAATTTAACGGATGTATATTTTTTATTAGAGTATTTTTTAATGGTTTTTATAATTTTTGCCATTTGGGGTAAGTCTGTAAGCAGTGATGAGCCTTGAAGGTTATTGACAACTTTGGGTGCAGGACAGCCGCAGTTAAGGTCTATACCCGTGATATCTTCTCGTTCGTTGATAATTTCTACAGCTTTTTGTATGACGTCTAGATTTGAACCTGCTATTTGAATACTATAAGGGTTCTCTAGCAGTGAGCGCTCTAGCATACGGTCTGTTTTTTTTGAGTGGTGTACGAGGGCATTGGAACTTATCATTTCAGAGATAGTTAAATCGACTCCAAACTTTTTTACAACCGAACGAAAAGGAAGGTCTGTAAATCCTGCAAGAGGAGCCAATGCATATAGAGGTTTAGAGAAATCAAGCGTATGCATTATTTAGATAAGGTATGAGGGTATTTTACCGGGCAGGAGCTACTCGGTAATATACTTGTTTGTATCACAGACATGATCAATATCAATAATATCTCTCATTCTATATTTGCTGTTTTGTCGTTTTAGCTTGTAAAATGCACGGAATTTGAGAAATTCACTCTCTTCATGTTCTTCAAAGAATGCTGCCACTTGGTCGAGCAACTCATATTCGAAGAGTAGATATAAATAGGCATTTTGTGCTTTTGGATTCTCTTTTTGATAGGCTCTAAAGAGCGTTAGGTTTTCATCAGGTTTAAAATATTTTTTAGTTACCTGTGCGATTTTGATAAAATCACTACATGTGAATTTTAGTGTGTTGACAAAATCATTTAATATCTCTTTTGAAAAACCGATGTCGTCTTCACTGCTGATACGGTTTAGCATCACAAAGAAGTTTTCCGTGTCAAATACTTTTACGTATTTTCGTGCTTTCTCAAAATCCGATTTTTCTGCAAAGAGCTTGAGTGCCTCTTTTTGTACGGGTATAGAGTAATCGGAAGTTGCACGCATCACATCTTCAATAAATTTCTCACCCGATTTTAATTGGTTGAGTCTGTTTTGTATTAAAATAGGATTGCCGTCTTGAAAGACCTTTGCCATCTTCTCCTCTTTGAGATCTACATACTCGCCATTTTTAATTTTTTGGATAATATTGACCACCTTTGCCAAACGAGGCGTGAGTCCTTCAATGTTATCGGACATAGTAATTGATGCTTTACTCAGCAGTACGGCTTTGTTTCTGATACTTTCTATGACATATTTCTGCTCTTTTGGTTCATTGACTAATGACCAATAGAGTGCATCTTCCAAGGTATCGGTGTCTCTTTCCCATTTTTTTATTTTAAAATAGTTTCTAAGGCCATAAAAAAGCATATGCAAGATAGTAAAGAGAAAAAGAAGAAACATCGGTAGAATCACCCATACGGCAATAGGGAAATTAAAATTGATTCCCATGATCTCTACTATAAAGTTATCCGGTGCAAGGGTATGCGTAAATGCTCCTATGAGAGCGATGAGTGCAAGGCTAAAAAAAATATAGAGTCCAAGTTTCATAGTAAAATCCTTTTTTTGTGGTGTTAACTCATCTCTTTTTCATTAATTTCACGGCACGTAATGCAAAATCGTGCAAAGTTTTTGACGTCTAGACGGAGTTTATCTATCTCTTCTTCACACATCTCGCAGATACCGTATGTTCCTTTTCTAATTTTATCCAAAGCAAGTTCAAGTTCGTTTAATTCTTTACGAAGCTGCTCTAAAATAGCAGTTTCTACCGCAGATTCCGCCGATGCCGAAGCATAATCGGCTTCGTCTTTAAGTTCTAGGTTTCTCATCTCTTCTAGTTCCGTGGAGGTGCCTCTTAGGTTTTTTTCTATCTGGACTCTTCTGTCTAAAAGTTTGTTTTGAAAATCTTCCAATTCTTTTTGTGTCAACATGATATTGCAGTTTTCCTATTTATGATATGGATGATTATGGTTGATTGCCAAACCTCTAAAGATCTGTTCTAACAAAACCACTTTCATCAGTTTATGTGAAAGCGTTATTTTACCAAATGATATACTATTATTGCATTTATCTAAAAAAGCGCCTTCAAAGCCGTAAGCACCGCCGATAAAGAGGTTTATTTGCATGCTATTCTTAAGCAGTTTTGCAAAATCGTGGCTATCAACCTCTTTCGAGGATGGATCTAAAGCGATATTTCTGCCCTGTTTCATATAGTTTTCCATGGCTTTTGTGTAGGATTGTCGTGCAGCATGTGCCGAGAGCCCCTGTGCTTTTGCTATCTCATTATTAAAAAGGTCGATGATATTGATAGTAGCAAAGGGTTTGGCCATTTTTACGTAGTACTCTATTAATTCTTGGTATAAACCCTTTTTGACTTTTTTATCAATGACAATTACATTAATTTTCATCTAATATCTTTTTGATTTTCATGGCCAGTTGGTGTACTGACATCGCATAGTAGGCACTATGGTTGTATCGTGCGAGTACGCGAAAATTATCAGCTCCGTACCAGAGTTCGTCATAGTTTTTTCGGTTTAGTTTGATTAGTCTAACTTTGCCTTTATAGTTCCACTTCTTTTTTGGACTGATACCTTTCAAATCGGCTCTGTCGTATGCTGTTTTGTATCCGGTTTTGTATCCATGGTATCTCTCTCCTTTATAGCTTACCCTTGTAGCTACGGGTTTTCCCGTTTTCCAACCGTTTTTTTTCAGATAGTTTGCAATAGAGGCAATAGCATCACCGGCCTTTTGCAGGGTGATACGCCCATCACCGTTATAATCGACGCCGTAAGCCTCATAGTTGCTTGGCATAAACTGCCCTAGACCTATGGCACCTGCATAGGATCCTTTGACGTTTTTTGGATGAAATTTTTGAGTATGCGAGAGGTGGATAAATTTTTTAAGTTGATGTTTAAAAAATTTGTTTCTTCTGTTTTTTTCAAAAGCCAGGGTGGTTAGGTTATCAAAGACGGGATATTTTCCTACATTGTTTCCATAGACGGTCTCTATACCGATAATTGCAGCGATATACTCTTTTGGTACACCGTATCGTTGTTGGACTTTGTTAAAAATTTCTTGATGTTTTTGGATAAAGTTTGCACCTTGAATTGCTCTAGTGTTACTGATTTTATGTTTGCTGTATCTATCCCATGCACCATATTTAGGGTAGCGTTTTTTTAATGCAGCTATCTCCCGGGGTGTACGTTTTTTTTTCACTTTTTTGCTAAAGATACGCAGAGGTGTTTCATATTGAGTGACAGAGGAAAAAAGAGTTTTAAGGTAGTTCTGATTCATGTTATACTCTTGTACAAGCATTTGAATAAATGTTTGTACTTCTTTATTTTTAGTATAGTCTTTTGCATACGATAAAGAAGCCAATATAACAAAGATAAGCAGCGTTTTCATCTTATGCTCCTCAATTTTTTGTTATTGTAGCCAAGATGATGTGACACTGAGATAAAAAATGATAAAAAGGAAAAAAATGCTTATTGATTTTAAAGAGAACAATCCACATGAACGCTATATGCTTATGGTACAGTCTATTATACCAAGACCCGTAGCATGGGTCATGACAGAGAATAAAGGAGTGTTGAATATTGCCCCCTTTTCTTATTTTGCCCCACTCTCTTCGGAACCTCCTGCACTCGTTGTCTCTGTAGGTCATCGTCCCGACGGAACTCCCAAGGATACACTGCACAATATTAGAACGTCTCAAAAATGTGTCGTCTGTATTGTAGATAATGCACATTTTGAGATGATGCATCTCTCCTCCAAGAGTTTAGCAGCAGGTGAGAGTGAAGTGGAGTATTTTGATATTAAAACAGAAAATATACTTCATGATTTTCCTCCTATCCCCAAAGCGATTAAGGTGGCCTATTTTTGTACTTTATTGCAGGAGATTGATTTAAAAGGCTCTAAGACCATACCGATTGTTCTTCAGGTGGAACATCTCTATCTTGCCGACGAGATTGTCTCTCAAGAAGAGAGAGGCAATGTACTCCGTTTTTCGGCGATTGCACGGGTGGGAAGAGGATATGCATCGTTGTTGGAGAACCTAGAGGCACCCGAAATTCCAAAATAGACTGTTTAGATTAATAAAGGTAGTGTATACTTTAAGGTATAAAATATAAAAAAGGATAGGTAGATGGATTTAATCAAGGTATTGGGTAGTCTTGTTGCAAGCGGTGCACTCTCTAAAGGTTCAGGAGGAGATGTGCTGGGGAGCATCCTTGGCAGTGTGCTTGGCGGTACACAACAGCAGCAGACACAAGGCGGCGGCAGTATGGGCGATCTTCTTGGTTCATTGATAGGCGCAGGCTATTCTACAGGCGGAAACTCTGGCGGAGGTTTGGGTGATTTGCTAGGTTCGCTTGTAGGTGGAGGAGACGGCTCAAGTACCGGTGCAAGAAACGGTAGTTTGGGTGATTTATTGGGTGCCCTAGTCGGTGGTTCGGCATCACATAAAGAGGCTACCGGACGTACACCCACGAGTGCCGATGATTTAGAAGATCTACTAGGTGTCGGGAAAGAGAGCAGTGGCAGATTAGGAGGAGATGGCGGGCTTGGCGGGCTTCTTGGCGGAGCGATTGCCAAACATGCACAACAGAATAATCCTAATCTACCCAATGTATCAGAGGATGATTACAGTTTTTTGCCGCTTGAGACAGATAAGCAAGAGGCGGTAGATCATGCCAAATTGATTATTCGGGCAATGATTAATGCAGCAAAAGCAGATGGAAGTATCGATGAGAGTGAGCAAGATCATATTATTGCAAAACTCGGTGATGTGACGCAAGAAGAGATTGATTTTATTAGAGAGGAGTTTGCCGCATCTTTGGATGTCGAAGCTTTTGCACGCTCTATTCCAAGATCTATGGCAGAGCAGATATATATGGTCTCTTTGACGGCGATAGATTTGGACAAGAACAGTGAGGCACGATATCTGGCAGAATTGGCAAAAGGTCTTGGAATTCCTACGCGGTTAGCAAATCGAATCCATGATAAATTTGGTATTCCCAAGATTTTTGCTTCATAAAGAGGTAGATAATTTAGTATGTATGGAGTGATGATGGTATTACATAAAAAAGATATTGCACTGAACAATATTTTTTACCCTTCAAAAAAACCTTCGAAAAAATTGATGACAGTTTTACACGGAAGGGGCGACTCTTCTAAAGGGTTTACATGGTTGCCTCAGTTTATGGATATGGATGAGATGAATTATCTCCTTTTGGATGCCCCATATGAATATTTTGGAGGAAATTCATGGTATGATTTGCCTCCCAATCAACTTATAGGTATCGCACACTCTTCAAGTCTCCTTGCAGATATCTTTGATGAGCTTTTTGAAGAGGAGTTTGATGCCTCCGAGAGTTTTCTTTTTGGTTTTTCCCAGGGCTCACTGCTTACCTTTGAGTTTGGGGCAAGGTATGAAAAGCAATTTTCCGGTTACATGGCTATTTCGGGATATATTTACGATCCCGAACTTTTACTTAAAGAGATGAATCCTAAACTTAAAGATGCCAATTGGCTTTGTACACACGGTAGAGAGGATGAGGTATTGCCTTATGATGTCTCAAAAGCCCAAGTAGAAACATTGCAGAGTAATGGTTTTAACATCACATTTAAAAGTTATGACAAAACGCATACCATAATAGAAGATGAATTAGAGATGTTAAAAAGATGGGTTGGGGATAAGTTGTAGTGTTGTCCGGGTATATTGCGTAGATGACTACCTTTCCGCATTATCTTACTACGTTGGATTTTCTGCCTCTTAAAAACAGTTTTTTTCCTGCACAATTGCCTTCTAGGAGTATTATGATTATACTACACGGACGTGGGGGGAAATCCGAAGATTTTAGTTGGATAGCAGAGTATTTTGACTTTGACGATATGCACTATTTGATGCTTGATGCTCCCTATGTGTATGATGAGGGGTATGCATGGCATGATCTTCATGGGTGTATGCAAGAGAGTTTTACACTACTTAGAGAGACCTTTGATATGCTTTTTAAAAAGGAGTTTGATCCCTCCGAGAGTTTTCTTTTTGGTTTTTCGCAGGGTGCAGAGCTTACTTTTGAATTTGGAGCAAGGTATGCAAAAGCGCTGTCAGGATACATTGCTGTTAGCGGATATCTCTCTCATCCCGTCAGGCTGCTTAAGGAGGCAAAACAGAGTTGTAAAAAGGCGCACTGGCTCTGTACACACGGTACCGAAGATGAGGTGCTTGATTTTTATAAAACAAAGGAACAGATAGAGGTTTTGCAAAAAGGCGGGTTTGATATTACTTTTTCTCCTTACGAGAAGGGACACGGTATCATCAAAGAGGAGAGTACGATGATCTATCAATGGATACAAACCCTAAAAGCATCCTATTAATGAGATAGATATTTATAGCCTGTAGCTGTCTTAACCAGTTTCTTTTCTTTAAGCAGCTTATTGACATTTCTGGAAAATGTCTCTGGGGTCATACCCAGTAGATAGGCTATCTCATACTGTTTCAAATCTAGACTAAGTGCAGGACTCTGTTCGAAAAAATGTAATATTTTTTCTCTAGACGAAGATGCAAGATTAAAATGGATATTTTGTTGCAGTAGGTCTATTTTATCAAGCAGTGATTCGATCAGTACCTGAGAGATTTTACTATGTGTGACAAAGAGTTTTTTAAAGGCTTCTATATTTATTTTTAAGACTGCCCCGTCGGTTTTAAAGGTTGCAGATGAAGGAAACGGTATTTGGCGAAGTGCGGCTGCCTCTGCCAAGAGGGCATAGCGTTTAAAATAACCAATAACGATTTCATTGCCTTTTGGGTCATGTTTAAAGATACTTACAATACCCCCGATTAAAATGATTAGTGCATCACTCTTTTCTCCTTGGGTAAAGAGTGTACTATTTTGGCTATATCGACAGATACGAGAGATCTTTTCTAGTGCTTGAAGCTCATTCTCTTCAAGGGAGGAGAAGATATCTGTTTCGCATAAGATTGTGCGGATTGTTTTATTTTGCATAAGAAACTATAACATGAAATGCTTATACAATGATGCCAGTATAAAATCACCGTATAGAACCGGGGAAGGAAGATATGTTTAAATAAGGGGGATTGACCACTTTTTATAATAGGCAACCACACGTAGGATTACACCTAAAACAAAAATAGCCAAAGTGATATAAAACCCCTCTATATGTAAGGAGTGAAGCATATACATCAATGCGCCTACAAGCAAGGCTATCGTACCATAAAAGCCTGTCTTAAAGACAAAGGGTACTTCATTGATAATAATATCTCTTGTAATCCCTCCGCCTACGGCAGTAATAAAGGCGAGTGCCAGGACACCTGTAAAATTGAGATTATGCTCTAGTGCTATGAGTGCACCCGTGATACTGAACGAGACCAAGCCAATAGAGTCTGAGAGTATAAAAAATGCTCTGTTTTCTATATTTTGTCGTTTATGAAAACGAAAAAGTATTAAAAAAAGCATCATAAATGAGACCATTATGGCAGGCATATCGTAGCTAAATGCAAAAGGGGTTTTATCTACGATAACATCACGGATAATTCCTCCGCCAAAGGCGGTGAGAAAAACGGATATCAAGGTGCCCAAAAAGTCAAGTCTGCTTCGTACTGCTACAAAAAATCCGGACATCGCAAAAGCGATGGTACCAATATATTCGGCTATTTCAAACATTAGAGATCTATTGCATACTTTTTAAGTGTTTCAAGGTCTATAAGTTCAAGCATTTTGATATACGTGGCATGTATGAAAATCTGTGGAGCCATACCGTCATGTATAGCTTTGATAAATGAGTGCCCGCCAAGGCACCAGCTCTCTCCGGGCTTAACTCCCGGAAAGTTGTATTGAGGTATGGGGGTAGAGAGGTCATTGCCTACTTTTTTGCTATATTCCAAAAACTCTTTAGTGGCATAGATACAGACTGCATGCATTGCCGGGTTATGATTGCCCGTATTGCAGTATCCGTCTCTGTGAAAGCCGGTAAGCGGTTTAAGGGAACATGGCTCAAGGGGTTCACCTAAAACATTAATCGATTTATCCATATTCTCTCCTTAGATACAAGTATAAAAGCGATTATAGCCAAATTAACTAACGTTATTGCCTGTTTTTTATCTGTGAGGCAGATCTTTTAAAAGATAGTTAAAAATGCTTTTTAGGCACAGGTATTTTCTTTGGGTATAAGAGAAAACATCATAGTTCTTTTAGCTCTATTTTACCACAAAATTACTTTTCATTACTCCTTGCTACTTTCTACCTGTTTCATGTTATACTTCAGCTATGCAAACATTTTTAAAAACCATCGGTGCACTTAATGATGAAACACGCCTTAGTATACTACGTTTCATAGATATCAACGGTGCGGTGTGTGTCTGTGACATAGAGTCAGCCTTCGGGATGATACAGTCACGCATCTCTCGCCACCTCAAAATACTCAAAGAGGCAGGCTTCTTACGTGTAGAACGTAAAGGACGCCGGGCATACTACTCCATACGCTCCCCACTTGACAAATTTCGTCAGGAGATTCTAAAAGAGGTTTCTTATTTGGATATGCAGGTGCCGGAATTTAAGGGAGCGTGTACGCTATAAAGTCTTTTTACATATCCAAAGGACTAGTCACCCTGCCCTTGTTCATCTTGGCTACCACGTGAGTATAGACCATCGTGGTCTCCACAGATTTATGCCCCAATAACTCCTGAATACTTCTCAAATCAATCCCACTTTGTAAAAGATGCGTGGCATAGGAGTGCCTAAATATATGTGATGTCACACGCTTATGTACATTTGCTTTAGTGGCTGCTTGTTTTATGTTACGCCCCAATGTCTTTTCATGCACATGATGTCTACGTACCACTTCAGATCTAGGGTCTTTTGCCACAGACTTCATAGGAAACAAAAATTGCCATTTGGTCTCGAACTTAGCATGAGGATATTTACGTTCAAGTGCGTACGGCATATATACAGAGCCATAACCATCTGCTACATCTTTAGTATGTATGCCTTCTACATACTCTACATGTGCCTTGAGTCTCTGCTTGATAGCTTGTGGCAATGGCACAGTTCTGTCCTTAAGGCTTTTGCTGTCCCAAATATAGACTTTATCAAACCCATACCCCAAGGGCATTTCCTCACTTCGTTCACGGCAAATCTATGTCTTTTATACGTATATTCAACACTTCACTCATACGTAAACCACATCCATACATCAAATACACTATGAGTTGATAAGTACCTGTCAAGTTATCTATCACTTTTTTAACTTCTTCTTTGGTAAGTACTTGTGGAATGTGTTTTCTCTCTTGGGCTCTCAGAGCCTGTATGTTCCACATACTCATATCTATACCCAATACCTCTTTATATAAAAAGAGTAAAGCAGAAAATGCTTGATTTTGTGTTGATGGTGATACCTTTCTCTCTACAGCAAGATGTGTCAAAAACTGTTCTATCTCTGGTTTAGCCATTTCTATGGGGTGTTTTTTGTTGTGGTAAAAAATGTAGTGTTTTATCCAACCTACATAAGACTTTTCAGTTTTGATACTATAGTGCTTAAATCGTATTTTGTCACGAACTATATCTAGTAACTTTTTCTTTACTTCCATGATTTACTCCTAAAATAGCAGGACATTATGTCCTCTATCGCCATAAATCAACAAATAGAGGAACACTTTGTCCAAATATTGGCTCATATCCTAGTAAAAGGACATAAGCAACTTTTATAATTCTATAGTTTTTTCAGAAAAAGTATCAAAAATATGGCAAATTGACATATTTTTAGAAATAGTCAGACATTTTTGATATACTACTAACATGAAAAATATAAGAATAGCGGGACATTTTGTTCCTCTAATAAATAGTTGTTCGAACGCTTCGCATTCGAACAACGGGGGCGTGGGCTGAACACCCACTTGCTGCCCGATGCATCCGCATCGAACAACAAGCGGGAGAAGCGAGCAACCAATGCGAAAGTAAACTTTCCCATCGCCTGTCGCTTACCCACGCCCCCGTTATGTGTCTGCGACGCAAAAGCATAAAGTGCAAATATTAAAATTGAGCGTATGGCTAAATATTATTAGTAAGAGTCCGAATGAGTAAAAAATCGAATACAGCAAAAATACCTAGTAAAGCTCAC
>Ga0256839_1000517_pt1 | contig 50012 bp, 39 predicted proteins | sample 354166metaG_FD_185968 | JGI IMG/M metagenome (GOLD analysis project Ga0256839, IMG submission 185968) | Hydrothermal vent microbial communities from Mid Atlantic Ridge, Atlantic Ocean - 354-166 | ecosystem: Environmental > Aquatic > Marine > Hydrothermal vents | place: Atlantic Ocean: Mid... | reverse complement strand
GTGGGTCCGTCTGCTAGCTGCATAATAATGGGTGTAGCCCACTACCAACACATCCCCCTCAGCATCGCCACCATATACAAAGGGATTCTTCAGAAATATGGTAGCACCGTCAGGTGCTGTAAGTGTACGTAATATATGGAGACTATCGGTGGCAACATCCAATACTGTGATGGCTGCCTCCCGGTGATGGTTCTTATAGTAAACCCTATAAATCTTCTCTTTGTGCACGCTCAGAGCAGCTTCGCCAAAATCAAAAGGAGCAACCCACACCACACAGCTCTTTGTCTGCTCATCGGGTATCACTACCCCTTGAGCAAGCGGCAATACCCATTTGCCTCTTAGAAAACCCGACAAAAGGTTGTAATACAACGGCCGACTTGAAAACAAGTCACAGCACCAATAAGTCTTTATCTTTCCGCTCTGCAGATCGACCGTGGCAAAACATTGCTGCACATCCTCATACCAGCTAAACAGCATCTGATTGCCTTGGCGAATTGGATAAAGATGCGTTGCAGCTGCCAGGTCAAGCCTCCAGGCTTGTGTCAAACTGAGTGCGCGGGGCTTGGCAGTGTGCTCTTGCTGGCATCCCCACACAGCTGCCAGCACCCACATCACCCAACCTATTGTCCTTACCGATTCCCACCTTCCCATCACTTCGGAGGAATCACAAAAGCTGGCCCTGAGTTGCCGTTGAACAAATCCTCGTACACTTGCCGCACCGTCGGATGAAAATATTTCGGCTCGTCAAAGTGGTTCACTCCCGCAAGGCGAATGGTCACCGTCGCACCATCCAACAGCTGCTCCTCTTTGGAGTACAACCCATCGTGAGGCGCAAACACATAGGCCGGCACGCTGATCTGAGGATAGGTGTAGGTTCCCGTCTCAAAATCGCAGTACTGATCGCAGTCTATATCCAAATTCATCTCGTAGTTCAAATCCGCACACTCCATCATACACGGAAGCAACTCATCCGGATCCGCAACATCTACCTCACCCAAAACCAGCTCGCCCTCCGTAATCAGCACCACATAACGCGCCGCCAACACCTGATTGGCCAACTCACAGCGCAACAACCGCGCTAACTCCTCGTCGTACTGACGCACAGCCTCTATCTGCTGCGCCAGCAACGTCCCATTCCCCGATATAAACTCACCTACAAACGTAAGAATAGCACCCAAACCCGGACTTTCTAAATCTATAAACTCCCCTACCGCAGCCAAAAGATTCGAAAAAAAGTTTGTCGTCGATTGAACCAGCGCCACCTGTAAGCTCGTCTTCGCCTTGCGCTTAGCGATCATGCGCCTCATCCGAAGACAATCCCCATATAAATTTGCATCAGTCAATGGGAAGGGATCAGCTCTTGACGACAGCAAACTTGCCAAGAAAAACTCTGAAGTCTCCTGCTCGGTATCTCCCCACAACACTGCAGTAGGCACAGTCGGCACTCCTATCGAATCTACCGCCCCCCCTGGCGTTACATACTGCAGCGGTTCCCGCAAATTCTCCAACTCTTGCATCATCGTAGCAAAAGCGCCCACTATGTTGCAGTCCTCGCATTCATCTCCTTACTTCATGTCGTTTATTCCCGAAATTAATTCCTCCATCGTCGTAAAGTTGGACAAATCGCCCTCATTGTCCGTAGCTTTCTCAATCACATGGGATCCCTTATTTGGCACCCCATTGAGTATCATCGCACTGATATTCGGATGCTCCAGCTGGAGCTTGCGCAAAATAATCCCCGAATAGTCATGGGCTACCCCCAACACATCACTGCCATTGCTCACCAATGGATACAGGGCTGACACCACAGATTCCACCCCTTGCTCCGGATAGTAGTTCACCCCACTGAGCAAAGTGTTGATCTCATAATCGTGAGCGAACAGATCTTTACTCCAGCGGAACATGCTGTGCGAGGGCGTCAATCCTCCTATCCACAGCACATCTCGCTGTTGCCCATGCAAATTACTGCATCCCAGCCACAGTAGTAAAAGTACGTATGGCTTACTAAAAACTATACTGCAACTCCACATCTCTTATCGATTTTTATAAGGAAAGAAGTTTTACAGGAAGTAGAAGTGGAAAAGGCCAAAACCTATTCCATCACAAAGTTAGTGATACGCGAACGGCGGAAAATGTTCATCTTGATATTGCTGAATGGCGATATAAACGAAGTCCTGAATTCATGCCCCACCACTTTGAAGTCATCTATTTCACCTGATACATACAAGCGATAGCCCTGACGCAGCTCGCCCGAAGCATCGTAGTCTTCCTGTCCTACCAGTAGGTAGCGTTTTGTATCGAAATACACTCGAGAAAATCCATCGTCTAAAGGCTGATCGACAGTGACGAGATCCTGACCAGGCAAGCTATCTACTGGATAACCAGCATTGGCAAAAGCTGCCCATACTTGCTGCAGCTCGTCCTGACTGAGCGGCTTGGTCACCTTGCTCAAGGAGACCAACAGAAACTGGAGTACAATGGTCTCAGGTTCGACGTAGTTGGTATTAATTTCTTTTCCCGAAGCATCGTAGTAAATTACTTTCCCAGTTCTATCAAACACTGCTCGGTGAAATAATGGTTTGTCATGTACGCCAACTCCTGCCATGTAGTCCGGATATGTATACAAGCCGGAAGCGGGTAACATCTGGACCGTGCTCTCAAAAGTGCCATCGGGGTATATGCAAGTTTCCACGCTGCATCTCCTAGCCGTAGGGGGCAACATGAGCTGTTCGGCTACGTCGAGCTGGCTATAGTGGGTAATTCCTTCTGATTCGTCTGGCGACACATTGCTCACCTTTTCCACCACGAAGCTCAAATAACGGGCACAGTCCAGTTTTTCCTCGGTGGTGGGCATTTCATTTTCCTTCCCACAAGAAATAAGCAAAGTACCCACTGCAGCGGCCAGCATCAGTGTGCGCAAATGAGGTGAGCGTTTCATCTTTAAACAAGTTTGAGCGATGAAATAAATGACAGTTAATAAAATCCAACACAATGTGCCCCATCACTTACTACTACTTCTCACCAATACATATGGGACCTTTTTCTAAGGTAATACAAAAAAAATTGATCAACAATGCAAGACTTGTCCAAGATTTTTTTTGTTATTACAATAAAAAAACAAGTCACAGGTGCTTCAGATTTGTTTACCAGCACGCTGTACACGTCTTGTTTAGCACTCGATCAGTTCTCTTTTGAGGTTCAAGGCACAGGAAGCTACAGGGGAGAATGCACAGAAAACCGCATTTTTGGCGAAAGCCAAAGCCTGGACACATGAAAAATATATCATTTCGCATCTTTTTCGTACTCGTATTGCTGCTCATCGTCTTTGGTAGTGGCATATATGTGGCGCGATGGTGGTGGCAGCAACAGCAACAGCTCAAGGTACAGGAACAGTCGGATGTACTACTCGAAAAAGTACGTGCTGTAGCCAAGCTCATCACGGTAGAAGGGCAGTTTTCGGAATTGTACAGCTACAAGGAGATCTGGGGTTACGACTGGAGTCCTTTCCGAAAAAAGGCGCTGTTGCGCATACAAGCGACCGTCCAAGTGGGATACGACTTGGAGAAGATGCACATCGAGATGCAGCCGGACAAGCGCACCATCATCATCTCGAATCTGCCCGAACCGGAAATCTTGAGCATCGATCACACAATAGACTACTACGACATTCAGGAGGGCACATTTAACTACTTCACACCGGAGGACTATAGCAAACTCAATGCACGTGCCAAGGAGTTCATTCGCCAAAAAGCACTTCAGAGCAATTTGCTTGAGCTAGCAGTACGCCAAGGAAATGAAATGCTAGAGCTCATCGAGTTCATGGCGGAATCAGCTGGCTGGAAGGTTCAATATCAAAGCGATGTGCCCATTGCTACAGACAGCTTGTCGGCGCCACCTGGCTGACAGATTAGGTAGTGCATCAGTGCGTTGTTTGGTGGCTTTGCACTTGTACGACCAAGGCAAAAGGGAGATGGCTCGCTGGAGGAACAGCTTTTTCCTTTACTTTTAGCCCTGTTTCCAAATTATTGTCTGCCTACTGCAGCCATTGCCACCACAAATGCAGGTGCCTATGGGGCAGGGCAGTCTGCCACAAGTGAGGGCGATGAAAACTGAGATGTACAGTAGGTATTCACCAAACCATCTAAAAAAGCAATAAGCTATGAGTGCACAAACGAAAGGCCATCCTAAAGGGCTCTATACCCTATTTGCTACCGAGATGTGGGAGCGATTCAGCTACTACGGCATGCGCGCCTTACTGGTGTTGTATCTGACGGCTGAGCTGGTAAGCGACGGCTTTGGGCTGGCGCGTGCAGAGGCTTTGGCCATTTATGCCGTTTTTACGGGATTGGTGTATCTGACGCCCATTCTCGGCGGTTGGGCATCTGACAAGTTTTTGGGCAAGCGCAAAACGGTCTATATCGGCGGATTGGTCATGGCCATTGGGCAGTTTTTGCTTGCTACCAGTGCATTTACCGCTCATTCCATTGATCCGGCCATGCGGCAGTTCATTTTCAACTTTGGTCTGGGTACGCTGATCATTGGCAATGGCTTTTTCAAGCCCAACATCTCGACAATCGTAGGTGACTTCTACGACGACAACGACCCGCGCAAAGACTCTGCCTTCAATATATTCTACATGGGGATCAACTTAGGTGCCATTCTGGGTCCCTTCATTGCTGGTGGTTTGGGTGAAAACATCCACTGGGGTTGGGGCTTTTTCTCTGCGGGTATCGGCATGGTCATTGGCGTGCTGTGGATGTATTTCCGCGAAGAGACCTTAGACGGCCACGGTCTTCCACCTCAAACGGCAAATGACAAGATACGCCTCGATGGCAAAGACTGGCGCGACATCGTACTCATTTCGGTGGGCTTGGTGGTAGGCACATTAGCCATTATTCTTTTCTGGCGAGCCATTCCCGAAAGCGTGCAAAGTGGCATTGTCAATGTGGGTTTTGTGGCCATTGTATTGGGTTTGGGCTATGTAGTCATTCGCGGCATTGATGGCGAACGATGGCTGCCCAAGTTTGCCGTGGTAGTGGGCATTGTGGTGATTGTAGAGTTGCTAAGTCACTTTTGGGATTCCATTCCTCCTCAAGCGACCACTTATGTAGGCTATGCAGCCGTAGCGGGACTGATCGTGTTATTGGTGAGCCTGATGCGCAGCAGCAACGACGACTGGAGCCGTATGGGCGTGATCATCACGCTGGCCATCTTCAACGTAGCATTTTGGGCAGGCTTTGAGCAAGCAGGCGGCACGATGAATCTGTTTGCAGCCGAGAACACCAATCGCGTCATTGGCGGATGGGAAGTGCCGGCTTCGTGGTTTCAAAACATCAACCCCTTTGCTATCTTAGTTTTTGCGCCCTTGTTTTCAGTTATGTGGCTCAAGCTCGACGCACGCGGTCTCAACCCGCGCACCCCTGTGAAGTTTGCCTTGGGCTTGTTGTTAGGTGCGCTGGCCTTTTGGGTTATGTCGCAAGCGGCCAACAAAGCCGCTGACGGCACGCTCGTCTCGCCCATGTGGTTGGTGGTGGTATACCTCATTCTCACGCTGGGCGAGCTATGCCTCTCGCCCATAGGCCTATCGATGATTACTAAACTGGCCCCTCCCAAGCTCGTATCCGTGGTCATGGGACTGTGGATGGCCAGCTTCGCCGCAGGCAACTATCTGGCTGGTATTCTGGAAAATATCTTACACAAATACCACTTTGCCCTCTATCCCTTCATCACGATGGTGATGCTCATTTCTGCTGGGCTGCTGTTGCTCATGTCGCCCATCCTGAACAAGGCCATGAAGGGCATCCACTAAAACGAGCTGCAAAGTGTGTAGATAGATATAAAAAAATAAAAGATAACTTTCACCATTGTGGAAAATGCTCGTATCTTAGGCCCCGAACCCGGGTCGGTTCGGGGCTTATCTTTCCCAAAACGCTAACCGATTATGATCCCGAACGAATCAGGCTCTCCAATGACACCTCCCAATGGGGGTGCATCGAGCAATGCAATAGTGTATCTGTCTTTGCTAGTTAGTCAAATAATCATAGGCGCCCTACTCTATGGGTTATCCACACCGCAATCCAACTACATTCAAGAATCCACACTTGTTTTAGGCGTAGCATGGCATCGCCTCGTGGTCGGCTTTCTACTCATATTCGCCATTTTGACTGCTGTCTACCTTCGCAGCCAATTGGCACAGCGCCAGGAAAAGCCAGATGCTGCTACAGTGAAAAACACACAACTCATTGCTTGGTTATTGTTAGAAATGGCCAACATAGCCACAGTAGTCTTGGCAAGTTTACAGCACGATCGGCAATTATTTCTGGTGTTTTTCGTAGGGCTAATGGCCTTTGCATGGATGCGTCCGGCTACCTGGCTTTACAATTCAGGCTCTTGAGTGAACGCTCCATTGCAAATAGGCAAAAAACAGAAGCATATCAACTGTGAAGTGGAAGTTTTTTACAGTCAGTGTCGTAGGATGGCTTTTTTTGTGCCCACAAGCATGTAGCCCCGATGGCTGTGGTTGGACCAAATCGGGCTTTCTGGCACAGGTAGACCAACTCGTAGCGCAAGTTGATCAACTGGACTACCCTGTGAAAGACGAGCGATGGGCTCGTTTCGACGATCAGTTTACCAACCTAGTAGACATGTGTTACGAAAAATATGAATCTGAGCTCACCCCTCAAGAGAAGCGCCACTTTTGGGCAGGTGTAGCGCGCTACTACTACAAGCGATTTGGCAAAGCAGGTGTACGCCAGCTGAAGCAGGCAGGCCGCCACCTGCGAGATCTAATAAACGAGATGCAACAGTAAACATCTACAAGAGCACCTCAAGCTGTACTGCAAAGATTTTGTAGGCCTACGGTGCAACCTTTCGCAACCAACTTAGTAAATAACTCCAAAGTCACTTTTTTACAAGCCGAAGAAAGGTTAACCCCTTCACAATCAACAACATGCCTGACACGATACTCTCTTTTTTCACAGCTTTTTCACTCACTTTTTTTGCACTGCCACACATCATTCGCATTGCAAAACTTAAAAAGCTGTACGACATCCCCAATGAGCGCAAGCTACACAAAGTGGCCACGCCAGCTCTTGGAGGCCTAGGCATTATCACAGGCACCCTATTTTCCGTAATCCTCTGGGTGCCCTTCAGTGCTTACCCCAGATTGCAATATCTGGTCTGTGCGGTACTCATACTGTTTATGATCGGTATCAAAGACGATATCGAGCCCATCGCTCCGATCAAAAAGCTCATCGCACAAGTTTTGGCTGCTTCGATATTGGTGTTCAAATCAGGTTATCAACTGACGAGTTTTTACGGAGTATTTGGCATCGGACAGCTTCCCCAAGGAGTCAGTATTGCATTTTCCATATTTGTGTTCATAGTCATTATCAACGCATTCAACCTAATCGATGGCATCAATGCACTTTCGGCATCGATAGGTATTCTGATCAGCTTCGTACTGGGCAGTTGGTTTTTTCTGGTAGGGCACTTAGGGCTGGCCTTGTTTGCCTTCGCCACAGTGGGCAGCCTCACTGCCTTTTTGCGCTACAACATCACGCCGGCCCGCATCTTTATGGGCGACACGGGTTCGCTATTTTTGGGCCTGGTGAGTGCGGTATTCACCATTCAGTTCATTGAGATGCAAAAACAGCTGGATCCCACTCATTGGCTACGCCTCGATGCGGCGCCAGCTTTAGCTATATCTGTATTAATATTCCCACTCTTCGACACGCTGCGCGTATTCGTCATGCGCATTTTACGCGGGCGATCCCCTTTGTCGCCCGACCGCAATCACATTCATCACATGCTGATCGATTTGGATTTTACCCACATGCAAGCAACCGGCATTTTGGTGCTTATCAATGCAGCATACATCTTCGTTATTTTCCAACTGCGGCACTTGGGCACATTGGTGCTTTTAGCAATTATTTTAGGTTCGGCCATTGCATTAAGTGGCCTTTTATACACCAAAATACGGCAGAAACGCCTCAAAAAGAGCCGACGTAAAGTGCCTCGACCTGCAGCTGCATAAGAAATACAAAATATAAAGCAAAGAGTACTACACTACTTTGTCGGCACAAGATGAGCTGGCAAATGCATCGGGCTTGGCTTTAAATACAAAGCCCATACTTAGGATGTAGCCCATGGCCTCCTTCAACGCCTGATTCGACTGGAAGGCAGGATCTGTGTTGATGTCGGCATGTACTTCTAAGGCTACATCGTAGCGATCCAACACATCGCACAGCGCATACGCCACCTCGACCGATTTGCCCACTTCGGTAATCATGCGCTCTCGAAGGCCCATCGTGCGCTCCAAGCGCTCGTTGTGAATGAACATAAACCCACCTTTCTTTTCCCTGAGGAAAACGACCACTGTGGCAAACTCAATGCCCTGTGCCCGCACTTGTGAGTCGGTACCGATACAGACCTTGAGGCGATGACCTGCTTTTAGTTCGCGCCGAATGGCGCACTCAACAGCTTGTACCAACGGCAGCTCGAGCTGCTCGCCGTTGAGCCTTCTCCATCTGTCCATGGCTTTTACATTGTCTATCCATAAAAAATAATTAAAAGCGAAACTTAAACGACACAAACACTTAGGTGAACGGAAAAGTGGTGTGGTAACATCATCGGAGTCAGCAATGCGCAATCAATATCCTGCAAATGTACCAAATGAGCCAAATTTTGTTTCAAATGATGTGATTTTAATCAAATCGAATCAAACAATGTAGTTTTTTCACCGATAAACGCTGCGCGCTGCTCGTCCTTTTTAAGAGTTACTCCATGAAATGCATCCTGAACATCATTCGTTTCAGCCTCTTTCAATTTCTGTATCTTTGGCCCCACTTTTGGCCCAAGCCAATCAAATAAATAAAGTATGTACAAGGAATACAAAAACCTGGACCTTCCCCAGATTGAGCGAGAAATTTTGCGTTTTTGGGAAACACACAAGGTTTTTGAACGGAGTATGATACAGTGCCCCGATGCCGAGCGCTTTGTCTTCTACGAAGGTCCACCTTCTGCCAATGGCAAGCCGGGCATTCACCACGTCATGGCGCGCACTATTAAAGATCTGGTATGCCGTTTTCAAACCATGAAAGGCAAGCACGTAGCGCGCAAAGGCGGATGGGATACCCATGGCTTGCCCGTAGAGTTGAGTGTGGAAAAAGAGTTGGGTATCACCAAAGAAGATATCGGCAAAAAAATTTCCGTAGCTGAGTACAACGAGCGCTGCCGCCAAACAGTAATGCGCTATAAAGCCGAATGGGACGAGCTGACGCGCCGCATGGGCTATTGGGTCGACCTAGAGCATCCCTATGTGACTTATGAAAACGACTACATCGAGTCGGTGTGGTGGCTATTGCGCCAAATCTACGACAAAGGCCTGATGTACAAGGGCTACACGATACAGCCCTATTCTCCTGCGGCGGGCACAGGGCTCAGCTCACACGAGCTGAACATGCCTGGGTGTTATCGGGAAGTAAAAGACACCACGGTAGTAGCCATGTTCAAGGTCAAACGCGACGAGCACAGCGACTTTCTCTTCGACGACCCCAAGGAAGATGTACGCATCTTGGCATGGACTACTACCCCATGGACGCTCCCCTCCAATACAGCATTGACCGTAGGGCCACATATTGATTACGTCAAGGTCAAGACGACCAACCCCTATACGGGCCAGCCCGTAAGCGTCATTTTGGCCAAAGATCTAGTGGATCGCTGGTTCGGACAAAAACACAGCCCGGAAATCCTGTTCATCAGTACGCCTTTCTCAGGCAAAATGCTGGAAGGCATCCGCTATGAGCCATTATTCGACTTTGGCAACCCTATCGAACCACTCGATGGTGCTACTGATGCATTTCGGATTATCACGGGTGACTTCGTCACTACGGAAGATGGCACCGGCATCGTGCACACAGCACCTTCTTTTGGTGCCGACGACCGCAAGGTGGCCAAACAACACGGCATTGGCACCCTCACACTGGTCGATCCGCAGGGCAAGTTCAAAGATTCAGTAGGCGAATTTTCGGGGCGCTACGTCAAAAACTACACCGACGACCCCAACTACCAAGATGTAAATGTAGATATTGCCGTAAAGCTCAAAAAGGAAGGCAAAGCCTTTCACATTGCCAAACACGCCCACAACTATCCGCATTGCTGGCGTACGGACAAGCCCGTACTTTACTACCCACTCGACAGCTGGTTTATCAAGACTTCGGCGGTGCGCGAGCGCATGGTCGAACTCAACAAGGCGATCAAGTGGAAGCCTGCAGCTACTGGTGAAGGGCGCTTTGGCAAATGGCTGGAAAACGTCCAGGACTGGAACTTGTCGCGCTCGCGCTACTGGGGCATCCCCTTGCCCATTTGGCGCACTGAAGATGGCCGCGAAGAAAAGTGCATCGGCTCCATAGAAGAACTGTGCCAAGAAATCGAGCGAGCCAATCAGCAGCTTGGCCTCGAGCAACAACTGCCGCAAGATCTGCACCGCCCCTATATCGATGAGATCGTTTTGGTCTCAAGCCAAGGCCAGCCCATGCGACGCGAACCCGACCTCATCGACGTATGGTTCGACTCGGGCGCCATGCCTGTAGCACAATGGCACTATCCCTTTGACAATCGAGAAATATTCGAAAAAAACTTCCCCGCCGACTTCATCGCCGAAGGCGTCGATCAGACACGCGGCTGGTTTTACACCCTACATGCCATTGCCACTATGGTGTTTGACAGTGTGGCGTACAAGAGCGTTGTATCCAACGGATTAGTGCTCGACAAGGAGGGCCACAAGATGTCCAAGCGTCTGGGCAATGCCGTAGATCCATTTGATACGATCAGTCGCTATGGCGCCGATGCGACGCGCTGGTACATGATCTCGGCTTCCCAGCCATGGGACAACCTCAAATTCGATCTCGAAGCGCTTCAGGAAAACAGCCGCCGTTTTTTTGGGCGTCTGTTCAACACCTATAGCTTCTTTGCGCTATATGCCAACCTCGATGGCTTTACTTATCGAGAAGCAGAAATCCCCCTGGCCCAGCGCAGCGAGATCGATCGCTGGGTTCTGTCTATGCTGCACACACTCGTCAAAGAAGTAGATACCGACATGGCTGACTACGAAATGACGGCAGCGACCCGACGCATCCAGACCTTCGTTGACGAACATCTCAGCAACTGGTATGTGCGCCTATCGCGCCGTCGCTTTTGGCGAGGCCAAATGACTCAAGACAAACTGGCAGCTTACCAAACGCTGTACACTTGCCTACTGACCGTGTCGAAGCTCATGGCGCCTGTCGCACCTTTCTTTGCCGATTGGCTCTACCGCAATCTTAACGGCGTCACCCAGCGCGAACCGCACGATTCAGTCCACCTAGCCGACTTTCCACAAGCTGATGACTCGGCAATCGACAAAGCCCTCGAACAACGCATGGATTATGCCCAACGTATCTCTTCCCTAGTGCGCTCTTTGCGCAAACGCGAAAAAATCAGGGTGCGCCAACCACTACAGAAAATTTTGCTCCCCGTACTCGACGACAACTTCCGCCAGCAAGTCGAGGACGTTAAAGAACTCATCCTCAGTGAGGTAAACGTCAAGCAGATCGAGTACGTCCCTGACACCAGTGGGCTGATCAGGAAAAAGGCCAAGCCCAATTTCAAAAGGCTGGGCCGGCGCTTGGGCAAGCACATGAAACAAGCCGCTCAATACATCAACGCCCTAAGCCAAGCCCAGATCAACGAAATAACGCGCCAAGGGCACTTCAAACTGCGCATCGACGACCAGGTATACGAGCTGAGCCTCGAAGATTTGGAAATCGTCACAGAAGACATTCCCGGTTGGTTGGTAGCCACTGATGGCCTGATCACTGTTGCGCTCGACCTAACCATCACCGATGAGTTGCGCGCCGAAGGCTATGCACGCGATATAGTCAATCGCATACAGAACCTGCGCAAAGCGCGCGACTACAACGTCACTGACCGCATCGCGATCTACATAGAGCGCCATCCGGTAGTCGAGCAAGCTATTGAACACTTTGGCCACTACATTTGCAAGGAAACACTAGCGGATAAGATCGAACTCGTGTCGCATTTGCCGAAAGGCGAAGAAATCGAGCTGGCTGATGGAGTCAGAGTGCGCCTTGACCTACAGCGCATCGTACAAACGGTTTAGATCGCATACATCTACAAGCAATATTCAACTATGCCCAGGAGAACGGAAATCGCCAAGCTACTCAGCGAAAAGCCTATAGGCACAGAAGTAAAAGTAATGGGTTGGGTGCGCTCCTTTCGCGCCCGCCGCTTTTTGATACTCAACGACGGATCCTGCTTTCAAAATCTACAAGTGATAGTCGACTTTGAGCGCTTTGATGAAGCCTTACTCAGAAAGATCCAGTTTCACGCCTGTGTAGCCGTCCAGGGTCAGCTGGTCGAGTCACAAGGAAAGGACCAGGAAGTAGAGTTGTTGGCCGAAAACATCGAGCTGCTGGGGGCTTGCCCTGCCGACGAGTATCCACTTCAGCCCAAGCGCATGACGATGGAGTTTTTGCGCGAGCACGCGCATTTTCGCATGCGCACCCTGACGCTCAATGCCGTGTTTCGCATGCGTCATGGGTTGGCTTATGCCATACACAAATACTTCCACGACAACGGATTTTACTACTTGCACACGCCCATCATCACTGCCAATGATGCCGAAGGGGCTGGCGAGATGTTTCACGTTACTACGCTCGACTTAGCTTGCGTACCCAAAACTGAAGACGGCCAGGTCGATTGGAAGCAAGATTTCTTTGAACGACCGACCAACCTCACAGTCTCAGGCCAACTGGAAGCTGAAATCGGTGCTTTAGCCTTGGGCAAAGTGTACACCTTTGGCCCTACCTTCCGCGCTGAAAACTCCAATACCACACGCCACCTGGCCGAATTCTGGATGATCGAACCCGAAATGGCCTTCTACGACATTCACGACAATCAAGACTTGGCCGAAGACTTCGTCAAATACCTCATCAGCTTTGCACTGAAGCACTACCCCGACGAGCTGACCTTCCTCGACCAGCGCCTACGCAACGAAGAACAGCACTTGCCCAAAGACAAACGGCGCCCTATGGGGCTGATCGAAATGCTGGAGTTTGTCCTGGCACACGATTTTGTCCGCATCACCTATACAGAAGCCATTGAACGCCTGCGGCGCTCCAAGCCCTTCAAGAAGGGTCGCTTTCAGTTCGAACCGCAGTGGGGTGCTGACCTACAAGCTGAGCACGAGCGCTATTTGGTAGAAAAGGAGTTCAAAAAACCGGTCATCGTGCGCGACTATCCTCAACAGATCAAGGCCTTCTACATGCGCCAAAACGACGATGACCAGACCGTAGCCGCTATGGACGTGTTGTTCCCCTATATCGGTGAAGTCATTGGCGGATCCCAACGCGAAGAACGCCACGAGCGCTTACAACAACGCATCCAAGCAATGGGCATACCTGAAAAAGAATTGTGGTGGTATCTGGAGCTGCGCCGCTTTGGTGGCTGCCCACACTCGGGCTTTGGCTTGGGCTTCGAGCGCATGGTACAGTTCATTACGGGCATGGGGAACATCCGCGATGTAATCCCCTTCCCTCGTACCCCAGGCAATGCCGAGTTTTGAGCCGCATAAGCTAACTTTTTAAGCAAAAATGGGGCTGTAAATGTTGGGCAAAACCAAAAGCGGGCTTAAATTTGCACCCGATTTGATGCGGCGCGGTAGCTCAGCTGGTTAGAGCGCAGGATTCATAATCCTGAGGTCGGGAGTTCAAGCCTCCCCCGCGCTACAAAAGAAGGGCAAGCGCCGGCGCTTGCCCTTCTGTGTTTTCTTCCGCCAGGTTTTCAAAACACATGCCATCTATTGCCGCACCAACCGCAGGACCTGTACTTGATTGCCTACCCTTAACCGTGCTATATACACGCCCGATTGGACAAATACATCCGATGGCAGCTGCCACACATGTGTGCCAGCTGTGAGTGTGCGCATTGCGCGATAACACATACGCCCATCCAATCCCGTTAGTTCGAGTTGCACCTCTTGCCCCTCGTGTAGTTGTAGCACGAGTGAAGTAGTCGCTTCGAAGGGGTTTGGCACTGCATGTACCCACTGCGTGCCATGCCACACAGCGGCTTGCTGCAACGCCACCGACCAAGTATGCCATTGGTCGTGGACGTCGAGCGTTACCAGTTCGTGCACGGCATCCGGCACCAGCCGAGGCAATCGGGAAGCAGGTACATCGTGCAAGTGCAAAAGTGCTTTTCCTCTTTGGCTTTCGCCAAATGCCATGGCTATGCGCAAACGCCCTTGTGCATCCCACGTCCATGCGCCATTTTCGATCAGCTCACTAGACCAGCTACTTGCTTGCCCTTCCGGAAAATGCAGTGCCATGCACACACCCCACACATCGAGGGTATCGGGCAAACGCAATACCCAGTCATTGTTGCTGGAAGGCACTTTTTCCCACCTTAGCGCTGCTGTCTGTAAGCCGTCCGACCGGTTAGCTAGCAGATGATTGCCGGCCAACCATGAGCCATCGAGATCGCCCATTTTCACTGCCACGAAATCTATCAGTTGTGTACCAGCCAAGTCATTAATACTTGCCACTTCTGGAAATTCCCATGGGGCCATCACATCAGCAAATGCGTAATCGGCAGGTATAAAGCGCCAAGTAGGGACTGAGCCAAAATCGGTATCTATACCCAAGATGAGGCGCCGCAGTTTCAATGCATCAAAAGTAGTGATGCTGCCACTGCCATTCACATCTGCAGCAATTAGTGACCACGGCCCATCGAGCGGTTGTAAGTTCAATATATGGCGAGTGAGCAGCACGAGATCAAAGGTACTTATGCCTTGCACTGCAGCACCTTGGTACTCAGGCCATACACTATAATCATAACCTGAAGGTAAGCCTGTAAATGCAAAGCTGCCCTGGGCATCTGTCACTGCTGTGCGGCTCATATAGCCATTGAGATGTACGGTAGCACCTGCAAGGGCTTGCCCATCTGGAGTCATCAGGCGACCCGACAGTTGTGCCACTGAGGCTTGAGTGCACAGGCTCATATTGTCTTGTACCTCGACGTAGGTGATGCAGTAATCGCTATTGCCTGCCTGGTCTGTGACCCAAATTTGCACGCTACGTGCACCCAAGCTATCGCAATCCCATTTACGTAGTGAGTCGGCTGGGTTTTCCGAGAAGGAAAACACCAGCGACTCAGTAGGCGTACAATTGTCCGAACTATATAAATTGAAGTCAGCAGCAGGCGTCAACACTTGCATTGCAGTATCGCTGAGCTCTACAATCAGGCCATTGATGCAGACCGGGGTAGGTTTTGTCAAATCGCGTACACTTACCGTCTGTGCACAGCTACTGCTATTGCCACAGCCATCCATAGCTGTCCAGGTGACCACATAGGTGCCTTGTGGTACGTCGGAAAAGGGACCAGTCCCACTGCCCAACACACTATTTGCCGAAAGGTCGATCATTGGGCTACAGTCAATCACTTCAGCCGTAGCCAAGGCGAAAGTCGCCGTGCAGTCCGAACCCAGTGCAACTGTAGTATCCTTAGGGCAAGTAACAATTGGTGGCTGATCGTCATAGACCCTTATCTCCTGGGTGTATTGCCACAGGCCAGCAGGCGGGTTGGCAGTGGGGTCGTAAGCACACCAATCGAGCACAGTCCAAGTACGCACAATTTTAAAACAGGCCGGCGGTGCCACTTCGAACACCTGATCTTCGTAGTTGAAAGCAATAAGTGCACAAGGCGGTGCCTGCCATGTCGGCCGGTTGAAACCGGCCGGCAGGCTGTCAGGATGCAAACTGGCTGTACTGACACAGTCATATGTTTCATAGTGTGCTGGCCAGTTGATATCGCTTTCCGTAAATGGCTGCTTATTGTGCGTGGTGATCTGCTGCATGCAAGTGCTTTGCAGCCCTGCCCCATCCACTACGACGAACTGTCGCATGATCACACCTTCACCACAGTTGTTGTTTACCTCTTCCAAATTTTCGAAATAAATAGCGGCAAAAGCAGTACAGTTATCTTCTACATGGGCAAAGCCTGTAAGGAGGAGATCAGAAGCATCCTCATCACAATCTATCGTAATGTCGGGTGGACACACAATGGTAGGCGCCACCTTATCTTGCACACTTACGCTTACCATGCACTGATTGGCATTGCCGGCAGCATCGCGCACCTGCACGACTACAGGTACAGGCTCGAGCATATCGCTGCACGAGAAAGTGACCAGCTCGGCAAAGGGAGCATCGGGCTGATCCATGCGCCTTGCGGCAAACGTCATCTCAGAACAGTTGTCATAGCTAGCATCGTCAAAGGAAGTTGCAAAAATCGAGGCAGTACCATTGGCATCCAAAGAAACGGTAGTCAGCTCGTCGCACAATGCTACAGGGGCCGTCTGATCAGCTACTTGTAAAATAGTCGTACAAGTAGCTTGGTTGCCACAAGCATCGGCAGCCATCCACGTGATGGTATGTACGCCTAAGGGGACATTAGGCACCACACCACCGTTTTGCGCAAGCAAACCTGCCGGAGTCTGCACCTGTACGGATAGCTCTGAGTCACAGGCGTCGCTCACGTCGATAGGTGGCAAGATGGCTGTAGCCGCGCAATTGGGTTGGGCCGCATTGACGAGCAAGCTGTCGGGGCAGTTCAGCTGTGGCGCTAAATTGTCCTGTACGCTGATCAGCTGTGTGTAGGTGAGTATTTGTTGTCCATTGGCTGGTGCACACCAATCCATCACCGTCCAAGTGCGCAAAATGGCATAACTCATGCCGCAACCGGCCACCACCTCATCGCTCCAAGACACCAACAAACTACAATGATTTTCCGCCACAATCGGCAAGCCATTAAGAGTAGGCATACCTGTCTGTGCAGGACTTGTGTCTGGGCCCGTGCTACACGGCAATGCAGGTGCCTCTATGCCATTGAGATGAGGTGGGAAAACCACCTCGTCCAATTGGGGGGCACGCAACTCGAACACTTGGGTACATGGCACTGAGGTATTGCCCGCACTGTCAACGGCTACCCAAGTGCGCACCAGGCGTTGGCGCACAGCTGCACCACATCCTAAAGAAGTAAGCACTTCTTTGCTCAGTACAGGAGTGACCACACCACAGTTGTCCCAAGCCACAGGAGGAGACAGCTGTGCCAGGTCGGCCGTACATGCCAGCTGCACCGTATCAGAAGGACAATCAAAAACGGGTGGCCCTTTATCTTCGACAGTAAGGGTAGTCCAACAATAACTGTCATTGCAGTTGTCGAGGACCTGCACGTCGAGCGTATGGCCTACTTGGTTTTGCCCTACTACATTGCCTATATCGGTGCCATTCCAGTAAGCATGTACCTGATAAATCGAGTAATTGGGATAGGCCCCTTCTAACAACATATCGGGGAGGATGATGCTTGTACATGCCGTGTCTAATGTAAGTTGCACGCCATCATTGCAGATGAGATTACTTGGGGGATCTACTACGTCTACGGGTTCAAGCACCTGTTGTACGCATCCGGGCGCACAGAACATACAAGGGCCACTGTCCGACTGATCAAAGGTATAGCGCACGAAATAGGTGCCTACATCTAGATCATTGGGTGAGAAAAATTCGGCATTTGGCACGAGTAGCGTAGCGGCGTCATCTGCCAAAATATCGAAACTACCTGTGCCAATCGCTCCACCCACGTCAGCTATCAGTGGCGTGCCCACATTGGAAGAGCAATAAGCTTCGTCTATAGCGACAATATCTGGCTCGGGATAATAGCAGGTATTGGCAATGGCCAAAGTATCTGCACCATTAGTCAATACGGCTTCATAGCCCATCGCGTCGACGTGCACTACTGGCAGGACGTACTTTCCAGACTGGGCTTCGTCCAATACGGTGCCTAGCAGCAAAGGCCAGGGCAACTGAGGCGGCTGCGGGCTGTTTATATCGTACATTCCTTGCTCCCCGACTAATGTCCAGCTCTCTCCTGCTCCACTCCAAACGACAATGGTATCGACAAACTGCCCGTTGTTGGGTGTAGTCGCATTGCCTTGACTTCCAGCAGTCCATTCGCGGCAAGAGCAAGGGGAGGCCAGCGTCACCACTGGCCCCACTCCTTGCCGCCTTCTTCGGAGCATCGAAGTCTCTTTAGGGCCCTCAGCCGCAAAAGTCCATGCCGACAAGTCTAAAGCCGGTGCGGACATATGAATCGGGGCGTTCATGGGATAATAAATGCCTATGCTATGGGCCGATAAGGCCTCTCCTACTCCCCATATAAAACTCAATAGCCATATGATGCACCATGAAGCACTATTTATCGGCTTTCGATATATTCCTTTTGAAATATTCATGAGTGCCTGTTTTCTAACGGATCGCACACTTTGCTAAGGACAGCACACAGCACTGCAAGCGCATGCGCAAGACATCCTGCCCTGTCAAGCGCAGGTTAGTTCTATCTATCTAAGTATCAGTAGGGAAACTTTCAGATTTTTGTTAGGCCACACTGGGCCCACCACTTACAAGCAAGCACACATTTGACTAAACGTTAGTATTCCGAATACTCACTGCCAAACAGCTATGCAGCTGATTTATTAAAATCAAAAACATTGCCAATTTTTCTAATACGATGTTTTTTTTAAAAATACACGGTACAAACTACCGCACAGTACATAGTCTCTGAACACCATACTGACCCTTGCCGTCTAGTAGTACTTGCTCAGCAAAGCGCTTTTTTGCCTCAACTGCTTGCTCCACTCAGATATGGCCACATACCTTTACCGCAGCAATAGTCTGTTGGCACAAGCGTTCTGCTTTCCACTCAATGTCATCAATAATTTTCAACATGGCAATCCGAACCATTATCACTTCCTCTTTATTTCTGCTTTGCTTCTTAGGCATCTCAGCATGCTATGAAGATGATAAAGCTACATTGCCCGCCGAGCTGCCTGCTGATTTTGTCACCTTCTACGAGCAGTTCCACAAAGACAGTGCATTTCAAATGAGCCATATCCCCTTTCCCATAGAGGGTCTCCCCCCCGAAGTGGACAGTCTTACACTGGCTACGGGCACATTTCGGTGGACAGCTGAGCAATGGACCTTACATCGCTCCTTCAGTGAAGAAAGCGATTTTACGCGTACATTTATCATCTACAACGACCGCATGATTCTGGAAAAGATTGTACACAAAAATGGCCAGCTAGGCATGGCACGCCGATGGGCCAAGATCGGCGACCGATGGCAGCTCATTTACTATGCTGCTCTCAACCGCGTGCGACGAGACTAATGGGTTGTCTGGCGAACGTCCTGTAGTGCATGATCGAGCGCCTCTACCAGGCGTTCCATATCTTCGGGAGTATTGTACACATTGGGCGAAACGCGTACGGCATCGCCACGCACAGAGACGACTACCTGCAGCGCCTCTAAACCTTCTTTGAGTACTTGGGGTGGCACATGCGAGGGCAAGTGCAAGCCAAAAATATGCCAGGCCTGAGGAGCTATCTCAACGCCCATAGCACGCAAGCGATCGAGATAGGGATGCACCAACTGACGGCAATAGGCTTGAATGCGCGCAGGCCCCCATTCCAGAACCTGATCGAGCGCTGCTTGCATCATGGGCACCGTGATAAAGTTGGCTTGCTCCCCCACGTTAAAGCGCTGTGCCCCTGGCCGATAGTGAGCTTGATAGTTGATGAGCCGCGCAAAGTCATCGCTATGCATGCGATTGGCCCAATTTTCTTCTATGGGCATGCCTTGCTGGATGCGAGGGCCATACCAACCAAAAGCAATGCCATAAGGGCCCATCAAAAACTTATAGCCAGCAGCCACTACCGCATCTGGGCCTAGATCAGTTACCGAAAACGGATGGGCACCCACAAATTGAGTGGCATCGAGCACCCACACCGCACCATGGCGATGCACGCGTTGCTTCACTGCTTCGAGATCGAAGCACGTGCCATCGGTCCAATGTACAGGGCCCATAGCTACCAATGCCGTGCGCTCATCAATTGCATCGAGCAAAGCTTCATTCCAGGCTGCAGCACGTTGTGAGCCTGTTAGTGGCGGTGCTACTTGTACGCACTCCCATTGTCGTGTTCTAGCCAGGCGATGCCAGCAATACACATTGCTTGGAAACTGCCCTTCTAGGAGCACGATCTTGTTTTTGCCCTTCATAGCTGGCATATTGGCAGCCACCTGTGCTAAGCCATAGCTCACACTGGGCAGCAAGGCCACCTCAAGGAGATCTTCAGCAGCAATCAGGCGGGCAAACGTGGCGCGTAGCCGATCACAAGGTTCAAAAAAATCTGTGGGCTTAATGCTCCAGGGCCGCACTTTGCGTTGAATGCCTTCTTGGCCAGCCGCAACCACTCGGCGGCTCAAGGGCGACAGGGTAGCACAGTTGAGGTAAGCAACTCCTTCTCCCAGATCGAACAGTGATTTCTGACATGTAAGCATTTTTTGGCAGCAAGATACGCCACCAAGCATTTTACAGTGGCATCACGGCAAGCGCCAACCGATAGATAGCGTCCACACAAAGGGGCGTTCTAACATGTCATTTTTTGGGAAATAGTCGCTGAGCTGCTGCTGCCCACCCACAGTTACGTAGGTACGGGCTGTACAGTCGTAGCGCAAGTAAGCTGATGCACTCCACTTCCAGGGCGAAACAGCCCAAGAAGCCACTTCTACTCCAGAAGTAAGCAACAGTTGGTCTGCTGAGTTGCGCTGAACCAAGCCCAGCGGCTCTGGCTCACTAGCCATCAACGCAGCGAGTTGCAATTCAGCGCCCAACCACCACCTTTTTCCTATCTGACGTTGCGCAAAGCCCCCAATAACTGCGAAGTGCAAATGAGTGACTTCAATCAAATAGGTAGTTGAGCTTGGTGGAAGTTGTGTTTCCAGGGGAGTAGTCAGTCTCAACAAAGTCATTCCATTGGCTAACCTGTTTCTGTATTGCCATCCGACGGTGTAACCCCATTGCCACTGATCGTGCACATACGCATGCCGATAGTATGCCGCTGCGAGCACCTCGACACCTCCTCCACCCTGGATCTCTAATGACGACTGCTGCCAAGCCCTACTGAGTGGCGGTCTATAGTGGCCTGCTATTCGTGCAGAATCTGCCAAAAAGTTTGGCCATCGAGTAGGTAAAGATGGCAAAGGCGCTGCAATAGATTCCCCTACGGCTGCCTCTGCATTGGTTGTTGGAGTTAAATCGAGCCTCAAATGGGGTGTGACCGCTACTTGGGTGCGAGGGGTGTCAGATGTCGTAATTTTAGAAGCTCCCTTTAGCGCCGAGTGGCCCAAAGAAGCACTTAGCTGTGGAAGTGCAACATGTGGGGATGGTACATCGGCTGGCTGCTCCACGGCAGCTGCTATCTCTGGCTCAGGCAATGGTGGGCAAACTCGATGCTCGAAGGGTAAAGGTGGAGGCGGTGGCTCAGACAAGCGCGCGCCCAACGGCCCAAAATAAACAAATGCCATACCACCACCTATAAAAAGTCCCATGCCAAAATACAGCCAAAGCCACCAAGCACGGCGCTTGCGCACCGGCAGTTCGCGATCGAGCAACTTCTGCATCTCCGCCCATGCCCGATCTTCAAAAGCCTTATCGCAATCATTATATGACATAGGATCATCCTACATTTTTAGTCATTTCCGGATCTTTGAGCAAAAACTGACGTATGAGTCTTCGTGCTTCCGCCAAATGCCACTTACTCGTCCCCTCGCTGATGCCCAGCTGGTGAGCAATCTGTTTATGGGTCATTCCCTCAACAGCAAACATCTGGAACACTTTTCGAGAAGTAGGCGGCACCTGTTGTATCAGTTGCATGAGATCTTCTACATACAAACGCATCAAGGCATCACCTCGCTGGGGTCGGTCCCAGTCTTCCAATTGTAGAAAATGGAGCTGTTTGTGTTTGCGCCGAAAGTGATCGGACAGACTGTGAAATACCAGCCGGCGGATCCACCCCTCTAGCGACCCCTTGAAGCCAAAAGTGTACATCTTTTTAAAGGCACGCAAAAAGCCGTCATTGATAATGGTGAGCGCTTCTTCACGATCGCAGGTGTAGCGCATACACATGCGCAGCATGGCAGGAAAAAACTTGCGATACAAGGCTTCCTGACAGCGCCTATCATTGGCTATACACCCTTCTATCAACTCACGTTCGCTCATAAGAGAGGCCTTCTATACGTGCCAATCAGCCAAGACACCTCCCATCTGGCAAAGGGTTGGGTTCCAACACACTTTTTTGCACACGAGCTACAGTTTGCTGCGACGCATCGACCAGGACCACATAGCCACAAGCCTGAGCGATATGCGGCTGAAGGTAGCCTGCACTATGGAAAAATGAGCCATACTCCTTTCGGAAAAAACAGCACGCTGCACGTACCAGCCCAGCTGTAAGTGTATGGGCAGGTGGTCTTTGGGTCGGTGCCACACGTGCCCTATCCACACACTGCCCAATGGCCTCATGCGCCCATCCAGTATCGATGTAGTGCTCATTGCATTGAGTGGAAAAGCATAGCCTATATCCATGCCAGCCTGCCATCTAACGCTGGATAAAGGCACGATCAGGCCGCACGAGATTCCTGCAAAAGTCGGCATGATGTAGTCGAATCGGCTCATAGCAAAGGCCACTGATGCGCCATATCCCTTTTGTCCATAAGCCATCCATCCCAAAGCCATCGAAGCCCCCATAGAGAAAGTGCCCGAATCAGCCAGGCCTGGCAACAGTGCCATCGAGCCAAACAGCCCACCTACTCCCTGCACCGGCAAAAGGGGAGATAAATGGCGCTGTTCGAACACGACCTGTGGCTGGACAGCGTTTGGCCGACCATCAGCTAAGGCCATTGTATGACCTTGTATTACGAGGCGATTTACCTGAGTTGTTGGCCAAGCCAATACCTGGCCAAAAGGAAGCTCAAAGTAGATCGTGTCGTTCGACACACGTACAAAACGGCCACGCAAATAAGCCCCATCAGCAAATTCAAGTAAATCTGCCTGCCTATTCGCTTGTGCAGCAAGCCCATGTGCAAACAACACCCCCAAAATAAAAGACATGGCAAATCGCTTCATATTAGTGTGTTCATTGTATTGAGACAGCCGCGACTCATACGAAGGTAATGCTTTGAGGCACAGAGCTACTACTATTTGGTTTTTCCTTTAGACTGCTGCAGCTTAGATCAACCAAGTTGCTTCAAAGCACTTTTCGGCAAACCAGCTTCTTACGTGCTTCCTTCTCATAACACACGAGAATAATTCATCTGTACCAACTACGGCACTCAGCTTTGAACAACTACCGACGCATAAGTCAAGTATTTTCACCACATCTGAACTTCATAGTATATTTGCCCCATCCCATGAATGCATGCGAGACATGCACACCCGTCTTGCGCATGGTACAAGTTGCCTCGCATCCTTCATCCCACGCACTTAAGCTCCAACCCACATGACATATACCCAAACCGAAATGGTTTGGGACATTTACGACTCGCAAACGGGCAAAAGATAGGGAGTTTGGGAGGCTGACGCCTTCCAACCCACTTCGCCATGAGTGTATACGCGCTCCCTTGTCTGATGTGGTCAGACATTGTGCCGAAGATGCCTTCGGTATCCAAATAGATGCACCATCAACTCATTGTTCATCAAAACTATACGCCAAATGAAAACTAAAACGTGGTTGTTATGCATCAGTTTGCTGAGTACTAGTCTACTAAGCGCACAAGTAGGTATTAAAGGCGGGCTCAACTTGTCCTCTGTAGCATCGAGTGCTCAAGAAGTGGACCAACAGCAGATGGCCTTGGGTTGGCAAGCAGGCCTGATGGCACGCGCTGAAATCAACAAAACGTTGAGCATTCAGCCCGAGCTCTACTTTGTGCAAAAAGGCTCAGAATACGAGTACCTCGGCGCCTTGGTCACCCAAAAGCTCCAATACGTCGAACTGCCTTTGCTGCTCATACTCGAGCCCTTTGGTGCACTGCTCAACCTACAAGTGGGGCCACAAGTATCGTGGCTGACAGGTGTGGAAACCACTTATGTCAATGGGCCCTTCGGCACTAGTGGCACCATACACACCAATAAGGAAGACTACAACCAACTGGACTACGGGATATCTGTAGGGGCAGGCATCACACTCAATCAACTATCTATCGACGTGCGCCTAGTGCAGGGCTTTCAGAACATAGAGAAAGACGCCGTTATTGGCCCTGTGACTATATCGAGCAATACGCGCAACTACTCTGTCCAAGCCTCTTTAGGGATATTCTTTTGAGTGGCACAAATCTCTATAGAATCCAACTGACATGGAAAAGGCATGGGGTTGGGTGAAAGCTATTCACCCAACCCCGCATTTTGCGACAGCTAAAAGTCATTCAAGATGAATGCTCTTCGCTGTGCTGTACCGCAACAGCATTGCGCACCCACAAATCGCGTTGAGGAAAGGGAATCTCGATGTCATGAGACCGAAACAGCTCCAAAATGCGATAGCGCAAATCGGAACGCACAAACTCTATGGGCATCATCTCATTTGAATAAAAAAACAAAACAAAATCGAGCGAGGAATTGCCAAAATCGGCAAACTGTACGCGTGGCGGTGGATCTTTAAGCACGTCTGGATGTGCCGCGGCCGCTTCCAACAACAAGCGCGTCACCAGCTGCACATCTGAATGATAAGCCACTCCCACTTGAACACTGAATCGCGTGGGCTGATTGTTCGTGCTCCAATTGACCACCTGATCGGTGACCAGCTTAGAGTTGGGAATAATGATCGAAGTATTGTCGCGTGTCTGAATTTCAGAAGTGCGAATACCTATTCGCTTGACACGCCCCACCAAATCACCTACTTGCACCACATCACCGACATCCGTACTACCTTCAGCTAGCAAAATCAGGCCAGAGGCCAAATCATTGAACGTTTGCTGCACGCCAATGCCCACACCTACTAGTAGCCCCGCACTACCGTACAGCAAAGGCGTGAGATTGACGCCCGCCACGTGTAGTGCCTCAACAATGGCAAAGAAATAAACGAAGTACTTGAAAAAGGTCTCTATGGCGTAACGACGCCCTATATCTATACCACGCCGGTTGAAGAACCGACGCATGACGCGCAAGCTGGACCACACCACTAAGCGGGCAACAGCCAACACAATTAGCACGGCGATAATGGCTCCCACCGTCAGGGTGAAGTCCCCGATACGTATCAATTCATAATCAAACATTTCAGCCCAGCTCATGTGCGCGATGCATTTTTTTTAAAAAACGGTGATCCTCGATCTGCCTATATCTACTCGCCGTATCTCAATCTTCCTCCACATCGGGCACATCATCTACCACATCAGGTGCATCATCCAAGGGAAGGATGGTACCCAAATCATCACCTATGGGCAGGTCGTCCTCGTCTTCATCCTCCAAGATGGGCTCAATAGGTGGAGCTGCTGGTTTGGGATCTTTGGGTTTGCGAATTACTTTGGTAATCACCTTGCGTTCGGGCTTGGCCTTTTTGGGTTTCTCTTCATTGGCCTCTTCATCTTCTCCTTGTGCCACACGATCTACCTGATGTGACTTTCTACGCAGTTCTTCGAGTTTGCCTTGTTTTTCCGCCTCTTTGGCTTCAAGGCTTTTAGTAGCCGTAGGCACTGCCATCAATCGCCGCTTGTCAATCAGCTCACCTGTGACTACACAAATACCATAAGTCTTGTTGCGGATGCGCAACATGGCATTCTCCAGCTCGCGCAAATACTGACGCTGGCGCCCCATTTGCATGTAGAGAAATTGCAGCTCTGTAAATACCGAACCACTATCCACAAAATCCCCTGTGGACTCTCCTTCCATGCGTTCATTGAGCTCATTGATCTGCTCTTGCAGGTAGTCAATTTCCTGCTGCACGCGCTGGATACGCTCTTCAATCAACTTTTTGAACTCTTCTAATTCTTTGTCAGAGTAACGGCGCACTTCTTTCGCCATATGCTAATATTTTTGATAGAAAAATCCAGTAAAAAAAATGAAGACAAAACAATAAAAGGGAAAACACCAACACTACAGAATGCGCTATTTGTTCGAGCTTGCAAAGAAAAACAAGAAAATGGGCATGCGCAAATACTATTTATCCGGATTTTCAGTATACGGTGCCAAAGCCTATCAAGGATAATGCCTAAACACTCAAGCTGACAAGTTGTCGTTTGTTGAAAGCAGATGGCCACAATGGTGGCAATAGCGAGCAGTGCGATAGTGTTCCGAAGTGCCACAAGAAGGACAACGCTGAAACTTGAACTCCTTGAGGTTCATCACACGGCTACTGATCTCTGCGGTGACGATTCCCGTAGGCACAGCGATAATGCCATAGCCCAAGATCATCACAGCTGCTGCCAAAAATTGGCCCAATGGCGTGACGGGCGTGATGTCGCCGTAGCCCACCGTGGTGAGTGTCACGATGGCCCAATAAATGCCCTTGGGCATACTGCTGAACGCGGGATTGTGGCCACCTTCTACCATGTACAACATAGCTCCTATCACTACGGATACCAACAAGACAAAGCTGAGAAAGACAAATATTTTAGCACGGCTAGCGCGCAACGCATTGACCACAACGCCACCTTCATTGACAAAGTGCCCCAATTTGAAGACGCGAAACACGCGCAACAGGCGCAAAATGCGAATCACCAGCAGATGCTGCGGCCCCGAATAGAACAAGCTCAAATAGGTCGGCATAATGGATAGCAAATCGACCAGACCAAAAAAAGAAGTAGCATAGCGCACCGGATAGCGCGCCACATACAGACGCAGTAGATACTCCAAAGTGAAAATAATGGTAAACACCCATTCTAAAACAAAGAAGAACCACCAGAAGCGATCGTGGAAATGGGCCACTGTTTCCAAAATTACGACGATGACACTGGCCACGATCAGTACAAATAGGACCGTGTCAAACAATAGCCCTTCACGTGTATCGGTACGAAATACAATAATGCGCAGGCGCTCGCGCGTAGTCTGCGGCACTCGGCGGTCTAAAAAGTTGTGAAGAGTATAGACAACCCGTCCGAGCAACCATACAGGCAGCCTCCCCACCAACTGTATCCACTTGATCGCCTTATTCCGACTGATACGACGCATAATTCGTTTGGCACAAGGTAGCCCCTAATATCGCACGGTGCTATTTGATGCTCTTTTGCCGCCCTGCATTGACAAACAAAATATTACCTACTTCTTCGTATCCCTTAAACACCTCAGCGCCCAAACGCTTTACCGCCTCGTCACGAAAGCCCAAGCACACCAAATCGGCATCTTGAGAATAGGCACATACGATCTGACGCATATCCCTGTCCTCATCGCGTACCAATACGCGCACATTGTGTGGCGAAATGGGCAATTGCCCTTCCTCGATTAAGGCCATGAGTTGCTCTTTTTCTTCTTTGAGCGTAACACGTGGAAAGAGTGCAAAAATCTTGATTTCGGCTTCCGACCATTCGCTATGTCCTAACAAGATATAGGACAGCAAAATCATCAGAATAGCATTTTCGAAATCCATAGGAGTGATCCACACGTGTATCTGCCGTTTTAGGCCAAAACCACGCTCACTGGTACACAAAATACCCAAATCAAAATCGACAGCTTTTACCAATTTGATATTGTCCAATATGTGATCGAGCTTTTCGGGATGCAACTTCGAGTATTCCAACAAGATAAAGTTGTTCTCCGTGCCTGCTACTCCAGGCAATTGGATGGCTTGCGCGATGGAAGAAGTATAAGAAGGACTAATCATCGTATCGACGTACACATTGGATTTACTCGCCTCAGCGATGCGTATAAGGCGCTCTTTAACAACTGTAGCTTGCTGATGGTTGCTCTTGCTCAAATACCCCTTGATCAGGTGAATATAAGTGCCAAAGCCATACTTTTGAGAGATCCATCGCAACAAGTCGAAAGTACTGAGGCGCTTGAACGAATCCTCTGAAATGGCAATCACCGAAGGGCGCCACGACCCCGTGCGCTCCTTTTTGGCCTTCTGCAAATACACCTGCAACTGCCGGCTCAGCTGAAAGATCACCCCTTGAAAGATCACGGCCAACGTGCGCTTGTCCGGGTTATAGGCTACCAACAAAGCATACAATCCTATCATAAGCACTAATGCCACCAGTGCATAGGCAGCATTCATGAAAAACATCAGCCCAAAGCAGGCTACGGCACCAAACAACGACAAATACCAGCGCGAGCGAAATCGCGGGCGATAACTAGGATCGGCAGCAAAGTGCTGCAAGAAGGAAATAAGGCAAAGCGACCCATAAGTCACCATGAAAAACATAGAGATAATTTGTGCCACGGCATCCAACCCTCCCATAAGCACAAATGCACCGGCAATCAGTAATGTCACGACCGAAGCATTGAAGGGTTCATCATTGGGGCCTTTCCCACGCGAAAGCCATACATTAAGCGCCCGCATTGGGATGACACGATCTCGAGCAATAGCTTGTAAAGTGCGTGGCGCCACCATGATCGAACCGAGTGCAGAAGAGATCGTAGCTGCAGCCAGCCCTAAGGGGATCAGCCATTTTCCTTGCCAGGCAATCTGTGCCATCACCAATTGGGACGTATCGGCCAGCTGTTCGGGGGGTGCTGCTGCAGCTAACTTCCAAGCAATAAGCACGTAGACAACCATCCCCGTAAGGGTAGCTGCCAGCGTCCCCATAGGGATGGACTTGCCCGGGTCGCGCAAGTCGCCCGAAAGCCCCACCCCCGCCGTCATACCCGTAAATGCGGGGAAAATGATGGCAAAAACAGTGAAAAAATCTAAGGGAGCAATGGGCGGTATCTGAGACTGGGACGAAGTGTCGGCCTGCACTATTTGCACGGGGTTGTTGGCCGAGGAAGTAGCAGGACTTTGCACCTCCCCCTCTTGTGGGGGTACCCACAAATCGGCCACAGTAGCCATGGGATCAAAAGGATGAATGCGCTCATATTCCGTAGTACCCAAAAAGAAAGCTGCCAACGAAAGGGCTAAAGTAGCCACCACCACGTATAAGGCCTTCACCCCCAAATCAGCTCCTCTAGTGAGCATGATGTAGGTCAGCACTAATAGTGCAGGTACACCTACTGTTTGCTTCTGCAACAACAACCACGAAAGCCAGTGCGGTAGCTCAAAACGTTGACTGAGCCACTGAAAAAAGGGCTGAAAAGCTTCTGTAAAGGCAATCACATAGAAGGCCACACTAATGGCCTGCGACAAATAGAGCGCCAGCCCAATAGTAGCACCAATTACCAGCCCAAAAGAGCGCGATATGATAAAGTACTCACCGCCTCCCTCTACACGTTGGTTGGTAGCAATCTCCGCAATGGCCATTGCAGTAGGGATCGTGACGCTATGACCTATCAAGATAATGGCCAACGTCCCCAGAAAACCAACCATACCCACTGCAAAGCCAAAGCGCAAAAACAACACAGCGCCCAGTATGGTACTGATGGCTGTAAAAAACACAGGAGCTGTGCCAAATTTTCTCAACTTATCCATTTAGCGTGCCCGTTGTACGCGAAAAAGCTCAAAAGTAATTATCCAATCAATACGCCACCTATTTTCAGATGAGATGCCCTCAGGTGCATGCCCTATAAAATAATACTCAAAAAAGTGTCAATACATTGGCCGATGAAGGCGTTGCTGCCCGCTGGGCCGTGTCTGGTCGTGGGCAAGGGCACTGCGGTGGCAACATACGGCGAATGACGCGCAACTGGAATAGATATCTATTTCTTTGACGATCGAATATGCCGAAGTGATCCACTTTGTCGATGCGCACACACTCGTGACAATGCAGCACTTGCCCATCAGGCAAGAGAATACCTGCATGAACGAGTTGGCCTTTGGCATTTTCAAAAAAAGCTATGTCACCAGGCTGATACTCTTCAAAGAAATCGACCTCCTGCCCTTCCAATACTTGAGCTATAGGCGCACGCGGCAAAGCAATGCCCACAGCGCCAAAGGCCAGCTGCACCAAGCCCCCACTATCAATACCCAAAGGCGAACGCCCACCTTGTAAAAAAGGTGCAGACAGATAACGGCGCGCAATCTTGATCAGCAAGTCGGCACGAGGTGGCAAGTCTTTCGGAAAAACAGCCTGACCGCTGTAAGTCCACCACTCGCCAGCTAACTCAAAACGCAAACCATCAAAATTGGGCAAGCGCGAGCCGATAGGTACTGGTATTTGGCGCAAACCACTCATCACAGGTTGCAACAAATCCAGGCACAAGGCATAGTGCTGCGAATAACGGGTAAACTCTGAAGGTGTCAATGGCAAGAGCTGTTCACTTAGCACCCAGCCACTCATCTCGTCCCATGTACACCGCACCTTTGTCCACTGCTTGCCGCGCTTGTCCACAATCTCTACCAGCTCGCCAAACAGCAACTGACTGAGCAACTCACTGCGGTGATGGGCGCCAGCACGTAATGGCACTACACCCAAAGGGCATATGGCATGATAGGCTTGCTGCATAAAGCAGATGAATCGTGCACGCAATAGCTTTGCGATCGCAAAATACACAGCACCCTGCGATCAGTTGCAACGTTGACAGGTATTTTTCAAAAAAACGGCCTCATATCACTTGACTGAACAACTGTCCCTGAGGCTGATGGCGCCAATAATGTGCATCTAAAGCCAAGCAGACGTTGCGCAAAAATGGGCGTCCTTTGGGCGTCACCACCAGTCGACCTCCAGTACTCGTCTCTTCGATGCGTACCAAGCCATCCGAGATCAGCTCTTCTACACGCGCCAGCCCTGCAAAAAGCGCCACATTCTGATCAGTGCGATCGTGCCAAGAGGTTTCCATATGACACATGAGGTTGAGTATGTGACGGCGTAATACCAAATCGTCCCAACTGAGCAAATGCCCCCGCATAATGGCAAAACGACCAGCACGCACGCGTCGTTGCCAATCTTCTACTCGCTTTTCATTTTGCATAAACGCCGTCCAGGTGTCGCTGATCGCTGAAGTACCCAATCCTATAGTCAAACTGGTGTATATCGGCGTATAACCCATGAAATTGCGATGCAAAGTGCCTCGCTCCATTGCTCGATACAAGCTATCGGTAGGGAGGGCGAAGTGATCCATCCCGATTTCCGCATAGCCGGCTTCCTCGAGCAGTTGGCGGCCCAATTCGTATAAAGCCCTTTTTGCTTTGCCTTTCGGCAAATCATCTTCGGAGTAGGCCCGTTGGCTAGGTTTGATCCACGGCACATGCGCATAGCTATAAAATGCCAGGCGTTCGGGCCGCCATGTACGCACCCATTCCACGTTGCGTCGGATATGGTGAGGTTGCTGGCGCGGCAAGCCGAAGATCAAATCGTAATTAATTGAAGTATAACCTATCTGGCGAGCAAGGTTAGTGAGCTGAGCGAGCTGTTCTGTCGTCTGTACCCGATTGATGAGGGCCAAGATATCTGGGTCCAAATCCTGAACACCGATGCTCAGCCGCCGAAAACCTAAATCATAGAGCACGTGTAAGTGCTCAGCTGTCGTGCTATTGGGATGCGCCTCAAAGCCAAATTCGTATCTGTCAGAAACGGATACAGTGTCCAATATGCCGCGCAGCAAGCGCTGCAATTGGGCAGGTGCAAAAAAAGTAGGCGTACCACCCCCCAAATGAATCTCACGTACTACTGGCTTAGCTGGCAAGATGCGCAAATACAACTCCCACTCCTGCAACAGTGCATCGACATATGGCCCTTCTACTGCATGGTTGCGCGTAATGCGCTTATTGCAGCCACAATAGGTGCACAAGCGCTCGCAAAAAGGCAAATGGATGTACAAGCTCAGCTCCTTACTGTGCTCAAAAGCCTCCTGAACAGCAGCAATCCACGTCCGCTCATCGGGTGGCTCTTTCTGCCAATAAGGCACTGTGGGATAGCTCGTATAGCGAGGTGCCGGCACATTGTACTTGTCTAGCAAATTGACGCTCATCTGTTCGGGCTTTTACATACGCTACTGTTACTCAACGGCAAATATTGCAGCACCTGATACAGAAAAGCGTCACATCCGTATCAGCACCTCCATTGACTTTTGTCATTGCCAGCCTACTCATTTCTTGCGCTCAGTCACAAACATAACCAATGCCTCAAGCGCTTGCCGCACTTCGCTGGCTGGAAACGTATGCAGCATGGCGAAGGCCTCATCCCGATAGCGCCCCATGAGCGTACGAGCATATTCCATCCCCCCGCTGCGACGCACAAAGTCAATAACCTCTTCGATTGCCTGCTGCTCTTCGTGATGATACTTCACCAGTCGAATAATGCGCCGACGCATGCGCCCATCGGCCTGTTGCAGCGCATAGATTAATGGCAGCGTCATCTTTTTTTCTTTGATGTCAATACCGCGCGGCTTGCCCACGTCGTCGTCGCCCAAATCAAACAGATCATCGCGTATTTGGAAAGCAATTCCAATCTTTTCGCCAAAATCGCGTAACAGTGCCACCTGCGGCGCATCGGCCCCTCCGCTAGAAGCACCAGCTGCACAGGCTGCAGCAATCAGTGAGGCCGTTTTTTGACGGATAATGTCGAAGTACACCGCTTCACTAATGTCCAACCGACGGGCTTTTTCCATTTGCAGCAGCTCACCCTCGCTCATATCCTTTACAGCACGCGACATGATCTGCAACAACTCGTACTCCTCATTCTCTAAAGCCAACAACATGCCACGCGCCAGGAGAAAATCACCCACTAACACAGCTATCTTATTCTTCCACAACGCATTGATAGAAAAAAAGCCACGCCGCCGATGGGCATTATCTACTACGTCGTCGTGGACCAACGAGGCAGTATGCAATAGCTCGATCAAGGCTGCCGCCCGATAGCTGGATTCTCCCACTGGGCCGAACAGCCGCGCACACAAGAAAACAAACATGGGCCGCACCTGCTTGCCCTTGCGCCTGACGATGTAATAGGTAATGCGGTCGAGCAGTGGCACGCGCGAGCGCATCGAATCGCGAAAGTACTGCTCAAAAGCACGTAGCTCCGATTGGATGGGACGTCGTATCTGGTCGAGTGTATGGACCATAAAAATTAATTTTGCGAAGCAGTCGCTGGCTGTTGCGGCCGCAAGATACAGCAATCGGCATAGCTCGCTCTCGCAAGATAACCACACACACATGCACCAGCTTCAAAATCTCCAACTCGTGGGCGCTGATCAACGCCCCTTTCTGCTCGATGCCTTCTGGGACGAACGCTTCCCCAGCTGCCCTGTAGTGATTTTCCTCCATGGCTTTAAAGGGTTCAAAGATTGGGGATATTGGCACTTGGTAGGGCATGCCTTTGCACGGGCGGGGTTCTTGTTCGTTAAGTTCAACTTTTCGCACAATGGCACCACGGTAGCACAGCCCACCGAGTTTGCCGACCTGGAAGCATTTGGGCACAACAACTATAGCAAAGAGCTGATCGACATTCAAGCCGTGCTCCATTGGCTACAAGCCCATCCACAATCCCTCGAACAGGTAGATTATGACCCCAAACGAATCGGGCTCATCGGCCATAGCCGAGGTGGTGGTATCGGCATTGTAGCAGCTGCCGAACAGGTCGCCGTAAAAGCGCTGGCTACTTGGTCCGCCGTCGATGGGCTAGACTTCCTGTGGCGCGACCATCCCGAACTACTCGTACAATGGCACGAGCAAGGCGTCATTTACATCCCCAATGCGCGCACAGGCCAACAAATGCCCCTTTACTTCCAGTTTTACGAAGACTGGCAGCGCCAACGCCCTCGCTTCGATCTCATCCAACAGTTGAGCCGTATGAACAAACCACTACACCTGGTACATGGTACCGACGACACTTCCGTGCCACCTGCCGCTGCAGAAAAACTCCATGCTGCCGCAAAAAACAGCCAATTGATTTGGATCAAGAACGGAGATCACGTCTTCGGTGGTCGGCATCCTTGGCCCCAACAATCGCCACCTTTCCTCGCCGCTGAAGCCATTGAAACGACAATAGATTTCTTTCAGCAACAACTCAAATAGTACATATCACATCCCCGCACTACCCTTTGTGCAGGCGCGCCAAAAGCTCTATCTTTCACAGTGAACAACACCTATACACCCCATGCGCCTACTACTGGTTTGTCTATGCGTAGCCCTAGCTTTCAGTCAAAGCAGTTACGCTCAAATATTCCTCAACGACGACTTTAGCGACGGCGACCTCACACAAGCCCCACAGTGGTGGGGACATACCGATCGCTTTACCGTTAATGATCAACTACAACTGCAACTCAACGATCTCAGCCCCGAATCGAACAATACGGCCTTCCTCTCCAGTCCATTACCTGGCTTAGCTCATCCCGACGATACACTGACTTGGACCTACTGGCTACAGCTCGATTTTGCTCCTTCCCCATCCAATTACGCGCGCCTGTGGCTATTGGCCGATCAAGCCGACTTGTCGCTTGCGCAAAACGGCTGGTATGTACAAGTAGGAGGTATCAGTGGCAATGCCGACGCACTCACCCTAGTGCGCATGGAAAATGGTACACCTGCTACAGTCTTGCAAGGTAGTGCAGGTGCAGTAGGTACTAACCCCGTCTTAGTACGCCTGCGCGTATACCGATTGCCCAGCGGCCTATGGATCCTCCAAGCCGACTACAGCGGTCAATACAACTTCCAGACCGAAGCCCAAAACACAGATACTTTCTGGCCCTCCGCTGGATATACAGGCCTGTGGTGCCGCTATACCGCTACCCGTGCACAGCGCTTCTTTTTTGATGATTTGAGCTTCGGACCTTTTCAACTCGACACACAACCACCACAATTACAGTCAGTAGAGGTGATACAATCCAACCACCTCTACCTACGCTATTCCGAACCCGTGCATGCGCAATCTGCTGCTCAACCCGAGCATTTCACCCTCACCCCACCCCAGCCACTTGTGGCAGAGAGCTGGCGCGATTCCACACACTGGCAAAATGTACACTTGCTCTTGAGCCCATCGCTACAAAGTGGCCAAACATACGTACTTGCTTCACCCGGCGTAACTGACTTGGCAGGCAACCCGGCCGATGGTAGCGTGCAAGTATTATGGTATCAAACCGCCCAGCCTCAACCCCTCGACGTGGTTATTACCGAGATCATGGCTGATCCCACGCCCGCTCATGGTCTGCCCCCTTCTGAATACGTCGAACTATACAACCGATCTGACAAAGTATATCAACTAAATGGATGGCAGCTGCAAGCCAACAACACATCAGCTACCTTGCCCGCCTATTATCTGCTGCCCTCCCAATACCTCATCTTAGCCCCCAACAGCTATGCCCACCAATGGGCTGCATATGGCTCGACTTTGCCCTTGCCCAATTTTCCCACGCTGGCCAATAGCGGCGCCACACTACAATTGCGCGATGATCAGGGGCAAGTGCTCTTTCTTGTCCATTACCTACCCCAATGGCATAGCGAGGGCAAGGAAACAGGAGGCTGGTCGCTCGAGATGCGCCGCCTCAATGCCCTATGCCGCCTCGACGACAACTGGGGCAGCTCCCTGGCCCTCATTGGCGGCACTCCTGGCCAACCCAACAGCCTCGCAGATACCCTGGCCGACACCACTGCCCCTAAACTATTATGGGTGGAAATTGATCGGTTAGTGCCAGAACAAGTCACCTTGCGTTTCGACGAGGCCCTGACACTGCCCGACACCAGCCTGTTTCAATTGCGCCTTTCGGCAAAGGGCGAGCCATGGCCTTTGCACGAGCTGGCCTCGCTGCCTAATCGCCCCGAGGCCATACAACTGCTGCTGCAGCAAGCATTGCCGCCACAACAAACCGCCACACTTACTATTGAAGCAGGCCTAACCGATTGCATGGGCAATAGCCAGCTACAAGCCACCACTATCCCATTGCGTAGCCCCCAAGCACCTGTAGATGGTGCCCGCCTCAACGAACTGCTGTACGAAGCTGCTGCACAAAGCGCCGAATTTGTAGAGCTATATCATACTGGCACCCAGCCTATCGACCCTGCCGATCTGGCCCTAGCCTTCATCCAAGATGATGGTGATAGCACGGTAATCCCCTTGCCCAGTCATCGCCTGTGGTGGCCACAAAGCTATCTAGTCGTCAGTGCGCAGGCCCGACAGCTGCGTACTTATTACAACTTGCCCGATACGGCTTTCGTCGTCGAAGCGCCTCTACCACCTCTACCCAATGATGGCGCTACGCTCGTCCTACTTGCCCGTCAAGATGGCCAATGGCAGCCTATAGAAAGCATCCAGTGGTCAGCCGAATGGCATGATCCCTTATTGCGCTACACGCGTGGCATCAGCTTAGAACGCATCAACCCACTCTGGCCCCCCACCGCCGACAATTGGCACTCGGCAGCTGCTACTGTAGGCTATGCCACTCCTACCTCAGTCAACTCACAATACCGACCTGCTCCAGCTACTACTACTGCCACTGAACTGTCCCCCTGTCGCTTGCTAAGTCCTATAGTCTCACCAGATGGCGACGGGTACGAAGACGTATTGCTCATAGCCTGCACCCTTGAACAAACACCTGCTGCTGCACGCCTCCTCATCTTCGATGCTACAGGACGACCTGTATACCGACACTCACAACTGGAATGGCTCGGCACGCACAACATTATCCAGTGGGATGCCCGTACCGATGCCGGCACGCGTGCACCTCGAGGCCTGTATGCAATTTACATTGAGTTGATACAAGATAATGGCACCATCATTCGGCAAAGACTGGGAGCTGCTGTTTGGTAATGCCCATTATTGCACGATCAAAGGCCAATAAGTGAGTTTGTCCCGCTCATATACAACTACATACCAAAGTCCTGACGACAACCCTCGGGGCAGCAGACAAGTAGCGCCATCACGAGTCAAAGCTATTTTCTGGCCATTCACTGCTCGCAGCCACAAGCTTGCATTTGGCGAAAGCCCCTCGATGTACAACCGCTGCCCGGCCATAGCCGGATTTGGATACAGCACAAGATCAGGATGAGGCGAAACAGACTTCAGCGCGGTGGGAAGTGGGCATCCCATTATGGTGATGCTCACGTCCTTTTCCAGCTCAATCGTATCGATTAAGACTAGCTCGCCACCACAATCCACTTGTATTTGATGCAGGCCCTTGAATGCACGCACCTGTGCCACACCTGCAACGTCAGTGACCAACACAGTGTCGGTCCACCATTGGCCAAAGACCATATCAATAAAAGCTGTACCCGCAGGTTTAAGTGACCAATCAGCGCGAAACATAGGCGCATTATTGCGATAATGGGCACCATCCCAAAAGCCCCACATGAGCAAGCTCTCAGTAGCTGGATGGCTGAACACCATCGTCAAAAAATCGCGCATATAGCTACCCGCTACACCATCTGGCACTTGATCGTCGAAGTCGAACTCCGTAATTTTTGCCGAAAGGCCAAAAATGGTGTAAAAGTCGTCGAGAATGGCTTGTACATCGTACAAGGACGGCAGCTGCGCATCGACGTGAGCTTGAAACCCAATACCATGCAGTGGTGCCCCTGCATCAACTATTTCTTGCACGAATTGCTTGTACTGCTCGTAGAGAGGGCCCTGCGTAATTCCACTGCTTATGGTGACATAGTCATTGACGTAGGTGTACACCAGAGGCGCTTCTGCCACTACCTTCATCAGCACTTCAGGATACAGCTCTCGGCCTGTCGTGTAACCAGCCGTACCCGCAAAAGCCATCTCTAAGTCGCGATTGGTCGTGATTTCGTTGAGCACATCCCATTCCGCAACACTGGAATCAATGCCCGGATAATTGACGATCTCTTCAAGATGCGCAAACAATCGGGTTTTGATGTATAAAGGATCTTCTTGATGAGCTTCTATATCATCGGGAAGGTGGGAAAAGCCTGGCCAAAGGATATTGTGCCCGCGCAAGCGCATACCGTGATCGACCAGCCACTGAGCGGCAGAGGCCGTCTGATCCGGAGTGGTGATCCAGTTTTCTTCCCAAGCAGGCCATTTGAGGGCATTCTCAAAGACCACCTCGTTGAAGCCATGCCCCTGACCATCCAAGTTGAGCAGATGCGCCTCGTAGGTCGAATCCCACTCGGGATTATTAGCTATCATACTCGCCACCACAGCCGAACCAAAACCATAGTGGTGGCGAAGCATGCGCACTTGCACTGCTACATCTGGCACGGGAGTACCGTTCAGGTCGTACACGACAATTTGTAGCTCGGCCTTGCGCAAAGAATCGATGCGCTGTGCTGCCTCCGCCCGCCAAGGTGCATCGGGATCCCACCCGCCATAGTGCGCTACTTCACTAACTAAAGGCAGATCAGACAAACCCAAACCTTGCCCGTAATTGAGCACAGCCAAACCAGCCATTTCTATGTGCTGGGCTTGCCATGCTAGATGCATTCCCACACTGAGTTGCCCAATTCCATAGCCCTGTTGCGCCACAAAGGGCAACAGGTATAGACGCCAATGTGCATCGAGGTAAAGCGTCCAATACAGCTCTTTTTCATAGGTAGTGGCATGCTCGGCATACACACTTACCTTGCCAGAAGTATCAGCCCGCAACCAGATAGCCAACAAGCAAGCATCGCCCGCAGCTATTGTGCCTGTAGTGTGCAATCCAAAACCCGCATACCACTGGTGCAACCCTGCTTCAGGCACAGTGATGGACAGTACCGATTCAAAGGACAAACTATCAGCCGCACTCAATATCTGCCCAGAAGCGCCATAGAGCCAACTACTGTCGAAAAGAGCTCCTTCCTCATTGGGCAATATCCATTGCCCCGAAGGCAAACCGTACGATGTCTGTAAATAAGATTGCAACCACTGGTGATAGGCATCTTGTGCGATGAGAAGGGGCAAACTTGCCCACATGAAGCCACATAGCAATGGAATGAGGCGCAAATCAAAACGACCCAACGCAATAAACCTCGATGATAAATACACTATTCAATTTTTTTCTATAGAAAAAAGGCATTACCGATACGGTGAAAATTTAAGCATATTTGACCCATCAAACTCCCTTAACCCTTTAGAATCATGAGAAAACTTTCACTTACTATATACCTACTCATATGGACATGGCCCATGTGGGCATGGCAAGGTGCACGCATTGAGATCACAGTGCGCAACTACGACGAAGACCACGCCATTTTGGCATTTCAGTACGGCAATCAAGTTTTCAGCCTGGATACCATCGAGTTAGCCTCTGGCCACGGTATATTGCAACTGGACAGCTTGCTGCCAGCCGGCAGTTACTTTTTGCTTTTCCCTCCTGACAATCAGTGGGTCGAGTTTTTGGTAGGCTACGATGGTCAACAGTACAAAATCCAAACCGTAGCACCTTATTTTAGCGATAGCCTTCGCATCATCGGCTCACCAGAAAACGATCTGTTCAACTACTACCGCACCTTTATGCGCGCACATTTAGACAGTGCAGCCCATATCCAAGCACAGATCGCACAAGCCAAGGAACAATTCGAAATCAATCGCTTACAAGATAGCCTCGATGCACTAGGACGCAAAGTGCGGCACTACCAAGAAGCCCTGGCTAAAGCCAACAATCTGCTCTTTGCCGGCAAGCTCATCGCTGCCCTTATCGAAGTAGAGCCACCCAACTCGTCCGATACCATGCTCGCATATTATTACATGCGCAATCACTATTGGGACTACTTCGACTTCAGCGAACCTGGCTTAGTGCGCACCTCTGTAATTGCCGACAAGCTCGACTTTTGGCTCGACGAGCTCATCCCCCCAACAGTTGACAGCGTCATTGCTGCAGTCAACCAGCTGCTGCACAAAGCACAAGCCAATGAACAGATGCATCGCTTCGTACTCACCTATCTACTCAACAAATACTATCGACCACCTTTTATGGGCCTCGATGCGGTATTTGTCTATCTGGTCAATGAGTACTACGCCAAAGGCAAAGCCCCCTGGATCGACGAACAAACACTACGCCGCCTTCTGACCGACGCTCACATGATGCAAGGCGTGCTGATAGGTCAACCCGCCCCTGACGTAGCGGTACAACTCTTTGACAAGACCCAAGGCACATTCACTGACTCGCTCATCCGGCTATACGATTTGCAAGCCCCTTTTATCGTGGTATTCATATGGAAGCCAGGATGCCCTGCTTGTCGCAAAACGGAAGATCTCCTTAAACAATACTACCCCCAATGGAAAGCTATGGGCGGAGAAGTTTTCTCTATCACTTCAGCTACTTATCAAGAACTCGACAAAGCCGTACAAGATGCCTTGGAAAAAGATATGCCATGGATTGTCTCTGCTGACCCTTACTTAAAGGCCAGAGCCATGCAAAAATACTATGCCACCACTGTACCTAAGCTCTACCTGCTTGATGCCGACAAAAGGATCATCGCTAACAGGGTAGGCCCCGAACAGCTCGACGAATTTATCCGCGCATATATGGAACAACACGCACAAAAACCACCCATCAAAGACGAATAAATCACCTATGTGCTCTACCTCGTGAAAAACAAGTATACCCAAAGGTGACTTTAGATCCTATGCACATGCTACACAATCCAGACCTACTCATCACAAAAGCTAAGCAGATACTCGCACTCAACTGGAACGGCCACTTCACCAAACCAGCACCATCTCTGTATCCACATCAATGGAACTGGGATACAGGATTCATCGCCATAGGGTATGCCCACTACGACATCACGCGCGCCATTACCGACCTAAGCCATCTTTTCAGCGGCCAATGGACAACAGGCATGCTGCCCCAAATAGTCTTTGGCCAAGAAACATCTGCACGCTACTTCCCCGGCCCTGATTTTTGGCAAAGCTGGCGTTCCCCTCATGCTCCACGCCAACCACTCACTTCTGGCATCACCATGCCCCCTGTGCATGGCCTGGCTCTGTGGTGGCTGGTCGAGCATAGTGAAGAACGCCAAGCCACGCTCGCCCTGATTGAACCGCTATTTCCCAAAGTGGTTGCACTACACCATTACTTGTATACTTATCGCGACCCACACGAAGAAGGCTTAGCATACATCCGCCATCCGTGGGAGTCCGGTACCGACAACTCGCCCGTATGGGATAAGCCCCTTAGCCGCATCCAGATAGACAAAGCCCACTTGCCCGCTTACCAACGACAAGATCTTCAAACCCACGATGCAGTACATCACCGCCCCACTGATACCGACTACGATCGCTACGTGTGGTTGGTCGATCTGTTTCGGCATCACAACTACGACGATACGGCTATTGAAGCTCATTGCCCTTTTTTAGTGCAAGACCCCTTGTTCAATGCCATTCTGGCCTGGTCCAACGAATGCCTCGTGGCTCTAGGTGGCGAACTTGGACAAGACATGCGCGAGCTACTCGAATGGAACGAGCTGACCATCTTCTCGCTCAATAAAAAACTGTGGCATCCCGCCAAAAAGCGTTATGCTGCCTATGACTTGGTTGCCGACGAGCACTTGCCTACTCACAGTACTTCGGCCTTTATGCCGCTCATTGCAGGAGCACCCGACTTGCACCAAGCACGCCTGCTACTCGAACAGCTCGACAGTGCCGCATTTAGCGGCACCGCTGCAAGCCCTACATGGCTCTACCCCACCTTCAGCATAAAGCATTCCGCTTTCGATCCCAAATGCTATTGGCGCGGTCCCGTATGGATCAATATCAATTGGCTGCTGTATCAAGGGCTGATGCGCTACGGCTTAGGCCGTCATGCTCGCCGCCTAAAAGAAGACACTATCGAACTACTCCACCAATTTGGTTTTTGCGAGTACTTCGATCCACGCCGCTATAGCGACACACAAAAAGGCTACGGCACTACGCACTTCTCTTGGTCAGCAGCTTTGTGTATCGACTTGCTCAGCCACTGATGCTACCCTGCGTAAAAATTGCCAATCAGGACAGCTTCTGCCAGAGTACTGCAAAAGGCTGCGCAGCAGGCGTAGTTCGAAATAGCGCAGGAAATTCTACATTCTTGCGCAAAGGATCGGCCACATCCGTACAGCTCAGATCATGCAAATACAAGCCCACGGCCTCCGCTTTCCGGCATACGCGCTCCACAACCTTCCTGCGCAAAACAGCATGCCGCACGATACCTCGCTTCAGCGATATGCGTCGATCCAACTCAAACTGCGGCTTGATCAGTGCCATCACTTCACCTTGCGGCAAAAGCAATGGAAGCAACAGTGGCCACACCTGCTTGAGACTGATAAATGAAAGATCAATCACAATGCAATCGACAGGTTGCCCATCCAGATGATCTAAGGTCAGTGCGCGCAGATGTAACCCCTCATAACTGCATACCTGTGGATGGGTACGCAGAGAGGGATGCAATTGATCCGTGCCTACATCTACTGCATATACTTTTGTCGCCCCATGCTGAAGGGCACAGTCAGTAAAACCACCCGTGCTCGCACCCAAGTCGAGCACGCGCTTCCCCTTAAGGCTTAAGCCAAAGTCGTACAGTGCCTTTTCGAGCTTTAGTCCTCCTCGGCTCACATAACGACACAATTCCCCTACCACCTCTACTCCAGCACCTTCAGGTACTACATAAGCTGGCTTGTACACTACTTGCCCCGCTACCCGTATCATCCCCGCCTCAATGGCATCACGTGCACGCGTGCGCGAGGCAAACAACCCCTTCACCACAAGATATCGGTCTAAACGCATCACATGCTGTTTTCAATCAGCCCACTTAAGCGGGCAAATCTGTCCGCTTGGTATGCGGAATTTCGAGAATCAAGTCAGCGCTATAAGCCATGCCTGGCGTTTGAAAACCCGTTTTGAAGCGACCCGCTACCACCTTCTGAGCAATCAACACACTTGAAATGGCGGTAAGCGTATAGCCCTCGAGCGTCTCCAGGCGCGCAGCACGGGTCTGTCCCCAAGCATTGCGCACCTGCCCCCACACATAACTACGCCCCCTAGCGCGCTCCTGTTCACTAGGCCCCACTAACTTTTTATCGATCCGACGTTGTATCAAGCGTTTCACCCAGCGCTGCCGCAACAGCCAGTTGAACCACCGCATCAGTCGCACGTAGCGATATTGTATAGGTGATACAGGCATATAAGTCTCAATGCTCGGAATCCCTGTAGAATACCAAGCTGTAGCTACATCGCCCCAAGGAATCGACATGGCTAAATAAGTCCTGTCCGATCGAAATGGCACCTGTAGCGTTTTATGACCTAAAGGCACCCGTTTGAGCTTGCCATCTGCACGCACCAAGCCCCCTTGCCCTAGCCCCTGCACCATCGTAGTTGCCGTGCCGTGTGATACCCCGCCTAACCCCATAAAAGCCAACGCTAAGTGAGTGGCATCAGGTAGCTGCTCCTTAAGGTATACCGCCAAGCAGTCGGTAGGCACTACATCGAAACCCGTGCCAGGCATCAACATCACACCTACTTGCTTAGCCCTTTCAGAAAATCGAGCTGCCAGTTCGAACACACCCACCTCTCCCGTAATGTCCAAGTAGTGAGTAGACGTATCTAGACAAGCCTCTATCATAGGACGGGCAGTAAACATAAAGGGGCCTGCCGCATGTATCACCACTTGGGCTTCCGAGAGCAAATCGCGAAGCCCCGCAGAGTCGTCGAGCTGACATGCTCGCCAGGGAAAACCAAGAGCATGCCCTATAATTTTCAATTTTTCCGCATTGCGGCCTGCCAAAAGCAGTTCAACACCACTGCGTGCTGCCTCCTGTGCGATAAGACGCCCCGTATAACCATAAGCACCATAGAGAACGATAGCCATACCCCCTGTTTTGAGCAAACAAAATCGGGTTTTTGCAACACACATAGCCCTAACAGCAAAAAAGACTACTACTAAGCAGTAGTCCTTTGATTAACCTGGCGCTATGCATAGCTTGCACCAGTAAATTTTGGTTTGCACATGTTGTTAAAGTGCTTAGAAAGGTATTTGCTTTTTGTCTTACCCATGCCGTATAGTAATCAGAACGTGCCCTGTACCACTACTGCCGTGTTACCCGTGCCGCTCTGTGCAATCATGGCAGTATTGTAGGCACCGCTCTGTACTATCTGAGCCTGATTCATCTGACCTTGCTGCTGTACCAATACCTGGCTGTATTGAGCCTGACGCTGTGCTACCATCGCGCTGTTGTTATGACCTTCCTGACCAATCACCACTGCACTGTGTACCGACTGCTGCTGTACTACTTGTGCTTCGTTGTAGTTGCCTACTTGCACCACCTTTACTTCGCTACCTGCACTTTGAAGCTGCTGTACCGATACCGAGTTGTGCAAACCTGCCTGCATAGCAACAACCTGCGTCTGACCCTGAGCCAGGATGGCTGTGATGGTCAAGATGATCGTCGTTATGATTTGCTTGGTCGTCATTGCTATGCGTTTTTTGTCCGTTTGCATAGCAAAGATGACCTCTTCTCACCCCCTTACTGTAGACGCATTTGACGTATTTTTATAATACGTCTTTACGCCGAATACCTACGCGTTTTTACGTAATGTTTTGTACTATTATAATTCATAAAATACACAAAAACAATAAAATACAAATAATTGAACACCACCATACAAAAAACACCCGACATGCCATAAGTGATATTCGCCACAAGTACAACAGTACACATTCAAATCCCGCCCATCACAAATGGTATGCCCATGCAGTGACCTATACCCACAGTGAAGTAATCAGAGAAAAACAATTACTTTGTGCCTTGGAAATCCGGCTCACCCCAGACGAGATTCAAGAACTTCGACCTATCCAGAAGAAAGAGAAGTTTCGCCGGCGTCGCTTCATCAAAGCCGCCGTGCTGTTGATACTTCATCGGGGCTTGCCTATAAAAGAGATATGCGCCAGCTTGTCGCTGGACGACAACACGATTTATCGCTATGCCAAAGCCTTCTGGAAAAAGGACTTGGCACCATGCTAACAGACAACTCCCTCTGCTACCTAGGTAAACTATCAGTACAGCAAGAACAAACCTTGGTCGCCCACTTGAATGAAAATCTCTATCCGGATGCCAAGTCTATTTGTGCCTGCGCTTGAGGAACCTTCGGGCTGAGTATATCATTTCTGGCGTGCGTGATTTGCTTCACCGCTTGGGATTCGCATTCAAGCAAGCCAAAAAGGTGGCAGGAAAGGCGGATGAAGAACAGCAGCGCGTATTTCTAGGGAAGATCCTACCGACTAATGCTGGAGAAGGTGAAAGCCGGTAAAGCAGAAGTTTGCTTCCTATATAATTATATCGCTCTCAAGCTAACCAGCTCTTCTCTGTGCTGAATAGTTACCTAAAAAAATATAAAAGACTACAGTGAAGAAGTGCGCCTACTACTGACCTTAAACTTCAGGACAGTGGAGAATATTTCTTTCCACTTACCCCAAACCCTTTTACAATGGGCATAAAAGAAATAATGGCCGGAAACGTGTGCAGCCAACTGACGATCCATTGAATACAGCCTCATTTCAAGTTTCGGTCAGAGTATATCAAAGAAATCCTTGAAAATCCACCGAGTTTGTAAAGAGTTTCATCGGCAGGCACAGGTATAGGGCGCCCTGTCGAGGAGGGCCTACAGGTTGCTGTTATCCAGAGGGCTGCGCACCCCTAGAAGGTTGCGGGTGGCCACGTGGGTGTAGATCATGGTGGTTTGCACACTTTTGTGCCCTAGTAGCTCTTGAACGGCGCGGATGTCGTAGCCGTCTTCTAAAAGGTGGGTGGCAAAGCTGTGGCGGAGGGTATGCACCGAGGCGGGCTTGGCAATCTCACCGGCCCTGACCGCTTTTTTGAAAGCGGTCTGCAGGGTAGAAGGGTGGATGTGATGACGGCGAACGATAGCGGTTCGGGGATCTACCGATAAGGATTGGGAGGGAAACACCCAGAACCATCCCCACTCCTTGCCGGCGTTCGGGTATTTCCGTTCCAGAGCGTGGGGCAGCCACACCCCGGGAAGGTCTTTGCAGCGATCCTGATCGTACAGTTTCCGGGCCCGGTGCATCTGCTCGATTAACGATTCTTTCAGCGATTCCGGTAAAAGGGTGCGTCGGTCTTTATCTCCTTTTCCACTCCTTACCATCACCGTTCCCTGCTCCAGGTCTATATCCTTGATGCGCAATTGCAAACATTCCGTTAGCCGTAACCCTCCCCCGTAAATCATTTGGGCCATGAGCAGAGGCAGCCCGGACATGTGGGCAAAGATGCGCCGGATCTCGTTTCGGGTAAGCACCACCGGTAATTTACGCCCCCGACGGGCCTGCACCGCCTGGAGCTCCCCTTCTTCCAGGGGAATGCTCAGTACATACCGATACAGAAATAACAATGCATTCAGCGCCTGATTCTGAGTAGAAGCGCTCACGTTTCGATGGACGGCCAGATCGCTCAAAAACTCCTGCAATTCCTTTCCGGTGAGTTCTCGGGGAGATTTGTGGTTACAGAATTGGCGAAAGGCCCGTAGCCAGCCCACATACGCCTTTTCCGTGCTGAGTGCTCGATGTTTGCGGCGAAGGGCGAGGCGCATCTCTTCCGTAACACGCTCCCACTCGGCGGTACAGGCAGCGGGAGCGGAACACGAGGAAGGTTGTTGCCGGGATAAGAAATATTCATACAACCGTAAGGCCCGGTCGGCCTGCTCCACCTGCCAGTCCGGGTAATTTCTGGCCAGATGCTGTAAATAGGCCTGCTTTTCCGTTGGCGTCAGCGGTTGTACTTCCGATTTACCGGAAAACCGATAAGCAGAGGATACCCAGCGCCAGTAAAAGGGGATATTCCTTTCTTTGATCTTCCCGTATCTCCGGAGAAATGCCAGAAATTTCTGCTGCATAATTGTACATCCACCTTATATCTATTCAACATAAGTATTAATTTCAACACATATTACAGAATTTGTGTTAACTTTCAAAGGATATGCTGGTATTCTTCTTGATTTTTTGGAATAATGGGGGTTACCTTTGCCAAAAACAGATCGGAGTAGTGGAATCTGTATAACGACAAAGTTAGCAGGTTGAGTCTCCGTCGGAGTGCTCAGCGCAAGCGTCAAGTTACGTGCAAAAAACGCCTTCGTAGTTTCAGTGGAGGAATTTTCGTTTTGAGAACTCGGCAGCCTTGCTTAAACAGACGGTCGGTGCGCCGTTGGAGATTTGGTGAAAAGTCAATGTTCTGGGCTGGAATTCTCCCCCAAAGGTTGGGTACGAAATTCAAACTGAGGAAGGTCGCCGGTTTTTTTTTGGGAGTGCAAATAAGGAACTGATTTTGTAGCTTCCGGCATCGTTTTAAAATTGTTCTTTGAAGGCAAGTTTTGGGAAGTTTGATTTTCAGCCAGAAAGCGCTGGGAAAGTAGAGCAGACAAAGGAGTTTTTGTAATTTTTGTTGATTCGATAGTCTCAGATTTGCTGGCAAAAAAACTGCTGAAATTGAAGTCGAAAAGAAAACCAAACCGCCGCTAGCCAGAGAAATTCAAGGGGGGGTTGGTTTAGGACTGCTGCGAACTCCTCGTCTTTGGGAGAGGTACGAATGCGAGACGACTGCGGGGTTCTCCGCAGGCTCCGGACGCCTTCTCGCCTTTGTGGGCTGAGACGAAGGCCGAACGGCTGCGGGGTCGTCCTGCGCACTATTTTGGAGAAAACCTTGTTTAAAATTTTCGGTTTCCCCCAAAATGGAACGAGAAAGGTTTGAAGCCAACGAACGGAAAGGATTTCAACAATCTCGAGTTCAACCTTTTGAGCCGTGCTGATTTTTCCAGCGTTTTGCAAAATTCGCTTGTTTTGGATTTCAAAATTTGTTTGGTGTTTAATCAAAACGTACATTGGCAAGGCAACCTGCTAACACCACATTCAGCAGACAAAGGGCGGTTTTTCAATGGGTTAGCTTCGGTGCTTTCCCAAAGGTTTCTTTTGAATTCGCAGCTTTGGTGCCCTTAAGCCCTTTTCGGCTGATGTACTCGTTATGTGTATTAACGGAAAATAGAGATTTGAGAGATATTTATGAAAACAATGCACAAAATTATAATTGGTGATTCACGAAAAATGAATGAATTGAAAGATTCTTCAATTCATTTAGTGGTTACCTCTCCTCCTTATTGGCAATTAAAAGATTATGGTACCGATACTCAAATTGGATTTAATGATTCATATGAAGAATATATTAATAATCTCAATCTAGTTTGGAACGAGTGTTATCGCGTATTAAAACCCGGCTGCCGCATGGCGATAAATATTGGTGATCAATTTGCCCGTTCTGTTTATTATGGCAGGTACAAAGTAATTCCTATTCGTACTGAAATAATTAAGTTCTGTGAAACTATCGGATTTGATTACATGGGGGCTATTATATGGCAAAAAAAGACCACAATGAATACAACTGGTGGTGCAACTGTTATGGGCTCATACCCTTTTCCCAGAAATGGTATTATTGAAATAGACTATGAATTTATTCTTTTATTTAAGAAGCCAGGCAAAACTTCTGCCCCGTCGAAAGAGATTAAGGAAAAGTCGAAAATATCAAAAGAAAAATGGAAAGAATATTTTTCCGGGCACTGGTATTTCAATGGTGAAAAACAAGATAAGCATATCGCAATGTTTCCCATAGAACTTCCTAAAAGATTAATTGAAATGTTTACTTTTGTTGGCGAAACTGTTCTTGATCCTTTTCTTGGTAGTGGCACGACTTCTCTGGCCGCATTATTAACAAATAGAAACTCAATAGGATATGAAATTAATAAGGAGTTTCTTCCTATCATTAAAAATAAATTAAGAATTGATAGTAATACTTTATTTCAAGAACACGAATTTGTAATTATAGATCGAAAGCAGGATAAAATTAATTGGAATGATAAAATTAAAAAATTAAAATATGTTTTTAAAGATCCAGTTAAATTTGATAAGAAAATTGACCCAAATAAATTAAAGTTTGGTTCTAAAATAAATATAAAAGATTCTATTAATGGATTACAAAGAGAAAAGTATTACACAGTAAAAGAAATAATATCTCCTGAAGTAATAAGATTATCGAATGATTTAACCATTAAATTGATCGGTGTGAAAGCGATTCCAGAAAAACAATCAGATGCTATAGAATTTCTAAAAAAGAAAATACTTAAACGACAAATCTTTCTAAAATATGATGAAAAGAAATATGACAATAAGAATGTTTTATTGGCGTATGTTTATTTAAAGAATAAGACTTTTGTTAATACTCATTTAATTAAACATGGATTTGCTAAAGTGGATAGAACGGTTAATTTTACCCTTAAAAATAAATTCTTAAAAATGGAGCAAGTTGATGGCTAAAGAATGGATACTGAATAGTGCAATGAATAGGTTCCAACTAAACTTTAAAAGAAATGTAGGATCCACTTCCGAAGAGATTAGAAAATGTCAGCCCAAAACCATAGAAGAATGGAAACACTATTATTATGAAAAGGTTAGACCCAAAGAGCATATAGATGAGCTTGGAAGAAAGTTATATATAAAAATAACTGAAGTAATTGCTGCAGAAGTTGAAGACATTACCGAAGAAGATTGCATAAAATACATGCATCAAATGGTAATTGATAGAACTTTTGATGGCTATATGACTGAAATTAAAACTATTTATGGTCAATTGCAAAAAGAGATTGGTGAAGAACACAAAATCGAACCTGCACCTGATGAATGGGATAGATTATATAATGTTGATTTTTTCATAAAAATAAGGAATAAGTATATTGGATTACAAATCAAACCCGTAAGCAATACAGCACAAATACCACAAATTTTTAGGGAAAGATCAATACAAAATAATACACATTCTGATTTTACTCAAAAATATGGTGGAAAAGTGTTTTATGTTTTTTCAATAAAAGAGGGAAATAAAAAGAGAATTCAAAATCCAGAAGTAATTGGGGAAATAATTAGGGAAATAGAAATACTCGAAGGAATGTAAATAAATATCTCACATAACAAATCGCTCCACCTGACCGCTATTCCGCTAGCGCTCCAAAGGCGCAGGTGAGCTTGGTCGTTATGCCTCGACACACGCACCTATTCAAAGTGATCATTGCCATGGGATTGTTAACCTGGTTATTCGGATGTTCAAAGGGCGACCGAAACGACACGGCAAACAGTCGTTACATCACCGA
>Ga0256839_1000516_pt1 | contig 50046 bp, 41 predicted proteins | sample 354166metaG_FD_185968 | JGI IMG/M metagenome (GOLD analysis project Ga0256839, IMG submission 185968) | Hydrothermal vent microbial communities from Mid Atlantic Ridge, Atlantic Ocean - 354-166 | ecosystem: Environmental > Aquatic > Marine > Hydrothermal vents | place: Atlantic Ocean: Mid... | reverse complement strand
AAACTTCTTTGTTTAATATTCTTCCAAGCCATTTTGTGAACCTGCTGGGTAAAATTCTATTATCTCATTTTTGTGGAATTTATGTACTCTCGTGCAAAGGTCTCATGCTATATGCGCCTCTTTCTTTTTCCGATGCTTTGCACTTTATTTGGTGATTATACGAAGTACAAACGTTGGAAAAAAAGAGAGGTGGACAAAGAAAAACCGCTAAGAAGCGGTTTAAAATGTCTAAAACAGACTGCAACTACGGCGCAGTCGGCAAACCCGCCTTTTTCCAGCCAATATAACCATCAGAATAGTTTTTGACGTTGGTGTAGCCCATTTTTTGTAAAGTGTCAGCCGCTAAAGGCGTTCTAATGCCTGCGCCACAGTAAACGACGATAGGCGTGTCTTTGCTTAGTGCTACGCTGGTGATGCGGTATTCCAACCAACCGCGTGGAATGTTTCTGTTTTGAGGAGCTTTGATTGCACCGCCCATGCTTGTTATTTCTGAGGGCAAGCGAACATCAACTAAAACCATGTCTAAATCTTCGTCTAGGGCTTTTTTTAGGTCTTCGGTACTGATTATTGTGGTGCGCTTTTCAGCCTCGATTTGTAATTGTGCACCTGTGGTGATTCCTGGTACTTTCGCTTGTGCAATGGTTGGGATCAGCATTGATGCCAATAGCATACTGAAAATTGTCTGTGCAGTGAGATTGGGCTTTTTCATTGTAACTCCAGAATTATTAAGGGAAGGTTTGATGGGTAATGTACGTACTTTCCATTAACTTAGATGCATGATGATTTTTGTGGTTAATTTTACTAGTGTTGGGAAAATCTTGTGGATAAGCTTCAACATGGCTATATAGAAATTTTTCGTAAAAAAGCAGTGAAAAAGGGGGGCGATCACCTTGGGGGTTGATAGATAATAATGAAAAGCGTTTGAGGAACTTTAGCTAAAACTTAGAGTCTATTACTTAGATGGGCATAATGATATTCTAATTATAGTAGTGTATGGTTGTCATAAGAGAAGTAAGGTTGACTGTGTTTAAGCTTCTCCGCTCGTTGAAATATTATTTATTAACCAAAGGAAATTTATAAAATGAATCAAGCAAAAAAGATTACAGGTGTAGCTTTAGCAACAGCGGCTGCGACAATGTTATTAGCTGGTGTGAGTACCACAGCGATGGCAGATAGTGGGCAGATAGTGGGCATAAAGTAGCCGATATTAAATGTTCTGGCATTAACTCTTGTAAAGGAACTTCAGCTTGTGCAACTGCAACTAGTGGCTGTGCAGGACAAAATAGCTGTAAAGGTCAGGGTTGGATAAAAGTTAGTGCAAAAGTGTGTACTGATAAAGGTGGTAAAGAAGTTAAAGCAAAAGACATGTAAGTTTTAGATTGTTCCTGTCGCCCATTCTAGGGCGGCAGATTATTTTCAGGTTTGGGTATTCGCCCATAGTGCTTCAACACAAAAATTGTTATCCTTCGCTGTTTTATCACACTTATTAAGCAGGATGTGCCGTGAGCGACGATAATTCTAGTAATAATAATTCTATAGATTACAAAAAGACCTTAAACCTACCTAACACCAGCTTTCCTATGAAAGGAAATCTCGCTAACCGCGAGCCTGCGATGTTAAAGGAATGGGTTGAAGCGGATATTTATCAAAAGCTACGCGATCACGCGGCTGGGCGACCTAAATATATTTTACACGATGGCCCTCCCTATGCGAATGGCGAGTTGCACCTTGGTCATGCGATTAATAAAATCCTCAAAGATATTGTCGTTAAGAGTAAAACCTTAGCAGGCTTTGATTCGCCTTATAAACCCGGTTGGGATTGTCACGGTTTGCCGATTGAAGCGGTTGTTGAAAAGAAGGTTGGCAAAGTAGGTCAGAAAGTTGATGCGACTGAATTTCGCAAACTGTGTCGTGAATACGCTGGCAAGCAAGTTGAGCAACAAAAAGAAGGCTTCATCCGCATGGGTGTTTTGGGTGAGTGGGATGAGCCTTATTTAACCATGAATTTTCAAACCGAAGCAGATATTGTTCGTTCGCTCGGTAAAATCATCGAAAAAGGTCACTTAATCAAAGGACAAAAGCCTGTTAACTGGTGTTTAGATTGTGGCTCGTCATTGGCAGAAGCTGAAGTTGAGCATCAAGATAAAACATCGGATTCTATCGATGTTAAATATTTAGCGGTTGATCAAAGCGCGATTGCAGCAAAGTTTGGTGCGACAGCCGATGATATTTCTCTGGTCATCTGGACAACCACACCGTGGACATTGCCAGCCAGTATGGCAGTAACATTGCACGAAGATTTTGACTATTTATTAATTAAGACAGAAAAAGGCGCGCTGGTTTTAGAGGACTCATTACATGAAGCTGCATTGGCACGTTACGAATTAGAAAACCAAGGCGTACTCGGTACGTGTAAAGGTGCGGATCTTGAAGGTCTAATACTCAAACATCCTTTTTATGATCGTGAATTACCCATCATTTTGGGTGAACACGTAACCGCAGAAGGTGGAACAGGCGCTGTTCACACAGCAGCAGCACACGGTACGGACGATTACATCGTTGCTAAAAAATACAATTTAGAAGTGATTAACCCCTTAGGTAATGATGGTCACTTCTTTGAAGATGTTGGACTAGTTGGCGGACAATTCGTTTACGGTGGCAATAAGACCGTATTGGCAGAAATCGCTGAAAATGGAAGCCTGCTTTGCCAAGAAAAAATCCGTCACAGCTATCCGCATTGTTGGAGACACAAAACACCTATTATCTTCCGTGCAACACCGCAGTGGTTTATCAGCATGGAAAAAGAAGGTTTACGCCAAACTGCGCTCGAAGGCATCAAAAGCGTAACATGGGTACCAGAATGGGGTGAAAGCCGAATCTCTAAAATGATCGAAACACGCCCAGATTGGTGTATTTCGCGTCAGCGTTTTTGGGGTGTGCCGATTCCATTGTTTGTGCACAGCGAAACACAAGAATTGCATCCAGATACCTTAGAAATCATGGAAACGGTAGCAAAAGGTATCGAACAAGAAGGCATCGAATACTGGCATCGCATGAGTTCAGAAGATTTGATTGGCGCTGATGCGAGTGATTACGAAAAAACCACCGATACGTTGGATGTTTGGTTTGATTCAGGCACAACACATTTCTCGGTATTAGATCGTGAAGAGCATTTGTATTCGCCAGCCGATATGTATCTTGAAGGTTCGGATCAGCACCGTGGTTGGTTCCATTCGTCATTGCTAACATCTTCTGCCATGCACGGCAGAGCGCCCTACAAAAACGTGTTAACACATGGTTTTGTCGTGGATGAAAAAGGCAAGAAAATGTCGAAGTCAGACAGCAACGGTATTGCGCCCGTCAAGGTAATGAAGAATTTGGGTGCTGATATTTTGCGCCTTTGGGTTTCATCATCTGATTATTCGCGTGAAATTACCGTATCGGATGAAATATTAAAACGCTCGGCAGATGCCTATCGACGTATCCGAAATACAGCGCGTTATTTGTTATCTAACACCAATGATTTTAATCCTGCAACGGATATGGTCGCGCCAGAAGACATGTTGGCACTAGATCGTTGGGCAATGGATAAAACGGCAAAATCACAAGCAATTATTGTGAAAGCCTACGAAGATATGCAATTCCATTTAGTCTATCAAGAAATCTTAAAATTCTGCTCGATTGATATGGGTAGCTTGTATTTGGATATTACCAAAGATCGCCAATACACCATGCCGGCGAATTCATTGCCACGTCGTTCTGCGCAAACAGCGGCGCATCATATTCTGCAAGCGCTGGTTCGTTGGATGTATCCAATCACTAGTTTTACCAGTGAAGAGATTTGGAATTCTATTTATCAAGACTCTTCATCCGCTGAAGGCTCTGACAAACCAGTCGATTACGTATTACTAACAGAATGGTACGACGAGTTATTTGAGCTAGGCGATAACGAAGCACTTAGCGAATCAGATTGGGCAAGTATTTTTGCAGTTCGTATTGCGGTGAGTAAGCAATTAGAGCAACTACGCAAAGACGGTTCAATCGGCTCATCACTCAATGCTGAGGTCACGGTTTATGCCTCGGGAGATACGTTCGAAGCATTAAACAAGCTGGATGAAGAATTACGCTTTGTACTAATTACGTCAGGCGCAAAAGTGGAAAATGCAGATAATGAACCCACAGATGCAGTCGAAGCAGAAGGCGTTAGCGGCGTTTGGTTAAGCGTAAAAGCATCGGATGCAGAAAAGTGTGTACGCTGTTGGCATCATCAAGCAAGCGTTGGCAGTAATGCAGATCATCCTGAATTATGTAGTCGTTGTGTCGAAAATGTAGACGGTGATGGCGAGGCGCGTAGTTATGCCTGATTACATTTCTGGTTCTACAACAGGCAAAGGAATGCTCAAATATTTGTGGATTGCTTTTGTAGTCGTCTTTATCGATCAGATTACAAAATGGATGGCAGAAGCAAATTTAGAATTGGGCGGAGAGTCATACAAGGTTTTCCCGCATCTTGATTTTACTTTAGCTTACAACTACGGCGCAGCCTTTAGCTTTTTAGGTGGGCAGGGCGGTTGGCAGCGCTGGTTTTTTGTAATTCTGGCGGCAGTTGTCAGTATTGCAATTATCATTTGGCTGGCAAGATTGGCTAAGACGGATAAATGGACAGCGGTTGGTTTATCTTTAATCTTAGGCGGTGCGGTAGGTAACGGGATCGACCGTTTATTGCACGGGAAAGTCATCGACTTTATTGATGTTTATGCAGACTGGAATGTTTTCTTTTTATCCAAATGGAATGATGGCTTTTCTCACTTCGCAACTTTCAATGTGGCCGATATTGCCATCAATATTGGAGCGGTGATTTTGGTATCTATTAGTCTTTTTGCGAAAGATGAGGATCAAAAAGCATAAATCCCCTGTTTTTTATGCCATCTCCCCCTTTTTTCGGAGTTTTGTAGGTAAAAATCGGCTCTAGACTAGTACAAATCGTCGAAAAAAGGGGGAGGTGGACTAAATATTTAATGCGATATAACCTTGGTTAGAGGAATCAATCGAATCAGAACCCTTTAGTTCCCATTATTTTTACTTTAGTAAACTTATTTCACGGGAATGAAGAGTCTAAAGTAGTCAAATAGCCGTATAGGACAAAATGCCTAAAATAATTATCGTTGAAGATGATCCTGCTATTGCAGAAATGCTGGTTTATCACTTGCAAGATATCAGCTATGAGACAGTACACTTTGATGATGGCTTAAAAGCCAAAGACTACCTTGCCACATCTGACTACGATCTAGTCGTTCTAGATATTATGTTGCCAAGTTACAATGGGCTTGATTTGTGTAAAGAGCTTCGTGCTCTTCGCCCCACAATTCCAATTATGATGTTAACTTCGTTAGATAGCGAAGCAGATAGAGTGATTGGTTTGGAGCTGGGCGCAGATGATTATTTGACCAAGCCATTTAGTATGCGTGAGTGTCAGGCTCGAATTAAAGCCTTATTACGACGTTGTGAGCTAAATAGTCAATCTGATAGTGCAGATGCTCTGACAAATAAACAAACAGAGCTCTTTTATGAGGAGTTAGCAATCAGCGATAAAGCACGTAGAGTGTTATTAGATGGGAGCATTATAGAGTTAACTGCTCGCGAGTTCGATTTGCTTTTTTATCTTGCTCAAAATCAGCAGCAGGTTTATTCGCGTAGCGAGTTACTGGATGCAGTTTGGGGTTATGCGCATGACGGATATGAACATACCGTAAACACGCATATCAATCGCCTACGCAAAAAACTAAAGCGATCAGATAACAAACCTGACTTTATACAAACGGTTTGGGCGGTGGGTTATAAGTTTTTGAGCGAGGAAGGTTAATGTTTCAAAGCCTTTATAGTCGTCTTGCTTTAGGCTTACTAAGTGTTTTCTTGGTAATGGCAGTGGTGTTGTTTTGGTTATTTGAACAAGCCTCAGTAGCGACTCAAAATGAAGCATCGCAGCGTTTACATATAGATTTAGCCAAAAATATAGTAAAAGATTTAGGGATTACCAATCATGGGAAATTTGACCCTGAAATGATTAAAGAGGCATTTCATCAAATGATGATTTTAGGGCCGACAATTGAATTATATGTGCTTGATGAGAAAGGCAATCTTGTCACCTATGATGCTCCCGAAGAAAAAATAAAAAGAAGAGCTGTAAATTTATACCCAATAACATCTTTTATTGAAAGAAGCATCGATCTACCAATATTAGGTGATGATCCTCGTTCTATGAGTAAGCAGAAGATATTTTCGGCAGCCAGAGTCTATGCCAAAAATAGTAAGAGCAAGAATGAAAACGAAGATGGAATGGGTACCTTTGTTGGCTATTTATATATAATCATTGGCGGGGAAAACTTTGATAGTATTTCAACGGCATTAGAGCTAAATAAAGCGTGGAAAATAAGTTTACTAGGAATAGCGAGTGCCTTATTGTTTTTGCTATTAGCTTCGTTATTGCTTTTTTATGCATTAACTCGCCCATTAAGGCGCTTAACAAAAGAAATTAAAGCCTTTGAGAGTGTTGGAAAAACATCAGTCGATTTCATTGCTGAGGGAAATGAAGCAGATGATGGAAAAGGTGAATTAAATCAATTAAAAAGAACTTTCCACCAAATGGAAGAGCGGATTGTTGCACAGCTTGCACGGCTTAATAAACAAGATGAAATTCGTTCTGAGTTTTTGGCTTATGTTTCTCATGATTTGCGTACACCGTTAGCCGGGATGAAAGCTTATTTAGAGACCTTAGAGTTAAAGCAGGACAATATGTCGTCAGAAGAGCGACATACTTACCTACAAAAAGCGATAAACAATGGTGATCGCTTAGAAGGAATGATCAACGAATTATTTGAGTTAACCCGATTAGAAAGTGGTCAAATAGAAGTTAAAAAAGATGAGTTTACTATCGGTGATTTGCTTAGTGATATTTATACCAGCTTAGAAGAAAAAGCGAAGGTAAAAGAAGTTAACTTAACTGTTGATTGTAAAGAACCCGAAGCACCTATTAGTGCTGATATGGCAAAGATTGAGCGGGTGATTCAAAACTTAGTTGAGAATGCCATACGCTACAGTAAGCAAGGTGGTGATGTAGTGCTTCGTACTGAACGAATTGATCAGAGCACGCATAATATAAAAATAATTGACTACGGTTCGGGTATTGCCGAGCATCATTTGAATTATATTTTTGAACCTTACTATCGTGTATCGGATGATAAGCAATTAAAGTATATGGGCGCAGGGTTGGGTTTGGCGATTAGTCAGCGTTTATTATTGCTTCATAATTCGACTTTGAAAGTAGAAAGCAAACTTGGAGAAGGGACTACTTTCTCATTTTTCCTTTCCAAATAATAGAGACTTTATGTAATGTCTGTGAGAAGCCTTTTGATAGTGCAGAGTTTATAAAAAGTTTATAAATTGTTTAATCTCTTGTTACACCTTTATTAGATACCTCACATATGCTTTCTCTGTAGGAATTAGTACTAACCAAGAGGAAGTAAGAATGAAATTTATAAATAAAAAAATTATCAAAAATGTTTTAGGAAGTGCCATTGCATTATCTGTATTCACAGGGTCTGCTTATGCGCAAAAAATTACAGTAACCGTACAAAATATAACCCATGGTTCACATTTTACTCCTTTGTTAATTGCCGCTCATGATGGAACAACGCATTTATTTCAATCTGGTGGTGCAGCTTCAGCAAACTTACAAGCTATGGCAGAAGGTGGAGATACATCAGGTTTGATTGCTGATTTAGATGCGGCGGGTGCGGTGCATTCTTCAGCTTCAGCTTTTTTGGCCCCAGGGAGTAGCTTTACATCTGCAGAGTTAGATACAGGAACAGGTAATAATGTTTTATCAATCGTAGGAATGGTTTTGCCGACAAATGATGGCTTTATCGGTGTGGATAGTTGGAAAATACCAACAGCTCCAGGAACTTATACGATGTCTGGATTGGCTTACGATGCAGGTACAGAAGCCAATGATGAACTTCTTGGACTTGCTAATGCAGGTGGATCAGGTAACCCCGGTGCGCCGGGTGCTCCAAGTGGTAGTGCTGGCACGGGAGGGACAGGTGTGGCTGGAACTGATACAAATCAAACCGTTCATGTGCACCGTGGTGTATTAGGTGATACAGATCCATTAGGAGGCGCAAGTGACTTTGATAGTCGTGTTCATCGCTGGTTAAATCCTGTTGCACAAATAACTGTAACGGTCACCGAATAAAGGAGTTAGTCATGAAAATTATAAATATGAATACTTCATTGGCATGGAGTGCAATTCTAAGCTCTTTGATTTTGAGTGCATGTGGTAGCTCTATTGATGAGAAAGAATATAAAGTCACTTTAACGAATGTAACTGCAAATCAGCCTTTATCCCCCGCTACGGTTATTCTTCATAAATCGGCTTATCGTTTATTTCAGCCTGGTCAGGTGGCGAGTGTTGCGCTTGAGCATTTAGCAGAAGGAGGGAGTAATCAAGAGCTTCTTGATGATGCTAGTGGAGATGCTGCCTTCTTAGAAAGCGCATCAGGTACTGGGGTTATTCCACCAGGTGCTTCAGAAACCATTAATATAAAGGTAGATGACACTGAAGATCTTAATATCAGTGTGGCAACTATGTTGGTAAACACTAATGATGCTTTTGCGGCTAAAAGTAGTAATGAAATAGCGAATCTAAAGAAAGGTGAGAGCTTTAGTATGCGTGTCCCTGTATGGGATGCTGGAACAGAAGCTAATACTGAAGCAAGTGATTCAATTCCTGGGCCTGTGGATGGTGGCGAGGGTTTTAACGCTAGTCGAAGTGGAGATGCAAATTTTGTGGCAATTCATCAAGGGGTAGTAACAAATGCTGATGGTCTTATTACATCAATATTGGATGAGTCGCATCGCTTTAATAATCCTGGTGCGCTACTGCGTGTAGAGCGTGTGAAGTAATCATAGTGCTCTACGGGGCTTGTTCTGTATTTTTATACAGGGCAAGCAAACCATGTTAAAATCAGAGAATATTTCTTATAGGCTTAGAAAAATGCTAATACTAAAAAGTAAAGATATTAAAGAAAACGAAGTTACAGATTTTGGAATCTATCAGAATCGCCGAAAGTTTATGAAAACAGCGGCTGGTATTGGTATTGCGGCTGTAAGTGGATTACCAATAATCCAAGTAAATGCAAAAGGAGTGGTTTCACCTTATTCTACCAATGAAAAACTCACAGATTATGATGATATAACTAGCTACTGTAATTTCTACGAATTCGGCACGGGTAAATCAGACCCTGCTAAAAACGCCCATACTTTAATTACAACGCCATGGACTGTATCGGTAGAAGGTGAATGTGCAAAGCCAGGTAAGTATAACCTCGAAGATTTACTAAAACCTGTTTCAATTGAAGAGCGCATCTATCGTTTTCGATGTGTAGAAGGATGGTCAATGGTTATCCCTTGGATGGGTTTTCCTCTAGCAGATCTTATTAAGCGTATGCAACCAACCTCAAAAGCTAAATATGTATACTTTGAAACGCTTCACGATCCAGAGCAAATGCCAGGACAAAAACGTGCCGTGCTTGATTGGCCGTATACTGAAGGTTTAAGAATGGATGAAGCGATGAATCCACTAACCTTAATGGGTACAGGCATCTACGGCAAAGATTTATTGAATCAAAACGGCGCACCTTTACGCTTGGTTGTGCCTTGGAAGTATGGTTTTAAAAATATTAAAAGCATCGTTAAGATACGTTTTTCTGAAACTCAGCCCGTGAATTCGTGGCAAAAAGCTAATAAGCATGAATATGGATTCTTCTCGAATGTGAATCCTGATGTTTCTCACCCACGCTGGAGTCAGCGTAAAGAACGCCGCATTGGACAATTCCGTAAGATTAAAACACAAAAATTTAATGGCTATGGTGAGCAGGTTGCTTCTTTATATAAAGGCATGGACCTGAAGAAATTTTATTAAGGTGTCATTGCTTTTAATAGTCCAGACTATTCAATAATTAAAATAATTAGAGTTAAACCAAATTAACTATGAAAATAGCAGAGCCGTATTTCACGCGTGTTTTTAGACCTTTATTGTTTGTCCTCTTACTCTTGCCTGCGTTATATTACGCTTATGGTATGTGGCAGGATACTCTGGGGGCAAACCCGCTTGAAGCCGTTATACGCGGCCTAGGTGACTGGGCATTACGCATTTTATTGTTAACGCTTTTGATGTCCCCGTTACGGCGGTTCATTAATTGGGCGCAAGCACTTCGTTTGCGCAGAATGTTAGGTTTGTACGCATATTTCTATGTTATTTTACATTTGCTTGGTTATTTATGGTTTGATCAATTCTTCGACTGGGAAGAAATCTGGTTTGATATTCTGGAAAGGCCTTTCATAACCATTGGTATGGTTGCTGTTGTATTGTTAACGCCATTAGCAATCACATCAACCAAAGGCATGATTCGCCGAATGGGGAAATACTGGAAACGCCTTCATAGCTTGGTTTATCTCATTAGTATCTTGGCTGTAATCCACTTTTGGTGGATGGTGAAATTAGATATAACAGAGCCTGTTATTTATTCTGGAATTCTAGCAATACTGTTAGCAGAGCGATTGTACAGAAAGTATTTATAGCTATTTTCTATTTGCCTTTTGTCAGATTTTCGCAAAAATCATGTCATCTCGTCGCGGGCTAATAGACAAAAAAGTTGTGTGGTATATGATTCACTATAGTTAGCACTTGCAATTTATTTGACCTTTCAAGTAGTTGTAACAAAAAATAATAATAAAAACGGCATATTTATGAAATCACAAACCCTAATTGGGCTTGCCGCAGTGACTGCTATTAGTTTATCTGCGTGTAGCCAATCGAAGAAACCGACCCAGAATTCTTCAACTTCTAGTAAAACTTATTATGTAGATTCTCCACAAGCAAAGGCTAAACACGTGGTTTTTCGTCAGACAGTGCGTCAGCCAAGAGAAAATACAGCAAGTCAACAGAGAAGTATTTTTCAGCAGGTGCGCAGACCCCAGGTACAAAATCCTAGACCCGTAAATAAAAACCCTGCACAAGTAACAAGTTCTGAATTATATGCAATAGGTGATAAAATATTCAAAAATGAAACAGGCGGGAAGATTGATCAGCTTGTTCATTGGAATCATCGTGAAGACTTTGCCTCGATGGGAATAGGTCACTTTACATGGTATCCGTCGGGTCGACGTGCTAGATACGGCAATACTTTTCCAGGGTTGCTTGATTATTTACAAAAAAATGGTGTGCAACTCCCGCACTGGGTGCAAAGGGCAAGATTTGAAGGGGCGCCATGGCGTTCACGTGAAGAATTAATGCGTGCGAAGAATACACCTGAAGTACGCCAGTTTTCCCAACTTCTTTATAATACGCGTAATCTACAGGCTAAATATATTATGGATCGTGCCATGCGTGCTATGCCACGTTTGGTTAAAAAGACACCGCAACATCTTCGTGGGCATGTAGCAAATAACTTAAACGCTGTTGCAAACTCGCGTGGTGGTAGGTATGTATTAATTGATTACGTCAATTTTAAAGGTGAAGGCTTAAATCGTGCTGGTGGTTATAAAGGGCATAATTGGGGATTGCTTCAAGTGTTGGAAGAAATGCGTCCCTCAAGCGTAGGCTCACAAGCACTAAACGAATTTGCTAATGCGGCAATGAGGGTATTAGAGCGTCGTGTGAAGAACTCTAATCCAAGACGCAATGAAATAAAGTGGCTTCCAGGCTGGAGAAATAGAACAAATACCTATAGGAATCCTATTTAGCCCTTCCATTTTAGATAAGAAGCAAGCTATGAATTTTCTGGTTTTATGAGTGTAGAAAACAAAAAAGGACTGATTAATCAGTCCTTTTTTGTGGGTAAGGTATAGTGAAGCTTATTTATTATGGCCACCCCCCCTGTTTTTCGATGATTTGTATGCAAAATACATTGGGGAAAATGCTAAATAGCTATAAACGATACTATTCTTAGGGCGTTATACTCCACCATTTGATCTACTTGTATTCTCATTATGACTTTCTCAAAATTTGGCAATAAATTCACACGGCCTAATGGCATCACTCAACTCATGGATGATTTGGGAAAAGCTAATAGTGGCAATAATCCTGATTTGGTCATGCTTGGGGGTGGAAACCCTGCCATTATTCCTGAATCAAATGCTGTTTTTGTAAAAGAGTTGCAGCAACTGATTGCTAGCTCAGAAGTTGATCTAATGATCGGGCTTTATGATGGTCCTCAAGGGTATGATGCGTTCCGTGAAGCATTAGCTAATATGCTAAATGATCATTATGGTTGGTCATTGGATATGGATAATATCTCATTAAGTAATGGTAGCCAAAGTAACTTTTTTGCATTGTTCAATCTATTTGCAGGTGAGATGGATGATGGGTGCCAGAAAAAAATATTATTTCCGCTCGCGCCAGAATATGTTGGTTATGCAGATCAAGGCTTATCAGAGGATATGTTTGTTTCGATTAAGCCATCTATTCATCTGTTCGATTCTTTATTAGAGAAAAACCAATTCAAATATGAAATTGATTTTGAGGCTTTAAAAGCGACTTTAGATTCACAACAAAAGTTTGGTGCAATCTGTGTTTCTCGTCCAACAAACCCTACAGGAAATGTAATAACTGATAATGAGTTAAGTAGGCTTGATGAACTTGCCCAGCAATATAATATTCCATTGATTGTAGATAATGCTTATGGACACCCATTTCCGGGGGCAATTTATACTGACGCTACTCTTAGCTGGAATGAAAATACCATTTTATGTATGTCTCTCTCCAAACTAGGTTTACCCGGCTTGCGTACCGGTATTGTCATCGCTAACAAAGAAATTATTACTGCCATGAGCCGTATCAACGGTATTATGATTCTGTCACCAAACAGTGTTGGCCCAACTTTGATGACAAGATTAATAAAAGATAAAGAGTTGTTGCCACTTTGTAATAATGTGATCAAACCGTACTACCAAAAAAAGGCTGAAATAGCGGTTTCTTTGTTTAATGAAATATTTGAAGGTTTACCTGTTTATTTACATAAGCTTGAAGGTGCATTTTTTATGTGGCTTTGGTTTAAAGACATGGGTGTAACAAGTGAAGCACTCTATGAAAAGCTTAAAGAAGAGGATGTTTATGTGATACCCGGGCATAACTTCTTTATAGGCATAGATGATGATTGGGCGCATAAGCACGAGTGTATCCGTATTAATTATGCCAAAGATGAAGCTGTTTTGAGAAGGGGGTTAGAAACGATTAGAATTATAATAAGCACATAAACGATAAAGTGGAAAACCCAGTCAAAGATCTATGGCGTATACGGATCTAAAGCGCATCAAAGGGCTTGCCGATTTAAGTAAGCTGGAGTCAATTCAGCAAGCTTTTTCCTAACCTGCTAGCTCTTGCAGAGATTGAAGCAGTTAGATCTATATTATCTATTAATGATTTTAGCTCAATAATCATGAATAGCTTTTCTCGGTCAAAGTTTTTTTCAAGTTTAGGAATTGACTCCATGGCCTCAATAAGTGTTACAAAACCTTGCCTCCCATTAAAAGAAGCGTCTTGAATTCCTTCCAGTGATGTAACTAGTTCTTGTAACCCTTCAACATCTGCATCTTCATCAATCTTAATACCACCACCTAAGATATATTCTAGGCTACTTTTCACATCATTAAGTAAAATTTTATAATTCTGATTTTTCCCTTTTAAAAAGGCTCCATAACTTTGTATATGAGTAGAATGGTTTTTCAATATATGTCGTTTTTGTTTTGATGTTGTTTTAGCAGATTTTAGTTTTTTTGCTGCTTTATTAATTTCAGGAGTTAATTCTAGCTCTAGCTTGCTTCCCACTTCATCAATTATTTCGGTCATTTCTTCTAAACCATCTTCAAGTTTAACTAAGTAGTCTAGCAAACCAAGTTCTTCATCTAATGAAGTATTCATTATTTGATTTTCTTTTATACTATCTTTCGTTTTAATGAAATTTAAACTAAAGTCTTTAACAGGGTTACTGAAGGCTAAATTATTACTAAAAGCTTTAGTAGCTAGTTCAAATAATTCTTTTTTTGCTTCATTCATTTTAGAAAAATGCACATTATAAGAAATGACACGATATGAGCGTAAGTCAAATGGGAGTTCACTAATCTCTTGTGTTAATAAGATAACATTTTTTTGTAGTGCATGAGCAATGCCTAATTCATAATAGACATTTGGGTTTTCTCCTGTAAGGTCAGTAATGATCAAATCACTTGATGTTATTCCTTTAATAATACCGCTTAGAATATTATTTTGGCTCTTGATATCATCTGCTCTTTTTACAGTGAACCCTGCATTTTCCAATCCATCTTTTATGAGATATTTGTAAACATCAGTAAACTCTTCAGCAAACGGCATTAACACAAAAGCTGTTTTTTCAGTCAAAATATATCCTTTCTACAAATAATGAGTTTTTCTCATTACAGCATAGGATGCTAACTAATTCTACTTTTAGCTGCGTGGAGAGTTTTTGATTATTTGCTCTTGGATTAGGAGAGACTCTCAACGTTATCGATATGAACGTTTACAACTCCTCTAACAGAATTTGTCAATAGTATTTCATCAGCATTCAGTAAATCATTCTTTGTTAATATTATTTCTCTAGCATGATGTTTCAACATAAAACTTTGGCGTTCAATACCATTGAGCGCACCTGCTGCTAATGGCGGAGTGAAATACTCACCATCTTTTTTAAGAAAAATATTATGTCGGCTAGCTTCTACTAATTGAGCATCTTCATTAAAAAATATCACATCGTAGAAACCATTTTTTTCCGCTTTATTATAGGCTTGGTCATAATGTTCACGGCGTGATGTTTTGTGGTGTTGAAAGATTGACCAGCGATCAACCTTATCTTTATTGATGGTAACTTTTTTTGTTTGATTTGGGTCGTTAGTGACAAGGCTATGGTTTATATTTATTTCACCATTTTGGTGTGCCGTTAATCTTATTTTATATAATCCATTTTTCAGTTTGTTTTTGATGGTATTCAATTCTTCTTTGATACCTTCAATGTTTAAGTTAAAACCAAACGATTGGGCTGAATGTGAAAGTCGTTTAAGGTGTTGCTCAATATTAACAAATTTCTCCTTGTCTGCATCAAGCCTAAACGATTCAATTAGGTAAAAATCTTTATTCAAGCTGGTAAGAAAATCTGCTTTTAGTAAACATTCTTCGTATTCTGCTTCGACATTACTTTCATAAATTATTCCGCTTCCAATCCCCATATCACACTGGTTGTTTTTATCGATAGTTATCGTACGAATCGGTACATTAAAATAGAAATCATCGTCAGGCATCAAATAACCGATAGCACCCGTATAAATCCCACGAGGTTCTTTTTCTAGCTCGTTGATTATCTCCATTGTCCTGATTTTTGGTGCGCCTGTGATTGATCCGCAAGGGAAGAGGGCGTGCAATAAGTCTTTAAAGCTATGCTCCTTATCAAGCGTACCTTTAACGGTCGAAATCATTTGGTGTAGTGTTTTGAAAGTCTGCACTTGAAAGAGGTTTTTAACTTTGACAGTTCCTGTTTTACAAATTCTGCCAAAATCATTACGAATCAAATCCACAATCATCACGTTTTCAGAAAGTGTCTTCGAATCTTGTTTTAAAAATTCTACAATCGCAGTATCTTCTACTTTTGTTTTTCCTCGTTTCGCCGTTCCCTTCATGGGTTTTGAGGTAAGTGTGTTGCCACCTTTTTTGATGAATAATTCAGGTGATAAAGAAACAATCTTAGATTCAGGAAAGTGAAGCAAAGCGCCAAACTCAACAGGTTGATTTTTACGCAGGGCTTTATAGAGCGATGCAGGAGTGCCTTGCAGTTTAAATTTGTATTTTAGAGTGTAGTTAATTTGATAGGTATCACCAGCACTAATGTATTCTTTTATTTTTGAGATTGCTTTGAGATAGTCAGGCTTCTCAACGTTGAGTTGCATATCGTACAGGCAAAGATTTGATTCGGGATACGGTTTTGATCTGTTAAAGCACGCCTCAACTTCATCACGATCAGCTCGGTGTATATCCTTAAATGCGATAAAATATAACAGCGGTTGCTTGGGTGGCTCTGGTTCTGGTGTTTTTTTAGTATTTGTTTTATTAACAACTCTTTCAATAACTTTATCAATAAAATAATACCCAGCCTCATATGAGAGATAGCCACAAAGATATAATCCTTGTTTTTTGTAGCGCTCAATCTCATCAAGCGCATCAGCTAACTCATCTTCACTTCGAGCAATAATTTCATACTGAGGATTAGTAAACAGTAAGTTTTTTGATTGGCTTTTAGATGACTTAGAATCATCTAAAAGCGCATAGGTGCTGTCACTGTTTAAGAGGTCTGATAGGGTTTTCATAGGTGCTGATAGTATAGCCTTGTCTTAATGGCATGGATATATTTGTGACTTTGTCATTATGCTAAATATTGAGGCGTTACTTTTCTTTATCAATCGCTAACTCCTTGTCAGTAGCAGAAGGATTAACAGCTACTCCTTTATCTTTGCTAAAACTATAAAAACCTTCTAAGACTAGTTGGCCAAAGACTCTTGGTGATTTCCAGGCTGTATCACTATTTGAACTCCACGATATTTTGGCATCGCGTGAGTAGCCATTATCATCGTCGTTTATTTGTATTTCAAAGCCGAGGGAATGTTCTGCAATCGGTCTAACACGTAAAGTTGTCCATGGGATTTTCACATCTAATTGATAGCCTGATGGGTTTTGTCGCATTGCATACTTAATATCCTTGATGTCTTCTTTCGGTGTTTTACCGCCAATGCTGATTTTAGAATCACCCAGACGAAAGCTTAGATGATAATCATTAAACTCATCATACGTTTCACTGCGACTGGCATCGGCATCAATATAAATTTCAATGGAATCATCTGCCCATAATTCTTTAGAGTCAGAGACATGGGTGTCATCTATGACTCCCACCCAAATATAGAGGTATTTATTATCCCAGTTTGCTCGCCACCTAGCAGTTAAGTCTCGAGGGTTTTGAATTGTCCCTTGGATAACTTTATTAATTAGTTTGGCCTCTGTTTTATGCAGTGTGCTTGGCCCAGCTAATTGCCTTGGGATAATGGCAAAAGTGGCATTACTTTTACTTTTCTTGCCTGATATTAAGTCTTTTGGGATTCGTGCAGGTTTTTTGTTATGCGCCACATTGCCGTTGGCACAATTATTCCACCAACAGGGATTACCATGGCTAAAGCCTAGCAACGCACGATATTTTGGGGCTTTAGTTCGATCCTCTGCAATATGTTCTTTTATGCCCCAGCTACCATGCCATGTTGATGGACGTGGTGCGGAGAAGGCGATAAATAATTTCCCGCCAATTTTTTTCCAGCCCGTTAAAAGTTGGTAATAGGCTTGCGCCATACGCGGGTCTTTATTGGCTTTATAGAGAAAGGGTGTTGCGCCCTGTGTCATTGAATGTGTTTTATGATGCACTAGGTGCTGTCCACCTTCATAGGCTATTAAATCAACCCCAAATCCTTTGGTTATTTGTGCCTGTTTTTTTACAAAAGATAGCGTATTTTTAATTGAATAACGATTATTAGGTGCATAAAGCTCCTTGAAAACATCATCAACACTTTTGATACTTGCCATTTTACTTTGAGGAAAATGAAAGTAAGGGCCAATAGCAACAGCATCTACATATTTATAAGCATTTTGAAAACCAAGCAGGGTTTCTGTAAGTCTTGTATTAGTGGTCATACCACCCATAACACGTACTAAGCGTTGCGTGCCACCGAAGACTTTCTCCCATGTTTTAAAAATACGCACGCTTTGTAGTGAATAGTATTTAGAACCCGCGATATTGCGGTTTTTATCGAGCTTTAATTTATAGCCTGTTTGTTTCATATGCTCGGCCTGCGGGACAAATATATTGTTCCAAGTTTCATTGGAGTATTCGAGATAGACACGCAAATTAGGTTTTAGTTTTTGCTTAACCATTTGTGCAAAGCGGTAGATAAAAGCATTGTCAGCGTTGTGAGGGATGTTAAACCACGGGTCAACGTCTAGGATGTTAGCCAGTTCAATCATCACTTCAACAGGTACGCCACGTACACCTTCTTTTCCACCCCATGTTGCTTTGCTTAGTGTTGGGCGGTCGCTCCATGAGCGAATATTATTGCGTGTTACGCCCGACATATTCATAAAACGAATGACTTTAAAATCCTTCATAAAGTTTAAAAACTCAGGATTAAAGCGATGCTGTTTGTAGTGCTTTTCAAAAGGTAGAAAGCTATTGTTGATACACTGGTTTTTGTTATCTACTCGTTTAAAAGGCTTGTTTTCACATACGCCGCCTGGCATTAGAATCCGAATATTTCGAAGGTGATTTCTAGGCTCGCTTTTTTCAATAAAGAGTGTGGCAGTGTAGGAGGGGTATAATTCATTTTTCTGCTTCATCGGTACAAAACGAATAATATCTTTTCCTTTTGTATGCTTGACCAATTTAGCACTTGCACCATATCGAATCTGTCCTTCGCCATCATAAAGCACGGTATATTCGCCTTTGGGTAGTGCCGCGACAGGAATATGACTGAGGAAGCGAGTTCCTGCTTTGCCTCCATTTAAGTCTTTTGGCCAGCCATCTTTATCAAACTTTACCGCACCTTTAGTAAACCAAGGACGAGCCTCATCAAAAGGCAGTGATAAACGAAAAAGATCAATAAAGGGCACGCTGGAATCGACTTCCAATGCTTCATTGGTATTCATGCCCAGAGGTGAGTTGTAATTGGCTGGAGGGGCAGAAAATGTGAAAGCATTTAGGCAAATAATTAGAAAAATGCTTAATGTTTTTGTTATGAATCCATTCATATTTGATATTTTTTAGCCGCGTTGAATGAATCAGACAAAAAACTAATCCATTGGTTCTGTTTGTTGATAACTTGAGGTTACAATTATTGTAATTATATCTTAATTAGTTGTTTTAATGGCACTGAGAAACACAAATCATCGAAAAAGAGGGGGGGTGGTCTAATAAAATAGCTATTTATTTGATGAAAATGGGGCAGGTTCATCTTTATGCGCGGTACAGATGCCTCTATCTTTTACTCCTGATAAATAATCATAAAAGTCACCTGTTTCTAGATTGAGCCACACAACACTGTACTTATCTTGAGCAGAAGGCTTTAAACCTGAAATGATCGGTGGTTTGCATTCGCTAATCTTAATGCTGGTGTCTATTTCACGCCAGTAGATTTCACAGGGTTTTGTGCGGATACGGAAGGTGTAAAAAGCTAAATGACTACTCGCTTTAACGATGCAACGATACCAATGAGCATTGCCTTCATGAGCAAGGAGTGGTTGGCTTGTTAATGATAAAGCTAAAATTACAGGTAATGAAAAGAATAGGGTCGTGGTTTTCACGGCTGTAATCGTTTGCTCGTCCAGTTGCCGTCATTATGCTCATCACGCGTGTATTCAAAACGATCATGAAGACGATCTTTTCCGCCCTGCCAAAACTCGATAGTCTCTGGCACAACACGGTATCCACCCCAAAAATCAGGCAGAGGGATTTCACCTTTTGAAAATTTACTTTTCATTTTTTGAAGTTGACCTTCAAGAATTTGCCGAGAACTGATGGGGGAGCTTTGAGCAGATGCCCAAGCGCCAAGCTGACTACCGCGTGGACGTGATAGAAAATATTTGAGTGATTCTGCGGTTGATATTTTAGTGGCAGTGCCATTAATTTCGATTTGGCGTTCTAATTCTGTCCAAGGGAAAAGTATTGAAACATTTGGGTTATCGTCAATTTGTTGCGATTTTTGACTACTGTAATTTGTAAAAAAAACAAATCCTTGATCATCAAACATTTTGAGTAAAACAGTGCGCTGGCTAGGTTTTCCACTCGCTGATACGGTCGCAAGGCTCATGGCGCTGGCATCAGGGATATTGGCATCCATTGCTTGAGTAAACCATTTCTCAAATAACACAAAAGGTGATGCGCTTAGGTCTTTTTCATCAAGCCCACCTTTTGTGTATTCGCGTCTGTAGTCGCCTATGTCCATACTTTACTCGCTTATGATTCTAATTCTTCCCAACGATCATACTTTGTTTTAAGTGTAGCATTTATTTCTTGAAGTTCATCGGTTACAGCGGCTGTTACTCTATGCTCTTGCTTAAAGAAGTTTGGGTCTGCCATTTGCGCTTCTAAGTCAGTGACTTTGCTTTCTAATTGTTCAATTTCTTTAGGGAGTTTTTTTAACTCCTGCTGGTCATTAAAGTTTAACTTCTTAGCTGGCTTTTCATCCGTTTTTGTCTCAGCAACTTTTTCTGTTTTTTTCTCGATAGCTTTTACTTTTTTCTTTACTGGCTTTTTAGTGGCAGGCTTTTGACGTAACCAGTCATCATAACTACCCACGTATTCACTGATAACGCCTTCGCCTTCAAATACAAAACAGCTAGTTACAAGGTTGTTGATAAAGGCACGATCATGGCTGACGATTAATACCGTGCCAGTGTAGTTAAGAAGTAGCTCTTCAAGTAGCTCAAGCGTATCAACATCTAAATCATTGGTTGGCTCATCGAGTACTAAAACATTGGCTGGTTTGGTAAATAGCTTGGCAAGTAATAAGCGATTACGCTCACCACCTGATAGCGCATTAACCGGTGAATTTGCACGGTCTGGCGTAAACAAGAAATCTTGTAAATAACTGATAACGTGTTTTTCTTGTCCGTTGACGGTGACTTTATCAGCACCACGGTCAAGGTTGTCTTTTACCGAACGGTTCTCATCAAGCTGGCTACGAAGCTGGTCAAAATAAGCTACTTGTAAGTTTGTGCCTTGAATGATTTTAGTTGGCTTGTCTGGATTTGGATTTTCAGTTGGCTCAAGCTCGCCAAGTAATATTTTTAACAGTGTTGTTTTACCTACACCATTTGGGCCAATCAAGCCTATTTTATCACCACGTTGTACTAATGCTGAGAAATCATCAATCAGCACACGACCCGTTGGTAGAACATAATTGATATGCTCTACCTCAACGACACGTTTGCCTGTTTTTTGCCCAACCTCCACTTGAATATTGACTGAGCCTTGTTGCTCGCGGCGTTCTCCGCGGGTATCACGCATTTTTTCTAGCGCGCGAACACGTCCTTCGTTTCTAGTGCGACGTGCTTTTATGCCTTGGCGAATCCAGACTTCTTCTTGTGCGAGTTTTTTGTCAAAACGAGCATTTTCTAATTCTTCTGCGTGGAGTGTTTCTTCTTTACGACGTAGGAAGTTTTCGTAATCGCCCGGCCAGCTTGTCGCTTGTCCACGATCAATCTCAATAATGCGTGTTGCAAGGCGACGCAAGAAAGAACGGTCATGAGTGATGAAAACTAAGGAGCCATTAAAACTGAGCAAGAAATCTTCGAGCCAAATAATCGCTTCAATATCCAAATGGTTGGTTGGCTCATCAAGAAGCAAAACATCAGGCTCTTGAACCAGTGCGCGCGCTAATAAAACACGGCGTTTTATTCCACCAGAAAGTTTTCCAAAATCGACGTCGGGGTTTAGTTCAAGGCGTGAAATAACTGTGTCGATGGTGTTTTGAAAGTGCCAACCATTACAGGCCTCAAGTTTGCTTTGAATTTTTTCAAAACGTGACATCCACTCTTCTGAGCCAATATCGTCTTCTTCATTCATGGCATGAAATGCGCTTAGCAACTCGCCTGTTTCTGCTAAGCCTGAAGCAACAACTTCGTAAACACTCCCCGTCATATCACGAGGGACTTCTTGTTCTAATTGTGCAATGACTGCACCTTTTTCTATAATAATTTCGCCCGAGTCTGCTTTAATTTCTTGATTAAGCACTTTCATTAATGTCGACTTGCCAGCACCGTTGCGCCCAATTAAACAAATTCGTTCATTGGGATTAATGGTTAAACTGAGGTTGTCCAGTAATGCTGGGCCACCGAAGCTGACTTGAATATTTTGTAGTTGGATTAGAGCCATGAGAATTGTTTACTATGAGCGAATAATTTGGCGGGTAATACTATCACGGATTACGCTGGGCTTTTGTGAATCTCCTGTGTTTCCCTCAAGAATGGCATCAATGTTACTACCAAGCTGTTCAGCAACTTCTTTTGCTGATTTTGCAGGCTCTAATCCTGATAAATTTGCGCTGGTTGAAATTAAGGGTGAATCTAAAATAGTACAAAGTTCACGCACAAGTGGATGTTTACTAATACGAATGGCAAGAGAGTCAAAATCACCAGTCAGCCATTTTGGTGCGGATGGGTGTGCAGGGAAAATATAAGTTGTAGCGCTAGGCTGGGTGAATTCTTGTTGAGCTGCGCTTAAAGGCTTTAAGTATTTTTCAACTTGTGAGAAATTAGAAGCTACTAGGATGAGTCCTTTTTCGACAGGGCGTTTTTTTATTGAGAGTAAATGCTGAACTGCTTTTTGGTTATTTGGATTACACCCTAAACCGTAAATAGCTTCTGTAGGGTAGGCGAATACGCCTCCGTTTAGGAAGATTTCTTTGATTTCGTGTGGTTGTTTGGTTGTCAGCATGGCATTAAAAATACAAAACAGCGAAAAAGTGGGGGGGGGTGGCTAATAAAACTTGTCTATTTAGAAAGAAAGCGTCATGCCGGCGGAGGCCAGCATCCATTTTAGTCACTGCGCTAATACTTCTAATATGGATTCTGGCCTGCGCCAGAATGACAGTAATTTTATTTTTTCTTAGCAGGTTTCTTTTTGGTAGCTTTCTTCTTAGGCTTTTTCTTAGCGGGTAAATGTTCTACCCATTTGCCATCTTCAAAACGTGCCGACCAGCCTGTTGCTTTACCGTCTTTATCGGTACGAACATAATGCTCTTTGATCTTCCGATCAAAACGTATGGCAGCTTTATTGCCGTCAGGGTCTTCTGCTGGTGCATCGATTAAGAAGAGGAATTTTGGTGAAATACGATCTTTAAAGCGTACTAACTCTTCAACCAATGGCGCGCGTGTTTCACGTGATTTTGGATAAGTGCTTGCTGCAAGGAATAAACCTACCGCGCCATCACGCAAAATAAAGTAAGCATCAGATTTTTCACATTCTAATTCAGGGAGGTGTACAGGGTCTTCGCGTGGTGGTGCGACTTCTCCGTTGCGTAAAATCTTGCGGGTATTCTTACACTCACCCTCTTCGTTACTACATTTCATATACGGGCCAAAGCGACCTGTCGTGAGGTGCATATCGTGGCCACATTTTTCACATTCAACCACTGGGCCTTCGTAGCCTTTGAGTTTGAAAGTGCCTTTTTCTATTTCGTAACCATCACATTCTGGGTTGTCACCACAAACGTGTAGTTTTTTAGTCTCGTCAATAAAGTAGCTAGTCATTGCCGCATCACACTTTTTACAGCGCTTTTTCGCCATTAGTGCTTCGGTTTCAGCATCTTCATTGTTTACGTCTATTGTTTCTTCGGCGGGTACTAAATTAACCGTTGTTTTACAACGCTCTTTGGGTGGTAAATTGTAACCATCACAACCCAGAAATACGCCTGTTCCAGCTGTGCGAATGCCCATATTGCGTGAGCAGGTTGGGCATTCAATATCGGTCATGACCATTTCATTGGTTTTCATGCCACCGTTTGCTGGTTCTTCTTTGGCTTTGTCTAATGTGGTGATGAAGTTTTTGTAGAAGTCGTCAAGCACGTCTTTCCACTTGAGTTTTCCACCAGCAATCTCATCCAGCTCTTTTTCCATTTCGGCGGTGAAGTCAAAATTCATTAGCTCTTCAAAGCTACCGACTAAACGCTTGGTAACAATCTCTCCCATTTTTTCAGCGAAGAAACGACGCGAATCTACTTTCACATAACCACGATCTTGAATCGTAGAGATGATTGAAGCGTATGTTGATGGGCGACCAATGCCACGTTTTTCCAACTCTTTAACCAATGATGCTTCTGTGTAACGCGGTGGTGGCTTGGTGAAGTGCTGTTGCGGATCAAGTTCAACAAGATTGAGTGGGTCGCCTTCTTTCATGTCTGGCAAGTCAGGCTTTTCTTTGCTCATTACGGGCAAAGCTTTCGTCCAACCGGCAAAACGCAAAGTGCGCCCTGAAGCATTCAAATGGTATTGACCAGCTTGAATAGTAAGGCGGGTAGAATCGTATTTTGCAGGAACCATCTGGCAAGCAATGAATTGTCGCCAAATTAACTCGTATAATTTTTTTGCATCATCGCCAACATCTTGCAAGTCACTCATCATTACTTTTGCGTTAGAAGGGCGAATCGCTTCGTGAGCCTCTTGAGCACCTTCTTTTGAGCCGTAAAAGTTAGGTGCTTTTGGCAAATATTCCTTGCCGTATTTTTTAGTGATGAGGTCACGCGCCATTTCGAGTGCATCTTTACTCAAATTGGTTGAGTCGGTACGCATATAGGTGATGTAACCACGCTCGTATAAGCGTTGAGCCAAGCCCATTGTGCGTTTAACGCCGTAGCCAAAGCGTGTGCTGGCAGCTTGTTGCAACGTTGATGTAATAAACGGTGCTTTAGGTTTGCTGCTGGTTGCGCGGTCTTCGCGTTTTAATAGCGAGTAGTCAGCCGTTTTTAATTTATCAACGGCTTCCATTGTTTGCTGTTCGGTGACAGGTTTGAATGGTGCGCCATTGTCTTTAGTGACTTCTACACGTAACGCTTCACCTGATTTTGTGGCTAAGTCTGCGTGTACATCCCAAAATTCAACAGGATTAAAGGCATTGATTTCATGTTCGCGGTCAACAATTAAACGTACGGCAACTGATTGGACTCGACCTGCTGATAGACCACGACCAATTTTCGACCAAAGTAATGGCGAAACCATAAAGCCAACTACGCGATCAAGAAAACGTCGTGCTTGCTGTGCTTCAACACGGTCAACGTCTAATTTAGCGGGTGTCTCAAAGGCTTCTTGAATGGCTGTTTTTGTGATTTCATTAAAAACGACGCGTTCATAACGATCATCATCACCGCCGATAACTTCTTTAAGGTGCCACGCAATCGCCTCACCCTCTCTATCCAAATCGGTCGCGAGATAGATTTTATCAGCCTTGGCCGCTAGTTTTTGAAGTTCGGCAACCACTTTTTCTTTGCCAGGGAGGACTTCGTATTGTGCTTTCCAGCCATTGTTTGGGTCGATACCCATGCGGCGGATTAGGTTGCCTTCATCGCGTTTTTTCTTAAAAGCTTCTTTCTTTTTATCCGACATACCCTTGGTGAGCTGTGCCAGAGTGGGGGCTTTCTTTTTGCCCTTAGTGTTTCCACCGCCACCCTTTGGCAGGTCACGCACGTGTCCTACACTGGATTTAACGATAAAATCTTTGCCAAGGTATTTGTTGATGGTTTTCGCTTTGGCTGGCGACTCCACAATAACGAGTGATCTGCCCATAAGAGTAATTTACTAGATTTTTAGGTTGAAATATTCGGCAACCATACACTGGATACTAAAGAAGAGTAAAGCGGGATTTTTTAGTGTGGTAGAAAGGAGGGTGATTTTTGTTTTTAAAATGGGAGGTTTTTCGAGAAAGTTTAATATTTATTCAGAGTATTCATATTTTGGTTCAAGACAAGGCGTGGACGCACGGAGAATGTGAGCATGCAATAGGCATGTGACCATTCGAGTACGACCACAACGCAGGATTGGAGCAAAAGATGGATGCTCTGGATGAATATTAATTAGTGGTAGACGGGTGCCTCTTCCCCTAACGCCACATCATCCATCCAAATATATTCAGCTTCAGAATCTGGCTGATTCAAAAGGAGCATCAAAATAACCCATTTCAAGCGATTCAAATCGAATTCTTTGTCGCCAAGTGAAAGTACGCGATCAATTGTACGCTCAAACATTTCAGGTGAAAGTACGCCACCGTGTGCTAATGAAAGCATATAATCTTGAGATTCTTGATCCAGCCAGCGCATTTCGTACTTTGAAAAGTGACGAATAGAAGCATCTTTAGGCTGAGACAGGTAAATACTGTCATCATCCGCAAGGCTTTCAAGCCAGTCAAATGCTTTTTCGATGCGGGTATTTAAAAAGCCAGCATCCTTGAGGTATCCGTGTAGTATTTCACGATTTTGGTTGACGTCACTCGATTCTGAATAATTGTCAAACAGGTAAAAAAGTACATCCAGTGTATTTTCTCTCATGTTGTAAGGGGTCTCAACTCATTGAGTAAAATATTTAATTAAATAACTCTAGCGAAAGTTATTTTAGGGTTTAAATTATTTTTTACTCGTATTACAGGGGTATATGCAGTGCATTCTATAGGATATGTTGATTTATGTCATCTGCTGAGGTTTGAGTGGCGCTACCGTCTGACTATTGGTGGTAGTGATAATGTTTTTTATGATTATCGGTATGTTACATATTTACTTTATCCACTTATTCTCGGTGTCTCACATAAAAAATTAGCGTAAAAATCACACAAATCATTGAGCCGAGCAACGCGAGACCATGTTGGAGCGAAGCGACGACAACCCGATAGGGTGCATAAAATGCATAAAAAGAGGGGGGGGCTATAAGAAATTTACTTTAATCTAGGATATTCAGAGATTTCTTAGAGGTGGATTCTCAATTTCCTATGCGTGTATACGTTCCGCCGCCATTTGATGAAACTTTGTTCTGTAATTCCAAGATTAATAGCATGGCGGCGATAGATTCTGGCTTGAAACCTGTTGATGCTACTAAAGAGTCAATTGAAATTGCGTCATATCCCATTTTTCCCAAGAGGAGCTGGTTATCTGGGTCTTCATCTTTTTTGTTCTCGGTTGATATTTCAGTTTTTTCGCTAGTGGTGGTTATAGGTGATTGATCAATTTTGGATAGATCAATCACTGCACTCATCTCTTCCAAAATATCTTGTGCGTTTTCGACTAGTTTTGCACCTTGGCGAATCAGTTGATGACAGCCTTTTGCTAGAGGGTTATGTATTGAGCCTGGTATAGCAAATACCTCTCTACCTTGTTCGCTGGCCAAGCGAGCAGTAATTAGCGAACCACTTTTTAGTGCTGCTTCTACGACTAAAGTACCGTGAGCTAAACCACTAATAATACGATTCCGACGCGGGAAATTACTTGATCGTGGTTGTGTACCAATCGGAAATTCACTAATAATTGCTCCATTTTCAACAATTTGATGCGCTAAATTTCGATGTTTGGCGGGGTAAACACGGTCAATGCCCGTAGCAATAACAGCAATAGTTGGTGCATTTGCATCTAATGCACCTTGATGCGCAGATCCATCAATGCCGAGTGCTAAACCACTCGTGATACATAAGCCTGTTTGTCCCAGATGCTTGGAAAAATCATAGGCGCTAGTCATTCCACTTTGAGTAGGGTTACGGCTACCAACAATGGCAAGCTGGGGGTCGTTAATAATAGACAGGTTGCCATGCACATAAAGTAACGGAGGTGGACTGTCTGTTTGTTTTAGAAGAGTGGGGTATTCAGGGCACTGAATGCTGATTATATAGTGATCGTCTGCGGTATTTAGCCACTCTAAATCGGTGGTGGCAGAGTCACTGTCTTTATCATCAAGAATAGCATTGGCAAGATTTTGTGAAATACCAGCGTGTTTTAGTGATGATGAGGATGCATTGAATACATCTGCAGGGCTGTCGAAGCTGTCAAGTAATCGCTGGAAGTATTTTGAGCCAACGCCAGATACACGCCATAGTTTTATCCAGCTCTTGAGTTCTTCAGGGTTTTTCATAGTTAAAGTTATAAAACAAAAAAGCCCCAGTATAAGTCATACGGGGGCTTGCCGATAATATACAACGTTTTATTTTATGGGTTTCCTACTTTGTAGCCTTTTTTGACTGCGTGTGTAGAGTCATTAATGAGGGCATAACTTAGACCATCTAACACTTTGTACACTATTGCAGTTGCCGCACGACCTGGAGGAAGCTGTACTTCTGTAGCGGTAACAGGATCCCAAAAATACTTTTGCTCAGTTTTATTGTGAGGGTCTTTTACCGTTTTACCTGGTGAGAAAATACCCAAAGTATGACCCGCTTTAATTCCATCACGCGAGCCTTTGTTAATCACAATAACTTGTGTTTGACCGCTAATGATTTCAGCATCAAATAATGAAATAACAGTTGCACGAATTTTTTTGTTTGGCGTTGAAATGGGTGCTTTTAGATTGTGAGTTTCATCCTCAATATAAAGTAGGCGATCACCAGGGCGAATTTCACGCAATGATTCTGATACAACCGCTGTAGCTACTTCGGCATTGTAAGCAGGTTGTTCAACCTCCAAGAAGCCCTTGTAAACGACTTCGTTACCAAATTCTTTTCCTGTTTCAGGGTCTGTGAGCATTTTACCTGTATGGAAAATAGCATAACGACCACCGGGCTGGCGATCAGCAAGGTTTTTTATATAAACGGTTTGATCTTTCTCAATTAGTAGGTTCGCTTCTCTTGCGGTTACGATATAGGGAGCTTTATTGATAGTATTTTTATCTAATACCCGAGGCCAAACAAGGAACGGAGATAAAGTTGAGATTGGCTCACCTCCACCTTTGCGTTCAATGCGAAGTTGTGGGACAAGTTTTTCAACAATAGTGCCATTAGCTTGTCTGATTTTTCTTTTACCACCCTCATAAATGTAAAGAACATCACCTGGGAAGATTAGATGTGGATTGTTAATTTTTTGATTTACATCCCAAATTTCAGGCCAGTATGATGGATTGTTTAAAAACTTATGTGATATACCCCATAATGTATCACCTTTTTTAACGACATAGCGCTTGGGGGCTGTTGTTTTGAATACAGCTTTTGTCACAATGCGATTTGAATTAGAGTTATGAGTTGCCTGTTTGTGTTGGTCTTGTATTTTTACATTACCGTAATAGCTATCATAAGGATCAGCACGATTAACCGCAGTAGCAGATGCGTTTTGTGTGGCGGCATTAAATTCGTTGCCCATATTGCTACAACCGCTTAAAACCGATAGAGATAACACTGACATTGAAATGAATGTCACGTGTGAAAAGTTAAAATTCATGGAAGCCTCTGCATTTTATTATTGTTAGTTATTGTTTATTCTTTTTATTATTTAGCGTTGTAGTTTGCGTGGCTGTCCACACATTCTGATACTATTACTCCCTATAATAACTCAGCACTAAAAAAGGTGTTTATTTTTCAGACTTACGGTATATATTCCGCCCAATATAAATGGACTCAATAAGTAATGGCAAAATTAAAAATTCTTCGCTTTCCTGATGCGCGATTACGCACTAAAGCAAAACCTGTCGCAGAGGTGACAGATGAAATCCGTACCTTTCTTGATGATATGTTAGAAACGATGTACGACGCGCCCGGGATTGGCTTGGCATCAACACAAGTTAATGTACATAAGCAAATTGTTGTGATTGATGTGTCAGAAGATAAAGATGAGCCTTATTGTTTCATCAACCCTGTTATCACTCATGAAGAAGGCGAAGAGGTTTGTGAGGAGGGTTGTCTGTCTGTGCCCGAATATTATGCAGAGGTAGGTCGAGCCGAAAAGGTGACTGTTGAGGCTTTAGATAGAGATGGAAAATTGTTTAAGCTAGAAGCTGATGGTCTGTTAGCTGTCTGTATTCAACATGAATTAGATCATTTGAAAGGTAAGCTTTTTGTCGACTACCTATCACCCTTGAAGCAGAAAAGGTTGCTCAAAAAAATTGAAAAACAAACCAAGCAAAAAGCCTGATTTATTATGAAATCATTAAAAGTTATCTACGCGGGTACGCCTGATTTTGCTGTTCCTGCACTTCAGGTCTTAATAGATTCACCACACGAGGTCATGGCTGTTTATACTCAGCCAGATCGTCCAGCAGGTAGAGGGCGCAAAGTACAATTTGGACCAGTAAAACAAGTTGCAACCGATGCTGGGATTTGTGTCGCACAACCTTTGTCATTAAAAGATGAAGAGGCACAAGCGAGATTGGCAAGCTTTAATGCTGATGTAATGGTGGTTGCGGCTTATGGTTTAATTCTCCCTCAAGTCGTTCTGGATATGCCTAAATATGGTTGTTTAAATATTCATGGTTCTTTGCTTCCAAGGTGGCGAGGTGCAGCCCCGATTCATCGTGCGATTCAATCAGGTGATGTTGAAACTGGCGTTACCATTATGCAAATGGCAGCAGGTTTAGATACGGGAGATATGTTATTAAAAGTACCTTGCCCGATAACGATAGCGGACACGGGGCAAACAATTCATGATCGATTAGCGAGTGATGGCGCGGATGCCTTGTTACAAGTATTGGGTTTGATCCAAACTGACAAACTCGCACCAGAAGTACAAGATGAAGATCTTACTACCTATGCACACAAACTGAATAAAGCTGAAGCAGAAATTGATTGGACGCAGTCAGCAAAAGTAATAGATCAAACGATACGTGCATTCAACCCTTGGCCAGTGGCTTTTACTTCTTTTAATGGCAAGCCGTTACGATTATTCATGTCAAAAGTAGAGAATATTGTATCCACTGAGCCAGCAGGTACAGTTATTAGCGAGTCTCCTGACGGAATTTGTGTAGCAACGGGTGATGGTGTGTTGTCTTTCTCTCGTTTGCAATTACCGGGGAAAAAAGCGATGGATGTGCGCGACTTTTTGAATGGGCGATCGTTGTTAGATGTGAAATTACCCTCGTAGAGCTATTTTAGTTGTGTTTTAAAACACAAATCATCGAAAAAGAGGGGGGGTGGTAAATACAAACCTGTGAAAGTCCTCAAATTAAGGAATATTTATCATAATGCAGCCTAAAAGCACCCAAAACCCAAGAACCAGTGCCGCTAAAATATTACAACGCGTCATTTATCAAGGCGAATCACTTAGTTCAGCGTTATTAGATGCGGAAGATCCCTTGATTCGTGATCTTTGCTATGGGAGTTTGCGCTGGCATGAGCCGCTGTCGGCTTTGCTGAATGAATTATTAACAAAGCAAATCAAGAAAAAAGATAAAGATGTGGAATGTTTGATTCGTGTGGGCTTGTATCAGATTATCTACCAAAAGACCCCAGATCACGCGGCAGTTGGAGAGACAGTAAGTGCATTGAAAGGCTTAAAAAAGCCATGGGCTAAGAATTTGGTGAATGCAGTCTTGCGTAATTACCTGCGAGGCCAAGAGAAGCTACAGAGAATTATTAATGAGCAGGAGCCTGCTAAATACGCCTTCCCTCAATGGCTGATTGATGAAGTTAGACTGGCATGGCCAGATAGTTGGCAAGAAATTTTGCATGAATCTAACCAACGTGCACCAATGACATTACGGGTTAACTTAAGCATTCAAAGCCGTGAGGATTACCTGAAAAAGCTACAGGCAGTTGATATTGAAGCTAAGGCACTTGAAGGTGTTGAAACCGCAGTTATTCTTGCAAAGCCTTGCAATGTTTATGATCTTCCAGGTTTTGAAGAAGGTGAAGTCTCAGTGCAAGATGGGGCGGCGCAACTAGCGGCAATTCTTTTAGATTGTAAAGATGGAATGACGGTTTTAGATGCCTGTGCAGCACCAGGAGGTAAAACAGGGCATATTTTGGAAAGTGCAAATAATCTTAATGTGTTGGCGGTTGATAGCAGTGAAAGTAGGCTGGAACGAGTTACTCAAAATTTACAGCGTTTAAAAGTAAAGGCGAAGGTTATTGCATTTGATGCATTAGATACCGAGCTGTATGCAAAAGATATAATGTTTGATCGAATATTATTGGATGCTCCCTGTTCAGCTACAGGTGTTATTCGTCGTCATCCTGATATAAAAGTATTACGTCGAAAGTCAGATATTAAAGAGCTGCAAAAATTACAGGGGGGAATGCTGAATGCGCTTTGGGAGAAGTTAAACCCAGAAGGTATTTTTGTGTTTGCAACCTGTTCAATATTACCTCAAGAAAATGAGCAACAGATTGGCGCTTTTATTGAGCGTTATAATGATATAGAAGTTATTTCTATTGATGACTCCAAAAACTTAGGCAAGCAAATATTTCCTAATAAAGATGGGATGGATGGCTTTTACTTGGTTAAGCTCAAAAAAATCAAATAGAGTTAAAAAATAACTGAGAGTGTTGTAGTTATTTGTGTATGCGTAGAGTTTGAGTGACCTAGCATTGGTTTAAGGCTAAAATAGCAGCTATGCTTGATATCATAAAATTAGTTTTTGCCAAAATATTTATTGTAAGCCTTTTGGCAATGCCTTCTGCGGTCTATGCTGCTGGCATTACATTTACTAATTTTAAGTTAGTGAGAGATGTTCCTAAATACAAAGTATTAACGGGTGTTGAATTTGACTTAACTAACTATCTACAAAATGCCCTAGATAATGGCGTGGCACTAAAAGCTCGCGTTCAGTTTCGCCTTATTGAGGATCAAGCTTGGTGGTTTAATAATGAGTCAACGCTATTAACCATTCATTATCAACTTAAGTATCACGCTTTAAGCCAGCATTATTTGCTTACCCGTAACGATACCAACGAGCATTGGAACTTTTCTACCCTATCAGCAACATTGAGAAAGCTGGGTGAGCTTCGTCAATATCACCTGCCTGATATACCCCCCCCTTTGGATGACAGTAATTATTCTATTTTGGCTGTTGCTGATATGGAACCAGAAACCTTGCGTTTACCTTTGCGTATCCAATCCTTATTTAGTAATAAATATCGCTTAAGTAGTGAGGCTGTCTTGTGGCCCTTACGGTAAGAACCTTATTTTTTCAAGTTTTCCCTGTTTTTATAACGGCTTTGCTATTAGCAACGTCATTAATTTTATTGAGTATTTCGACAAAAAACCCACAGCAAACCAGCGATATAAATGCTTGGTTATTTCCTCTTAATATTATTATTTTACTGATTCTATCGAGTTTGATTTTATATAATATTATTAAAGCAGTCAGGTATTTACGTTCTGGGCAAGCAGGGTCACGGTTTACAGTACGTTTGATGTATGCTTTTGCTTTATTAACAATTTTACCTGTTTTAGTTGTGTCATATTTTTCAATGAATTTTATTGGGGATAGGATTGATAACTGGTTCAATATAAAAATAGAGGGCGCTCTGGATGACTCGTTAGAGTTAGTGCGTAGCTCACTTGATGTAAGAATGCGTCAACACTTATTTGATTTGGAGCGTGCGTCTAAGGCTCTTTCATTCGTTGATGAGCTGGATTATACCGACTTCATTGAACGCCAAGCCCAAGCGATGGGTGCTTATGAGGTTGTCTTACTCAACAGTAATAAGAGGGTCTTAGTTTATACAGGCGAAGACGCTGGGACTTTATTGCCACATTTTCCTGCTGAAGAAATTTATCAGAAAATAGCCAGCCGTGGTTATATGTATCAGTTAGAGCCAGCAGATAAAGATGGTTTGTTTTCTCGAGTAGCTTTAAAACTAACCTCGGGAGTGGGAAGGGAAACATTGATATTAACGGCATTATTTCCGTTTTCAGATAAAGAGCAAGTATTGGCAGAAAGTGTCCAAGATACCTTTAACCAATATCAAGAGATTAGTTATCAGCGTGGCTTAATTAAAAAAGGTTTCCGTATTACGTTATTGTTAATTATGTTGTTGTCTATATTGTTTTCAATTTGGGCGGCATTTATTTATTCTTTGCGCCTTACCAAGCCTATAAGGACTCTTTTAGAAGGTACTATGGCAGTAGCTTCAGGTAATTTGCAAACAAAGTTACCTGTGGCAGAAAAAGATGATTTTAGTATTTTGGCGCGTTCTTTTAATACCATGACGACACGATTATCAATCGCTCGTAGAGAGAGTGAGCAAAGTCAAAATCAAATGAAGAGACAGCATGATTATCTAAATATTGTTTTAGATAATATGACATCGGGTGTAATAACACTGGATGATGATTTTGTAATTAGAAGAATAAATACTGCGGCAGAACAGTTATTACTAAATCCTTTGAGAAAATTCAGGGGAGAAACTTTAAAAACGATGTGTGAAGAAAGATCGGATTTGTCTCCCTTCTATGAAAGCATTGAACCCTATTTAATTGATGCAACGCTAGGAGATGAAGGTTCAAGTGATAGCCAGAAAGAAGTTTGGCAGACAGATATATTGATTGTTTTAGAAGGGGTTCAACATAATTTAGTTTGTCGGGGGGTGGCCTTGCCTGAACTTACTGATGGTACACAAGGGCATGTTTTAGTATTTGATGACATAAGTGAGGTCTTGCAAGCAGAACATGATGCCGCATGGAGTGAAGTGGCGAGACGACTGGCGCATGAAATTAAAAACCCTCTTACGCCTATTCAGCTATCGGCAGAGAGATTACAACGACGTTTAAAGCCAGTGCTAGATAAAGAATCAGCTGACCTTTTGGATCGATTGAGTAATACAATCGTGAATCAGGTAGATACGATGAAAAAAATGGTAGACGCTTTTAGTGAATATGCCAGAGTGCCAGAACTAAAATTAAAAGATGTTGATATAAATAGTTTGATAAGTGAGGTAACGGAGCTATATCGTATAAACTTGTCAAAGACATTAATAAAATTAGATTTGAAAGGGGCGCCTATACTTCAGATTGATACCGATAGATTTCGCCAATTGCTTATTAACTTAATTAAAAATTCACTTGAAGCTATGGAGGTTGAAGATATAGATGATGAGTCTGTACTTACACTATCTTCCTCGGTTGAAGAATTAAATAATGGCAGAAAGCAGTTTGTATTATCATTGAGTGATAATGGTCCAGGAATAGCAGAGGAACTACTCCCTAATATATTTGAGCCTTATAAAACTACAAAAATTAAGGGTTCGGGTTTAGGTTTGGCAATTGTCAAAAGGATTGTTGAAGAGCATGGAGGTCGGGTTGTTGCTAAAAACAATAAATTGAGAGGTGCTAGAATCAATGTTTATTTACCAACCAATTAAAGTTCAACTAACACAATTGAGAATAGTTTTATGACAGCGCAATTTATCCTTGTAGTAGATGATGAGCCAGATATTCGTCAGCTGGTTAGCGAAATATTAGAAGATGAAGGCTACGATGTAGCCGTTGCCGAAAATGCAGAGGAAGCTAAAGAGCTACGTAGAAAGCGTCGCCCTGATTTGGTTCTTTTGGATATTTGGATGCCTGGCGAAGATGGTATTTCACTCTTAAAGGGGTGGCAAAAAAGTGGTTCACTCTGTTGTCCAGTGATTATGATGTCTGGACATGGAACAATTGAAACAGCTGTTGAAGCAACTCGCTTAGGCGCTTATGATTTTATAGAAAAACCACTTTCAATGGCCAAAATGTTATTAGCAATTGAAAATGCATTGAATTCTGAGCAGCTAAAGCAAGAAAATAAGGGTCTGCGAGATCAGGTTACTGAATCTTACGAGCCAATAGGCAATAGTACGCTAATGATAAATTTGCGAGAGCAAATTAAGCGTATTGCCGAGCATAATAATGTGGTTCTTATCTATGGGGATTCTGGTGTTGGTAAAGAAGTATTTGCTCGTTATTATCACGCCAATAGCAATGGCGCTAATAGGCCTTTTGTAAGAGCGACAGTATCATCGTTTGAAGCAGATAATGTTAGTAAAGAGCTATTCGGTTGGGAATCTGGAGACAAGGTTCATTATGGTTTATTGGATGAGTCGAGAGGAGGCTGTCTTTATCTTTCAGATATAGGTGCCTTGCCAGAAGATGCTCAAAAGCGGTTTTTGATTACTTTGCGCGAAGGGTATTACACACGGGTAAAGAGTAGTGAACATGTTGATTTAGATACGGCCTTAGTTTTTTCTTCCCAGCATGATTTACGTGATGATGTTGCTGCAGGGCTTTTTGATGGTGATTTATTTTCACAAATTAATGTTATTCCTTTGTTGATTCCTAGTTTGCGTGAACACCCAGAGGATGTTCCAGAATTATTAAGCTATTACGTGGATCAACTTACAGGTCAAGATGGTCTGCCTTATAGGCATTTCTCAGTGCCGGCACAAAATTTTTTACGAAACCACGAATGGTTTGGCAATATTCGTGAATTAAGAAATTTGGTGCAGCGTCTTTTGATTATGGGAACAGATTCGGAAATAACCCAAGAGGAGGTTGAAGAGTCATTAGGTGCAGAAATTCCAATATTTAATTCACCATTATCCCAAGTACCTCAGAGCTTATTTGATTTACCTTTGAGGCAAGCAAGAGAGCAGTTTGAGCACGATTATTTAGATTTTCAGCTAAACCAAGTATCAGGAAATGTTAGTAAACTTGCTGAGCTTGTACAAATGGAAAGAACTCATTTGTATCGTAAAATGCGCTCACTCAATATAGACCCAAAGAAGTACGGAAAGTAAACAATGAATATTGTTATATTAGGTGCAGGTCAGGTTGGTAGTTCTCTTGCTAGAAATCTTGCTAGTGAAGATAATGATATAACCATTATTGATAGTGACAAAGCATCATTGAGGGAGCTACGTGAAAAGCTAGATGTGCACACTAAGCAAGGGTATGCCTCTCATCCGGATGTATTGGAGCAAGCAAATGTGAATGATGCTGATATGCTGATTGCCGTTACGAATAGTGATGAAGTTAATATGATCGCTTGTCAGATCGCTTATAGCTTATTTCGTACCCCTACACGTATTGCAAGGGTTAGGGCCGCTGGTTACTTGCAGCATCCAGAGTTGTTTTCACCTGATTTAATTCCCATTGATGTATTGATTAGTCCCGAGCAATTAATTACAGATTATATTTATCGTCTCATTTCTAACCCAGGTACTTTGCAGGTTGTTGACTTTGCGGGAGGTAAGGTTCGCCTTGTTTCAGTTAAAGCTTTTCATGAGGGACCCTTGGTTGGTCATGCAATAAAAGATCTTGGGCAAAACTTACCAGAAGTTAAAGTTAGGGTTATAGCTATATTTCGTCAAGGTAAGGCAATTATTCCTAATGGTAAAACAGTTATTGAAGCAAATGATGAAATATTTGTTATTGCAAGTGCACAACATATTCGTGCGGTTGTCAGTGAATTACGTAGTGTGGATAAACCCTATCGACGTATTATGATTGCAGGTGGCGGTAATGTTGGTCGACGACTAGCTGATGCGTTAGAAGATGGGCGCTACCAAGTAAAAATTATAGAAAAATCTCCCGAAGTGGCCAAAGATTTAGCTGAAAATTTGAATAAAGCGATTGTATTGGAAGGCGATGCAGCAGATGAGTCTTTATTGATAGAAGAAAATATCAGTGATGTGGATATCTTTTGTGCATTAACTAATGATGATGAAGCCAATATATTATCTGCAATGTTAGCAAAGCGATTAGGGGCAAGGAAAGTTATGTCGTTGGTTAACCGAACGGTGTATGTCGATTTAGTTGAAGGTGCAAATATTGATCATGCTGTTTCTCCACAACAAATTACTATTGGGGCGTTATTGGCTCATGTGCGCGGTGGCGATATTGCTTCGGTTCATTCTTTAAGAAAAGGAGCTGCTGAAGTTATTGAGGTTGTGGCACATGGAGATAAGCAAAATTCTCGTGTTGTTGGAAGAAAACGTGTTGATTTGAAATTACCTCCAGGTGCAACTATTGCCGCTATTGTACGTGACAATGAGTTTATAGAGCCACATCAAGATATAGTGGTTCAAGAAGACGATCATGTGATTATTTTTCTTACTGATAAGCGTTATATTCCTGCTATTGAAAAAATGTTTCAGGTTGGTGTTGGCTATATCTAGCCGATCATTAAGAGTTCTTATAAAAAATGCAATTATTAGTTATTCAACGAATCTTAGGTTTGTTATTGGTGATTTTCAGTTTCACTATGCTTCCTCCTGTTTTAATTGGTTGGATTTACGATGATGTTTCTTTGTCTCCTTTCATTAAAGGTTTTTTATTGATTTTAATTATTGGGACAATGATGTGGTTCCCAGTGCGTAAAAGGAAACGTGAATTACGGTTGCGAGAGGGCTTTTTAGTTGTTGTACTATTTTGGGCAGTACTGGGTATATCTGGCTCAGCACCGTTGCTTTTTTCACCAGATCTTAATATATCCTTTGTCGATGCCGTCTTTGAGTCAATATCTGGTTTAACGACAACAGGAGCAACGGTTATTACAGGTTTGGATGATTTGCCTAAGTCTATTCTTTATTACCGGCAACAATTGCAGTGGCTAGGAGGGATGGGGATTATTGTTCTAGCTGTGGCTATTTTACCTATGTTGGGTATAGGTGGTATTCAGTTATACCGGGCTGAAACTCCCGGCCCTGTAAAAGACTCAAAACTAACACCGCGTATTAAGGGTACAGCAAAGCTACTATGGATAATTTATCTTACTTTCACTGTAGTCTGTGCCGTGGCTTATTATATGGCAGGAATGGATGCTTTTGATGCAATTAGTCATAGTTTTTCGACCATCGCAATAGGGGGGTTCTCTACACATGATGCGAGTATAGGGTATTTTGATAGTCATATCATAGAGCTAGTGGCCGTTGTGTTTATGCTGCTATCAGGGGTTAATTTTAGCTTACACTTTATGGCATGGCGTTCATTAAGTTTACGCAGCTATCACGCAGACTCTGAGTTTCGTTTGTATGGAATTTTGATGCTTGTTCTAACATTAATAACCTTTGGTTATTTATATTTTATGCATGTTTATGGGAGCTTCTCAGACTCTTATTATAATGCAATGTTTCAAGTTGTTTCTATTGCTACCACAACGGGTTTCACAACAACAGATTATAGTCATTGGCCGGGCTTTCTTCCTGTGCTTTTAATATTTGCAAGTTTTGTTGGGGGCTGCGCAGGTTCAACAGGTGGGGGAATGAAGGTAATACGTGTATTACTTTTGTTTAAGCAGGGATGGAGAGAAGTCATACGATTAATTCATCCTAGCGCAAAGATTGCGATTAAGTTAAATCGTAAGCCTGTAGATAGGGATGTTGTTCAGGCTGTTTGGGGATTCTTCTCTGTTTATATTGCTCTTTTTGTTGTTTTTATGTTGATATTGATGGCGGCAGGTATGGATCAAATTACCGCATTTTCGGCAGTGGCTGCCACGTTGAATAATTTGGGGCCAGGACTTGGAGAGGTTGCGGAAAACTATAAAAATGTGGGTGATTTTTCCAAATGGGTGTTATGTTTATCCATGCTTATGGGGCGTTTGGAAATATTCACGCTACTGGTGGTCTTAACCCCAGCTTTTTGGCGAAAATAAAAGGGTTGATAGGTTGAAATCAAAGTTAGAAAAGTGGAATGAGTCTTATTGTGGCGTAGATATAGGTTCAGCAAAACCTGCGCAGGTCTTGGTCGAAAATACGCACCTTCTTCCCAGTAATGGTGACGCACTTGATTTGGCTTGTGGCCGTGCTGGAAATGCAGTTTTATTATCAAAATATGGTTTCAATGTTGATGCAATAGATGTCTCTTCTGTTGTTTTAACAAATCTTGAGAAATTTGTAATTCAACAAGGCTTGCCTATTTCTTGTGAAAGGCGTGATATTGAAGAAGAAGGATTAAAAGAAAAAAAATACGATGTAATTGTAGTGAGTTATTTCTTGAGTCGTGAGCTTTTTCCTCAAATCATAAAATCATTAAAGCCAGAAGGCTTATTATTTTATGAGACATGGTCGCAACAAAAAATTGATGAAATAGGGCCTAGTAATCCAGCTTTTAGGTTGAAGGCTGGAGAGTTATTAGAATTAACAGCGCCATTGAGAGCTTTGTTTTATCGAGAGGAAGGGCGAAGCGGCGATAGTTCTAAAGGCCACAGGAATACTGCAATGCTAGTTGCAAAAAACATTAACTAATCATCTAAAGATTGCTTGTAGTTATACAAAACGTCGAAAAAGAGGGGGGGTGGGTTAGAAAGAAGCTTATTTTTTCTTTGTATGTTTCAAATATAGTCCCAAGCTTATAAAAATTGCTCCAATCGCACCATAAAGGTGGGCATGGACGGCAACAGGGATGCCAATTAGCTCTGCGCTAGAGCTGCTACCGCCATAAATTAAATCCCAGATGATTTTTCCAATGATAAAGAGAGCAACAGATCCTCCGGTAAGCCAATCCTTCATTAAAAATGAGGTGGTTGCTCCCACTAGAAATAATCCATAGAGAGCGCCAGAGAATCCATAGTACTTGTGAATATCAGGATCGAGAAAATAAAGACCAAGCCCTACAAAAGCAGATAAGAATAAGGTGGCAATACTGAATGTTTTCAAGGAAACGCTGTCAAAAAAAACAAATCCAAATATCCATAAGCCTGCAAGGTTTAAAAGTAGGTGGGGGTAATTAGAGTGAACTAAGTTGCCACTTATAATGAGCCACCATTGACCAAGGTCGATGGAAGTTCGTTGGAAGGCTAGGTCATTACGAAAAAATTGTGCAATTAATAACGTAAAGCTAAGTATAAATATTCCAAGTATAAGTGGTTTCAATGATTTGGTCATCATGGGCTAACTATGGCAGAATAGAGACATCAAAACTATTTTTAAAAGGGTTTAAAAGTGAATCAAGTAAAAAACACAATGGTAAAAACATCAAGTTTGAAAAGTAGCGGTTTTACTTTACTGGAAGTAATGGTTGTAGTGGTAATAATTGCCATCATGGCAGCAGCGGTTGGCCCTAAGTTGTTAGAAAATATTAATACGGCAAGTAAAAAAAGGGCAGTGACTGATATCGCGAGTATTGACGCTACGTTAAAATTATATAAAGCTGAGAACTATGCATACCCTTCGACGGATCAAGGGCTTGAGGCGTTAATAAACAAGCCATCGGGTGATCCTGCTCCTAAAAACTGGCGAGCGTATATGGATAAGACACCGATGGATCCATGGGAAAATCCATATAAGTATTTGAGTCCAGGAAGCCATGGTGATTTTGATTTATATTCCCTTGGTCCTGATGGTATCCAGAGTGAAGACGACATAACAAACTGGTCATCCGATAATTGATTTGTTACGCAAGATAGTTAAATTCGAATGAAGATCAAAGATCAGGGTTTTACTCTTATTGAGATTATGGTTGTTATTACCATAGCTGCAATAATGTTTGGCGCGGTAATTTTAGCTTTTCCCGATAGTAGTAATGATCGTTTGAAGGAACAGGGTAGGCGTTTTTCTGCGCTGATATCTCTTGCTCAGGATGAAGCTATCTTGCAATCACAAGATTTGGCAGTGGCAATGACTGGTTCAGGTTATTCGTTTTACCGCAGGTTTGGTGAAGTTTGGGAGGTATATTTGGATAAGCCTTTTGTTAATAGAGTACTCGGCGGAGGGATTCAAGCGGAAGTAATTTTGGAAGGGCTCTCTATAGAGCTTCCGTCATCCCAAAAATCTAAGCCTCAAATTATTATTTATTCAAGTGGTGAAATGACCCCGTTTTCCTATCATTTAATTAATCAAGAGCAGAGTAAATACAATATCAAATTTGATGCCGCGGGCAATTTAGAGCAAGAATATATTAGTAATGAAAAATAAAAACACAGGTTTTACGCTTCTCGAGGTGATGGTTGCATTATTTGTGGTTGCTATTGCCTTGGGCGGGGTAATTAAGGTGATGGGTGCGGCGGCACAAAACTCATCCCGTTTAAGTGATAGAACGTTCGCTCAATGGGTGGCACTTAATCAAATAGCCAGTCTTAAGATTACGAAAGAATGGCCTGATTTTGACGAGGTTAAGGGTGAGTCGGAAATGGCAAGCCGGAAATGGAAGTGGACACAAAAAACGATTAAGACCGAAGATGAAAATGTTAAGCGTGTTGAAGTTTCGGTAACGCTTGCAGATGATATTAATGGAAATCCTTTTGCTACAGTCATTGGTTTTTTGGCAAAACCTTGATGAAAGTTATTCCTCCTAAGATAAAAATGAGTAAAGGTTTTACTTTGTTGGAGCTAATGGTTGCTATGGTGATTTTTTCATTTATGTCAATTATGGCGTATGGTGCTTTGGCCAATGTTTTTAAAAGTAATGAAGTTATTTCTTCTCAGGAGCTAAAACTAAAGAAATTGCAACGTAGTATGATGTTTATCGAACGTGACTTACGTCAGTTGGTATTACGATCAAGAAGTACAGGTTATGGTCAGTCAGTTTCACCAGCGTTAGATTACGGTTTGGATGCTGAGGGTATTATAGAGTTTACTCGTGCAGGTAATTCTAATCCGGCAGGCTTGGTTCGTAGCTCCTTACAGCGGATAAGATACGTTGTCGATGATGGGAGGTTCAGTCGGCTTAGTTGGAATATAGTAGATCATATTGATGCTGAGCCAGTAAGTATGCTGTTATTGGAAAATGTAGACTTATTGGTATTTAGGTTTTTAGATAATAAAAATAATTGGCAAGAAACTTGGTCGTCTACTGCGCAAAGCCCCAAAGCAATTGAATTAACGATAGAGCACAAAAATTGGGGGAAAATCATACGGCTGTTTTCTATTCAGTGATTTAACGGCGGGAATCCTTTTAAAATAAGAGTAGCGGTCAAACAAATGCCCTTAAAGGTAATTTTTTGACTGGAATTGAATCTCTTAAAAAGCTATAGTCGGAGGCGCTAGGTATTGCAATGTTTTCTTCCCCTCAGCTGAATAATATTGCTCTAAACGATCGGGTGGTACTCCTGTTTTTCAGATATGCTTTATAGGAGCCGATGTGATTCAAAAATAGGAAATATAATTAATGTTGAAATTCAAACATCTCCAAATGCTTGCTGTTAAGTCGTGTCTGCTATTGTCAGTCACAATGCTAACTTCTTTAGAGTTAAATGCGGCTGAAATAATAACTGTAGAAAGTTCTCAATCAAGTTCGCAAACAGTCTTAGGGAGTACTGTAGTACCTTTTAAGGAAATAACAGTTACTGCGCAAATGCCAGGAAAGATCACAGCGTTAATGGGAGATGTAGGATCAAAGTTTAATAAAGATGATGTGCTTGTGAAAATTGATGATGCTCAGCTTTTAGCAAAGCGGAATACGCTCTGGACACAAGTGACGTCGGCTCAAGCGGCGCTTAAGAATTCGCAAGCACAGTATCAGCGGGAAATTGTTTCGCCGCGAAGCAAAGATATAACGGGTATGCCTGGTATGGGTATGCCGTCAATGATGGATATTTACTTCACTCGACCTATGTACGATATGATGGGTGAGACTAATACTAATTATAATCGTTACTCTGATTTGCTTAGTAGTGCTACAGGAGTATCTCAGGCTGAAAGCCAAGTGATGATGGTTTGGTCGCAACTTAATGAGCTAAATACAAAAATAAAAGATACCATTTCAATCGCGCCTTTTGAAGGTATTATTATGGCGAAAATGGTGGAAGAAGGTGATGCTGTTCAGCCTGGTCAGCCATTAATGAAATATGGTTTTGTTAAGTATTTGCGTCTAAAGGCCGATGTGCCTTCTATGCTGGTAACCAGCTTAAGAAAAGGTATGACCGTGCCCGTGCGTATAGGTAATATACGCCCTACAGAAGCAAAAATAACTCAAATATATCCAGTGGCTGATCCGTCACGTCATACAGTTGTTGTAAAGTTTGATTTACCAGTTGGTATTGCAGCATCACCAGGTATGTATGCGGAGATCTACTTGCCAGATTCTACGCCAGGGGGGAATTCGGTGATTACGATTCCTAAAACTGCATTGATCGAAGGTCGTAGTCTCCCAACAATTTTAGTGGCGGATGAAGAAAAACAGACATCCTCTTTACGTTTGATACGTTTAGGGTCTGTTCAAGGAAATGGTAATATCTCTGTCGTTTCTGGTCTTAAGGCCGGCGAACGCGTAATTAATAACCCCCCGGCAGGGGCATCTTCAGGTTGGTATCCAGGGTCTTAGGTTTTAGTTTACTAAGTATTTCTTTTTATCAATAATAGAACTGAAGATAATATTATGACTAATCAAAAAACACCTTTAAAAAATAAACAAGAAAGCCATAGCAAAAACCTAGGCATCGCTGGCGGTGTGGCTAAAATGTTCATAACCTCTCCACTCGCATTGTTGTTGCTACTTGGTTTTTTAGCATTGGGTATGTTGGGGATGCAAATGACCCCACGGCAAGAGGATCCTCAAATATCTGTTCCTATGGTTGATATTTTTGTAGGTTATCCAGGAGCAACGGCATCTGAGGTGGAAAGCCAAGTGGCAAGACCACTTGAAGGTATTATGTCTGAAATTACAGGGGTGAAGCACGTTTATTCGGCTTCTTCTCGTGGGCAGGCCTTAATCACTGTTCAGTTTAAGGTGGGTGAGAATTTTGAATCATCTATCGTAAAGTTGAATGACAAGCTTGCGTCCAATAAAAACAGAATGCCACAAGGTATTTCTGGTTTTTTAGTAAAACCTGTAGGAGTGGATGACGTTCCCGTTGTCGCTATTACGCTATGGTCGAATAATGTTGATGATGCATCATTAAAGCTTGTGGCGCTTGATCTGTTGCAAAAGCTACGTGAAGTACCTAATGCAAGCCAAAGTTTTATCGTTGATGGAAGAACAGATCAGCTTCTTTTGGAGGTTTTGCCTGAGCGTTTGGCTACTTATGGTGTTTCTTTGGGGCAGGTTGCAAATGCAATCCGTATGGCAAACTCTGAAAGAAATGCTGGCTCTGTAGAGCCAGGTGATAAGTTTCTTAAAGTTATAACAGGTTCATTTCTAAAATCAGCAGAAGATATTAAGCGTTTAATGGTAGCGGTGGTAGATGGCCGTCCAGTGTATGTTCGTGATGTCGCAACCGTGTCAGCTGGCCCAAGTGAAGCTACTAAGATGGTAGGTTACTACACGGGTGTAGCAGGAAAAGTTGAGGGGAGGGAAATAGCTAACGGGGCTCCAGCTGTAACTATTGCTATAGCAAAAAAGCACGGTACAAATGGTGTTGATGTTGCAGAGGCTGTTCTGGAGCGGGTGGAGCACTTAAAAGGGCGTTTAATCCCTGATAATGTGTATGTTGAAGTAACTAGGAATTATGGTGCTTCGGCTAAATCCAAAGTAAATGAGCTTTTATTCAAGCTGGGTGAAGCCACATTAATGGTAACCGTATTGGTACTGTTCTTTCTTGGTTGGAGAGCTTCACTAGTTACTTTTATAATCATTCCTGTCGTTATTACGGTAACAGTTTTTGCTGCATGGATGTTAGGTTTAACGATAGACCGAGTGAGCTTGTTTGCACTGATTTTCTCTATTGGTATACTGGTGGATGACGCCATAGTGGTGGTGGAAAATATTTATCGACGGTGGTTAATGTCCGGTAGCTTGGATGTTGATGTGGCTGTTGATGCTGTTCGAGAGGTTGGTAATCCAACAATTCTAGCTACTTTTACCGTTATTGCCGCTCTACTCCCCATGGGTTTTGTCAGTGGCATGATGGGCCCGTATATGTCTCCAATTCCTATACTGGGCTCGGTCGCAATGATCTTTTCATTGTTTGCGGCTTTTGCTTTTACTCCTTGGTTGACAAATAAGCTAAAGCCAAGCTTAGAGCAACTCGATAAGATGGAGGAGAAAGAGCACCGTCAAGCCGCTATGCTTGAGAGATTCTTTAGAAGAATTATTGTTCCTTTGATTCAGAATAGAAAAAAAGGAAAGCTACTGATTTATGCATTGGTAGGTGTATTGCTACTAACATTTGTATTATTTTATACAAATGGTGTAAAAGTAAAAATGTTACCGTTGGATAATAAGCCAGAGTTTAATATTGTGGTGAATTTCCCCGAAGGTACGGCTTTACCGATTACTGCTAATTTGATTAATCAGATGGCTACAAAAATGCAATCTGTTGAAGAAGTTACAGCCGTGCAAACTTACGCAGGTACGTCATCACCATTTAATTTTAATGGTTTGGTTCGTCATTACTATTTACGAAATAATCCATGGCAAGGTGATATTCAAGTTCAATTAACTGATAAGCATGATCGTGAGCGATCAAGCCATGAAATAGCAGAGGAGGCACGTGCTACTTTAACTCCAATAGCTAAAGCTTTAGGTGCTAGAATTCAAGTAGTAGAAATGCCACCAGGCCCTCCAGTTCTGCAATCTGTTGTTGCAGAGATTTATGGTCCAAGTGCAGAAACGCGTAGGCAGGTTGCCCGCGATATTACTAAAATTTTTGAAGAGGCTCCTAACCTAGGTGATGTTGATAATTTCTTGGAAGAGAGTCACAATATTTTACGGTTTAAAGTCGATGCGGCAAAAGCACAAAGAAATGGTATCACCGTAGAAGATATTAACTCAACGTTAGAAATGGCAATGGGTGGTTTTATACTTGGAGATATAAAAAGAAATGCATTAATCAATCCAACACCAATTATTATGCAAGTCCCTTTGAGTGCGCGTTCTCAAATTAATCGTTTAATACAGCTTCCAGTAACGAACCGCATGGGTAAAACATTACCCCTTTCAGAGCTAGGAAGCTTTGTAACAGAAAAGGCTGACCAGCCGATATATCATAAAGATCTACGTGCTGTTGAATTTGTTACTGGCGAAACAGTGGGAGATTTAGCGGCACCAGTTTATGGTATGTTCCAAGTACAAGATTTGTTATCAAGTGCAAATGATGGCAAAGGATACAAAGCACCTGATGGAGCAATTGTTACTGGTGGTAGCTGGTTTGGTCGTGAAGCTACGGCAGATAAAACTAACTTTGAATGGGGTGGGGAGTGGACTGTTACATTTGAAACTTTCCGCGATATGGGTATCGCTTTCATGGCTGCGCTGATATTGATTTATATGCTAATTGTAGGTTTGTTTGGTAATTTCGTTTTGCCAGCAATAGCGATAGCTCCAATACCGTTGACATTGATTGGTATTATTCCTGGTCATTGGATTTGGGGGGCAGATTTTACGGCAACCTCTATGATTGGCTTTATTGCTTTAGCCGGTATTGTGGTTCGAAATTCTATATTGTTAATAGATTTCACAAAGAATGCGGTGTTGAATGAAGGACTGAGCGTTGTAGATGCTGCTATCTATGCTTGTGAGGCGAGAACAAGACCTATCGCTATTACAGCATTTGCACTAATAGGTGGTTCATTAGTAATTATTACAGATCCAATATTTAAAGGTATGGCAGTATCGCTAGTATTTGGTGGGTTGATTTCAACATTGTTGACATTGATTGTTGTGCCGTTAGGTTGTATCAGTGCTGGGAAAGCACTGTGTGTTGATGCCGATGGTAATTCAATCGTACCTCCAAACTTCGACCCTAATAAAGAAAAGTTAGAGTCCCAAAGATCGTATAGTAACTCAGATTCAAATGAATCATTATTTGATAAGGTTAAAGGTGTTTTTTCAACTCTTTTTGGTGTTGTAATAACAGTAGGGGGATTGCTTGTATCTGGAGTTAATGGGTTATTAGGGGTTGTTTTCAAGCGGAATAAAGATGATGACACTGATTGGACGCCTTCTCCACCTAAAAAATCCAATAATGTTAGTAAGAAAGATGAGGGTGAGTGGGTACCATCTCCACGGAAGCCAAGAAAGGTGAATAAAGATGATGAGGAATGGGTTCCATCGCCACGAAAGCCTAGGAAAAGTAAGTCAGAACTTATTGAGACGGCATCTTTAACTGATTCTAAATCTATGGCCACAGCTAAGCCAAAAGCTACAGCCAAGCCAAAAGCCACAGCCAAGCCAAAAGCCACAGCTAAGCCAAAAGCTACAGCTAAGCCAAAAGCTACAGCTAAGCCAAAAGCTACAGCTAAGCCAAAAGCTACAGCTAAGCCAAAAGCTACAGCTAAGCCAAAAGCTACAGCTAAGCCAAAAGCTACAGCTAAGCCAAAAGCCACAGCTAAGCCAAAAGCCACAGCTAAGCCAAAAATAGGACCTACACAGAGTAATAATATAGCCAAGTCTAAGCGTAGAGGAATACGCTTAAAGAAAGATATTTAGTAGGAATATATAATGGATATTTTGCGAAAACGATTATTAACGATTTCTACAGTAGCATCAGTAATAGTCTTATTGATGGGTAATGCTGTTGGGGATAGTAATCAGAAAGAAGTTATTAAAGGCATGATGTTATCCCCTCCTCCAGGCCCGTTTTTCAAAGGGAATTCCTCAATTACTCGTAGGGAGAATGTTTTAGTGGCTCCTATTGCGCCTACGAAACCAATAAATGACTTACAAAAGCCTAAGTTAAAAGCAAATTCAATAGAATTTAAGATGCTTTCACCAGAACTTAAGAAAGCAGAGCTTAAAAAACCTAAGCTGATATCTATACCTGCAAAAAAATTGAGCGCACCTGTCCTACAACAGAGTAGCCCTAAACTTGTTCAAAAAATAGGTGAGGCTCCAGAAAATTATAGTAAGCCTCAGAATAATATAAAAAAACCATCCCTGATAAGCTCTCAAAATGAACCAATTTGGATGCAACAACAGGGGTTGATTCATCAAGAATCTAATGTGACGACAAATAGTAAAAACCAGAACCATAAAACCAATATGCAATATCAAAACTACAATGAAATGCCAAATATAGGATGGAGTTACCCTGTGCAGCAATATATGTATATTCCTGTGCCAATGATGATTCCTTCTACAGTGCCGCAGATGCCACTAGTCCCAAGTTTTAGATATGGAGCGGGAGCGCCAATGCCTTTTTATAATAGTATTCCACTAGGTAATAATGATAATAGAACAATAGATAAAATCATCATGCCAGCACAAAAGGATAATAAGTAGATGATAACAGTTGTTGGTAATTTAAAAGGGGGGACAGGTAAAAGTACTGTTGCATTTAATTTGTCTATTTGGATAGCGACAAGGCGAAATGTACATGTCTCGATCTATGATTTGGACCCTCAAGCAACCATAACAGATGCTTTAGAGATTAGGTCAGAAGATGGATATGTGCCCGTATTAGAACCTCAGCACTTTGTTAGTCAGCTTGGCAGTGAAGGAAAGCATACAGAGGTAATTGTCGATATTGGTCTTTCTGATGGAGAAGCAATGAATGCTGCCATTTCAAGGGCAGACCGTATTTTAATACCTGTGGCACCGAGTCAGGCAGATGTTTGGTCTACTCAGCGTTTTTTAAAACTAATTTCAAAAGCTAGAAAAAGTGGTGCAAAACCAGAAATACTAGGCTTTATGAATCGTTCAGATACGCATAGAGCAGTTCGTGAAACAGATGATGCTTTTGAAGCATTGGACGGTTTAGATGGTATAACAATGTTAGAGCCAAGGTTGTATCAAAGAACGGCTTATAGACGTTCATTTAGTGAGGGGTTAGCTGTTTTTGAAATGGATCCAAAGTCAAAAGCAGCACTAGAGTTAGAGACATTAGGAGAGGTATTATATTAATTTATAGTTGTTAATTATAAATTAATATAAAATATTCAAAAAGGAGATTTTGAATGTACATTGTTAGATGGTTAATGGCTCGCCCCATTGTTGCTATATGGGTACTGTTAGGTACGGCCCTCTTACTCGCCTTTGGCTCTACTGGTGATAAAGATGATATTATTGGGTCTACAGGAACGGCTAAATTAGAGGAAATTAATATACAAGAGAAATCTCCTGTAGAAGATAAAATAGCCGTTTCAATAGCTGAAGTTGATGACTCTTCTGTGACAGTACTAGAGGGTGCTGATGAAACTATGGGGTCGGATAACATAAAACCTTCATCTACTCCTCTGAAGACAGAATTAGAGGATATTTCGGCTCAAAAAAACAACTCTAAGAATACTGACAATAAAGAATCAGCAATAACAGATTTGAGCCAGCTTGCTGGTGATGAGATGCTACTCATGGCAAGAGAGGCGTATTGGAATAATGGTTTAGATGAAGCGGCTCAGATTTATACTAAATTAATAGATATAGAACCAAAAATCCTTGAGCATAGAGGTGAATTAGGTAATGTTTTTTGGAGGCAGGGCTACCCAAAGAAAGCGGCTGAACTTTATTCAGAAATAGCGATACCAATGATTGAGAACGGTAATTCGGAACGTGTGGCAAACATGATTGGATTTATAGGTTTGTTTTACCCTGATAGAGCTGCTTTGATTCATCAAAAAATGCAGTCAAAGATAGGTACAAAAGAAAAAGAAGCCGATAAACTTATTGAAGTAGGAATAAAGAATGGCAAAGAGTGAATTACATCGAGATTATATT